>VOFJ01001529.1_pt1 | contig 14757 bp, 24 predicted proteins | sample 5384081 | NCBI WGS metagenome assembly VOFJ01 (sample SAMN12384729, study PRJNA508395) | human gut metagenome | isolation source: healthy gut I | host: Homo sapiens
CAATGTCCGAGGGGAAAATGCTTGTCCGTCCGTTCCGTTACCCAATGCGTCTTATATCCCCATAGCTGAAGCAAGGGGTTTTACGACGCATTGGATAAATAAAGGATATTACATTTTTTTAATGGACATTTTTGTCCGTAAAAATATATTCAGTGTACTGTATAGTACATTACTAATGGATTTTTAATATATTAAAAGTACTTCAATATGTAATTATTTACATTAATTTCTATAAAAATAGTATCCCATATTAGGGATTTCTTAAATCCCATTTCTGGGAGTCGCATCCCACTTCCGGGAAACATATCCCACACTAGGGATTTTACTATATCCCATTTCAGGGAATTATATCCCATATACGGGAATTTACTACATCCCACTTTAGGGAGTCATATCCCAAATATGGGAATTAGAAATATCCCATTTTAGGGAACTATATCCCAAATACGGGATATATAAGCCGTTAGGCTTATTGCAAGATACGCATTTTGTGTGTACAAACTGCAAATCTTGTTAGGGGATACCCCTAAAACCCCTCGTGTACCAAAATTGGTATATGCAAAATACCAGTTTTGGTACACACATACCAGAAATGGTATTTTACCCTACAATCTCAAATAAAAGACCAAGGACGCTAACCCCGCCTAAATCAGAGAGTATAGACGGGGTGTGCGCTTATTGGCAGCAAAAGTAATTTCATCAAACTATTTGCTTCCCCAGAAGATACGACACACCGCACAACGGCGTGTACTGCCTGCGGCGCATCAAACAAGGCAAGACTGTATTATTTTTCTATCTGTACCAGAATTCTTCAAAACAAACTGTTTGATTTATCCAATCTTACCAGAGTTCTACCAAAATTCTTTCTGCAGAACCCTCAAAAAAGAATCGAATTCCATAAACCTAGATTTTTATAAATGTTTATATTTTTTATCAAATATACTTATGCAGCACACACTTTTTAAAGAATCCGATTCCAGATAACCTTATCCTCACGACTATCTTATCGGCATTGCGCCGCAGGCTAACCCCAATCGCCTACACACTAGAGATTTAGCCAATATCCCCAAACAAAACACTGCCTTGTTTGTCGAAGAAAGCGCCGGAGCGTAAGCGTAGGTAAGATACACGCCGTTGTGCGGTGTGTTCTCATAGCCTAACGGCTTTGCACTGTTCTTCGGGGTAGCCACAGCCTACCCCTCTCAACAGCACTATAACAGAAAATAGACTTTAGTTTGTTCTAAGTGAGGATACGCCCAGATACTGGCGTATCCGGGCTGAAGATATATAAGATAAGAGTAAATTTTTTGGATTTTATTAAAATATGGCTTATTTATGCGGTTTTTAGCAGTTTTGCTTGTTATGATTTTCAATATTTTTTGTTATGATTTTCAGTATTTTTTGTTATGATTTAATTAGAACAAATATTAAAATCATGATTGACATATATTTTTTGTTATGATATAATTAGTACAAAAGATACAGAACACATAACAAAAAGAAATGTAGAACAAATATGTCATACTAATTAGGAAAGGAGTGATAGAGTTGAAACAGCAAACGACCAAGAACAAAGTCAAGGTTATCGGAACTGAGCAATATATTAACGTCTCAACTGGCGAACTGGAAGAGATGCAAGTCACAACAATAGAGGAGCGAGATTACAATTTTACTAAGATTTGGATGAAAAACCTTATTTTAACGATGGATATTGTTGGAAATCAAAAAACTAAATTTTGCTTTTGGTTAATCGACCACCTTAATCGGGATAATATTTTAATTGGAACACAGAGAGACATGGCTGAAGATTGTAATGTATCATTGCAAACAGTCAGTGTTACTTTAAAATTGCTTATGGATGCCAATTTTCTCCGTAAAAAACAATCAGGAGTTTATATTGTTAACCCAGATGTAATTTACAAAGGTACTCACGCAGCTCGACTAAATGTTTTAAATCAATACAATTCGGCTGAACGCATCATCATGACGGACGAAGAAAAATTGTCTAATATTGAGCAGTCAATTAAAACATTGCAATATAAAGCCGATAAATTATCTCTGTTTGAATAACGAATTTTAAGCCTGCTTTATTTCATCTGTCCACATATTTTTTCAAAATCGTATAGCTGCACATAAATTTCCAGAAAACTTGTAGCACAATCACGATTTTTCTTTTTCATTCAAACAAACCACCACGGCAGTTCCAGCCACAGGTTATCCATATCCCCCCCACCGGCTTGACGGCATTGGTTTGAGTGGCCGAACATCAAAATCAAGTCATGGAGGACACGACTATGAACAAACTGCTTTCTTGCCACTACAATATGGACACCAACCGGGTGGAAGCCCAGTTTGCGGACGGCTCTGCTGTTGCCATCGACTGCATTGCCATTGAGGACGAGTACGGCAACACCCCGGCACAGCGGGCAGAACTGGATTGGCTGCTCTACAATAAGCCATTGAGTACGCCCAGTTTGTGCTGAGTGGTGAGATTGTGCCAGCGGCTGGTAGAACCGAGCACTTTTATTGGTGCCGGTGAGCAGATATTGCAGAGAGCTGCGCAAATCCAATCTGCCTGTGATCCTGGTCATCAACAAGACGGATACAGTAAAAAAAGAAGAAGTATTGCTGTTTATCGATGCATACCGCAAACTTCTGGATTTTGCTGAGATTATTCCGGCATCTGCACTGCATGGGGATAATACAGATACGATCATTGATATGATTTTTTAAATATCTGCCGTATGGTCCGATGTTTTACGATGAAGATACTGTGACTGATCAGCCGGAGCGTCAGATCGTGGCAGAGATCATCCGTGAGAAAGCGCCGCATGCACTGGACGAGGAAATCCCACACGGTATTGCGGTAACGATCGAGTCCATGAAACAGAGAAAGAACGGAATTACGGATATTGAGGCTACCATTATCTGTGAGCGGGATTCTCATAAGGGAATCATCATCGGAAAAGGGGGGAGCGATGCTGAAAAAAGATTGGAAGTAATGCCCGTTTTGAAATTGAAAAAACTGCTGGGAAGGCAAAGTCAACCTGCGTCTCTGGGTAAAAGTGCGCAAAGGCTGGCGTGACAGCGATATCCAGATGAAAAAATTTTGGATATAACATCAACGAATAATTCAGAACAGACTGCATACTCTAACAGTATCTGGAGAAGAGATAAGGGGAGTATGCAATGGAAGATAAAAAAATGGCTGAGTTTTTGAAAAAAGCGGACGGGTTTCTGATTATCTGACTTACTGTCGCAAAGGCAGTATTGGAAAAAATATGCAGACTATGAGACCGACAGCCAGGGAAGAAGTGGAATGATTTATGGGGCAGACTTGCATTCTGACAGGAATGATCCTGAATACGATGCCGGTGGGAGAATATGATAAGAGAATTACAATATTAACCCGGGAACGCGGAAAAATCACTGCTTTTTGCCCGGGGGAGCCAGAAGACCGAAAAGTTCCTTGCAGGCGGCAACGAACCTGTTTTTTGCTTTGGTACGTTTGAGGCTTATGAGGGACGCAGTTCCTATACGGTGGTGAAGGCGGAGATCAGTAATTACTTCCGGGAACTTGCCATGGATCTGGATAAGACGTATTATGGTTGTTACTTTTTCTGGAACTGGCAGACTATTTCTGCCAGGAAAACAACGACTGTATCAATCAGCTGAAACTGGTATATCAGACATTGCGGGCACTCAATGTACCGTCTTTGTCACCGAAACTGGTGCGGGTGATCTATGAACTGAAGACACTGGTGTATTTTGGTGTCTATCCGAATGTGTTTGCATGTACTTCCTGTGGCAGCCGGGAACAGCTTTGGTGCTTTGATGAAAAAAAGTAACGGTGTCATGTGCAGGGAATGTCAGCCGGGTCCCGTGAAATATCCGCTGGATGAAGCAACGTTATATACGATGCAGTACATAGTGACAGCACCGGTGGAAAAGCTGTACACCTTTACTGTTACGGAGGAAGTTCTTGGACAGGTAACAAAGCTGATTCAGTATTATATGAGACAGTATGTGGAAAAAGAATTGAAGACCCCTGTTTTTTTATCTTAGGAATACTTGCAATCAGAGGCGTAAACCGTTATAATTTAGAAATTGATGTAAAGTAGTATGAATGTGCAGTGATTCTTGAACTGTGGACAGAATGAATGTTCTGCTTTTACAGAGAGTACAGAATAGCATAGAAACAGGGCATTCTTGAACCTGAAGCTGGAGGATAAGAGATGAAAAAAAGAATGGTGGGCTTGGCTGTTGCATCGGTATGAGTGTGTGCTTGGAGCATGCGGAGCTAAACTGGATGTGCAGGAGAATACGATCGCATTACAGAAAAGCGGCAAAGTTCTGGAAGCGCCTGTAGAATCTTTTGATCAGTCCTATTATGACGAGGAAGAGCTCTCAATACTTACGTGCAGAAAGCTGTGGAGGCATATACACAGGAACATGGAAAGAAATCTGTTTCTGTGACAGATTCAAAAGTAGAAGAGAAAAAGGCATATCTTACTCTGCAATATGAAGATGCAGAGACATTCAGTGATTTTTCAGGTGTTGAGTGTTTTTCCGGAAGTATTGTGGAAGCACAGGCTCGCCGGCTATGATTTTGATCTGGATTTTTATCCGGTGACAGAAGGCAAAGGCAGACAAGAAATCCGTGAAAGGATCCACGTTGCTGAAAGAGGATGATTTGAAGGTGCTGATCGTAAAAGCAAATTCAGATCTGATCGTTCCGGGAAAAATTGTATATGTATCCGCAGATGGAACTGAAGTGACATCAGAGAAACAGGTAAATGTCACACAGAAGAAGCAGGATACGTGTTGGACGAAGCGGTACTGGTTTATGTACTATATCAATAGGAATTGAAGGATACTTCAAAATAAATGGAAGAAAGAGGACATATAATGGAAAAGACAATGGAGAAAATTGTGGCACTGGCAAAATCCAGAGGATTTGTATATCCGGGATCTGAGATTTACGGTGGACTTGCAAATACATGGGATTATGGTAATCTTGGTGTAGAGTTGAAGAACAACGTAAAAAAAGAGCATGGTGGCAGAAATTCATTCAGGAAAGCCCGTACAACGTAGGTGTAGACTGTGCGATTCTCATGAACTCCCAGACATGGGTTGCATCCGGACATCTGGGAGGCTTCTCTGACCCGTTGATGGATTGCAAAGAGTGCCATGAGCGTTTCCGTGCAGATAAGATCATTGAGGATTTTGCTGAGGAAAACCACATTGAATTAAAGGGTTCCGTAGATGGATGGACACAGGAAGAGATGAAAAAACTTTATCACAGATAACAATGTACCGTGTCCGACCTGTGGAAAACATAATTTTACAGATATCCGTCAGTTCAACCTGATGTTCAAGACATTTCCAGGGTGTTACAGAGGATGCAAAAAAAATACCGTATATCTTCGTCCGGAGACAGCACAGGGCATTTTCGTAAACTTTAAAAATGTACAGAGAACATCCCGCAAGAAAATTCCCGTTTGGTATCGGACAGATCGGTAAATCCTTCCGTAATGAGATCACACCGGGGTAACTTTACATTCCGTACCCAGAGAGTTTGAGCAGATGGAGCTTGAGTTCTTCTGCGAGCCGGATACCGATTTGGAGTGGTTTGCATTATTGGAAGAAACTTCTGTATCAACTGGCTGAAATCTCTTGGAATGAAAGAAGAAGAGATGCGTGTCCGTGATCATGATAAAGGAGGAGTTATCTTTCTACAGTAAAGCAACTAGTGATATTGAGTTCTTATTCCCATTTGGATGGGGCGAGCTTTGGGGCATTGCGGACAGAACGGATTACGACCTTACTCAGCATCAGACTGTATCCAATGTGGATTTGACCTACTTTTGATGATCAGAAGAAGGAAAAATATATTCCGTATGTTATCGAGCCGTCTCTTGGGTGCAGACCGCGTGGTGCTGGCATTCCTTTGCGGGCATATGATGAAGAAAACATCGGAACAGAGGAGAAACCGGATGCGAACCGTTCTTCATTTTCATCCGGCACTGGCTCCGGTTAAGATTGGTGTCCTCCCGTTATCCAAGAAATTAAATGGGGCGCTGAGAAAGTATTTGAGCAGCTTTGCAAAAAAATACAACTGTGAATTTGATGACAGAGGAAACATTGGTAAGAGATATCGTCGTCAGGACGAGATCGGAACTCCTTTCTGCGTAACTTACGATTTTGATTCCGAAGAAGATCATGCAGTTACTGTTCGTGACCGTGATACGATGGAACAGGTTCGCATTCCGATTGCTGAACTGGATGCTTACTTTGCAGATAAGTTTACATTCTAACGTGCGTTCATGAGCAGTAGCGGCGGATTGCGAATGTCCGCTTTACTATGATGTTCTTTAGAATGGTGGTCAACCGTTCCTAAGGGCTGTTCCTATTAAAAAGAAATATGTGCTATTGATGCTTTTAAACGCGTAAGGCTGTGATAGCATACTTCCTTGAGAAATTGTGCAGAGTGTCAGAAAAAAAGTTTTGAAGTGTAAAGAAAAATACTTGACAGGAAAAAATAAGTGTGATAATCTAGCAAAGGTGATTGACATGGAGAAAATTGGACGTCAGGTCTTTTTTTGTATGATTTTTTATGGAGAATTGCTCACAGAGCATCAGAAAATGTATATGAAGATGTTGTACTCAATGATATGTCATTGAGTGAGATTGCTGAGGAACTCAGGATCAGCCGTCAGGGGTGTACATGATCTGGTAAAAAGCGATGTGATAAGATCCTTGCCGGATATGAAGAAAAACTTCATCTGGTAGAACGGTTCTGGAAGACAAAAGAAGATGTTTCAAAGATTCGTGATCTGTCACTTCATTATAACAAGGACTGTATTGCACAGACAATGGAGGAAATCAATCAGATTTCCGGACGGATTTTGGAGGAATTATAAGTATGGCATTTGACAGCTTATCCGAAAAACTGCAAAATGTATTTAAAACCTGCGAAGCAAAGGGCCGGCTGACAGAGGCAGATGTGAAAGCTGCCTGAAAGAAGTTAAGATGGCGTTGCTGGAAGCAGATGTAAACTTTAAAGTGGTGAAGCAGTTTGTGAAATCTGTACAGGAACGTGCGATTGGTGCAGACGTAATGAATGGTCTGAATCCGGGACAGATGGTCATTAAGATCGTAAACGAAGAGATGATCAAAATGATGGGATCTGAGACAACAGAGAAAAACTTCGTCCGGGACAGGCAACGACGATCATTATGATGGTTGGTCTGCAGGGTGCCGGTAAACGACAACGACTGCAAAACTTGCAGGGAAATTCAAACTCAAAGGAAAGAAACCACTTCTGGTTGCCTGCGACGTTTATCGTCCGGCTGCGAATCCAGCAGTTACAGGTTAACGGTGAAAAACAGGGTGTGGAAGTATTTACCATGGGCGACAACCATAAACCGGCGAATATTGCAAAAGCTGCGGTTGAGCATGCAAAGAAAAAAACGGCAATAATGTGGTGATCCTCGATACGGCTGGTCGTCTTCATGTAGATGAAGATATGATGGATGAGCTGATTGAGATTAAAGAAAATGTGGATGTAGCATCAGACGGTTCTGGTAGTAGATGCCATGACGGGCCAGGACGCAGTCAATGTGGCAAGCAATTTGATGAGAAAATCGGAATTGATGGAGTGATCCTCACGAAATTAGATGGCGATACCAGAGGTGGTGCCGCACTTTCTATCCGTGCGGTAACCGGAAAACCGATTCTGTATGCTGGTATGGGAGAAAAGCTTTCTGACCTGGAACAGTTTTATCCGGAGCGAATGGCTTCCCGAATCCTTGGAATGGGTGATGTACTTACTCTGATCGAGAAGGCGCAGGCAGAGATGGATGATGAGAAAGCTGCAGAGATGGAAAAACGTTTCCGAAAAAGCAGAGTTCACATTCAATGACTATCTGGATTCTATGAGTCAGATGAAGAAGATGGGCGGTTTTGCGAATGTCCCTGAGTATGATGCCGGGAATTGGCGGTACGAACAGATGAAGCAGATTGAAGATGCGATGGATGAGAAGAAGATGGCGCGTATTGAAGCGATCATCCTTTCCATGACACCGGCGGAGCGTGGGGATCCAAATCTGATCAATCCAAGCAGAAAACGTCGAATTGCCGGCAGGTGCCGGTGTGGATATCAGCGAAGTAAACCGTCTGGTAAAAGCAATTTGAGCAGGCTCGCAAGATGATGAAACAGATGCAAAACCTGGTATGATGGGCAAAAGGTAAAGGTGGCGGTAAAAATGGAAATGGTTCAAGTTTTCTTTTTAAAATAAAACGCACAAGAAAAAAAATTGATTTGGAGGAAATGACAATGGCAGTTAAAAATCAGATTAAGAAGAATGGGATAGAAGAAAGGCTCCTTTTATAGAATCATCGTAGCAGATTCCCGCAGCAAACGTGGAGATGGTCGTTTCATCTGAGATCGGAACATACGATCCGGAACATCGAGCCAAGATCCCGCACTTTCAAGGTAAACGAAGCAGCTGGCTAAAAATGGCTCAACAATGGCGGAGCCTGAAATAGACAGACGTTGGCAAAGAATCTTCAAGGAGCAGGAATGAGAAATAAAGAGACAGCTCTGTAAAGAAGGTTTGTTACGCAAAAGATCCAGTATAGACAGACGAGGAGCTTTATGGAGGTGGATTATGAAAGACGGTGGAAGTACTGCAAAATCTCTTTGTGGAGCATCCGGATGAGGTGGTAGTCACCGAAAACGAAAAACGGAAGATGCAGTGACGGTTGAACTTCTTCTGATGTTGCACCCTCGGAAGACAGGGACAATACCAAAGAGCAATCGTACTGTAGTTAAAGGGCTTCTTCAAAGAGCAGCAAAAAGTAATTTGTAGATATTCATCTAACAGAAAGGACGGAGCTGCCTTGCAGCTCCCTTTTTCTTAAAGGAGGTTTTATGGAAGATTTATTAAAGGTGGGTGATCCACCACCACACATGGTGTGAGGGGAGAAGTTAAATTTTTCCGACGGATGATGTGCGAACGTTTTTCTGGATTAAAAGAAGTGATTCTGGATACAGGCAAAGAGAAACCGAAAGACCGGATATCAAAAGCGTAAATTTTTCAAAACTACCCGCCATTTTAAATTTGATGGAATCGATAATATCAACGATATCGAAAAAATACTGAGAAAGAGCCTGTATGGACGCGGGAAAGCGGTGAGGAACTGGGTGAAAAATGAGTACTATATCGCAGACCTTCTGGGAATGGGTTGGAGGATGGAACGGAGTTTGGAACACTTAGAGGATGTGATGGAAACCGGCGCGAATGATGTCTATATCATTAATTCCCCAGGAACACGGAGAAGTCCTTTTGCCTGCAATCAAAGAGTGTATTCTGGATGTCGATCTGGAAAGCGGTACGGAATGACCATCCATTTGATGAAGCTGGGGACTTATAAAAATGAATTTTCATGTTTTGACACTTTTCCGGAAATGATAGAGCAGGGAATGAACACCAGTATCATTGGACGGCGATCCGGGAGGATATCTGTCCGTCCATGCGATCAATATCCGTGATTATGCGTTTAATAAGCACAGAAGGTGGATGATTACCCATATGGCGGTGGAGCCGGTATGCTGATGCAGGCACAGCCGGCTTTACGACGCCTGGAAAGCGGTTGCAAAGCCTGCAGAGGGCAAAAAAAACCAGTGCGGGTGCTGTTTATGAGCCCACAGGGCAAAAACCTTTTCCCAGGCAAAGGATGGCACGGAAGAAAGATTTTTTTCTGTGGGTATTTCCGACGAGCGCGTGATCGAAGATTGACAGACCCGGTTTCCATCGGTGATTATGTGCCGCCAATCGGAGGGAGAGCTTCCGGCGATGGTGATGATCGACGCGTGCGATTCCCGGATGGTTCCCGGTGTTTTAAAAAAAATGAGTGATTCCGGCGTGACAGAAAGCCAGGAGAATCTGCTGAATAACATCCTCAGACACGACCGGAGGTCTGAGGGCAAAAGGTTCCGATATCCTGCTTCCATCAACCATGCAAGACAGACAAATGGCGCCTGAAAGTCCAAGGAGCGACAAAGCCCGGCGACCATTTATATGAAAAGTACGATTTGCTGACGTGCGCTGGAATATTTGTTAAAAAGATAAAATGCTTCTCACATAGCACAGATTATATGGTTCGGGAGAGTGCAGTTGACATCCTGGCAGTCCTCGCTGGGAGGACGGCGCCAGGACAAAGGACAGGTCAGGCGGTGCGTACCGATCACCGCCAAAAACAGGACGCAGGAGAAACGGCTGCCTTGACGGACCCGACCGGCGCAGCCCGCCATCCAGAAACATGTGCCTAAAGCACTTTAGAGCGTTTCGGGTTAAAAAAATTTCAATGAATGCTATCAGGTGATTTATCCGAAAAGAAAGCACCCGACCTCCGGAAGGGATTTAGCCCGTTGAAACCCCGGGCGAAACGTATGCGGCAAACGTAGAGGCACATTATCATCTTTATCATGATGAAGCCTACATCAGAGAACGGATCGCATCGCGTCAGATGATCGGCGCATTTCTGGATGGGGGAGCTGGCAGGCTTTGCAGGCGTGCACAACGACGGCAGAATGCTGGAAGTGCTGAGCCCTTCCGGAAAGTGGGATCGGGAGCCTCCTGGAGGTTGAAATGATCCGGCGGGTGAGCTTGCAGTGTCGCGTCTCTATGCGCATGTATTCGTGGAAAAACGAAATTTCCGCTGCACTGCAGAAAAATCCGGCATGCGCTTTAAATGGGGGAGCGTTTTCTGGGTATCCAGGGAAGCGTTTATGGCGGTAAAACCGGGTAAGCTTTTCCTATTAGGTTAGGAAGAAAATCCTTCTGCATAGAAAGTTATGTTAAGGGTTGCGAAAGATGGTCCTCTGTTAGCGGGGAACGTATTAAGAACATCCAGAAATCAGGTAGGAGTGCTACCGAACGAAATTATCAGATCGAAGCTGCTCAGCTGAAAGCTGAAGTACCCGCACGGGAGCCAGGCGATACTGCAAGAGTATATGGTGATCAAGGAAGGCAACCGTAGAGAGTTCAGGTATTCGAAGGTGTTGTTTTAGTTGTCGAAAGCGCAAGCAACCGTGCAATCTACCGTAAGAGCAGCCCGCAACGGCGTCGGCGCGTTGAAAAAAGCATTCCGCCTTTACATTCCAACGTTGAAGGTAGAAGTTGTTCGTAAGGGTAAAGTGGAAGGTAAAGCTGAATCACTTGGAAAAAGAGCGCAAAGGTCAAAGAAAGTTAAATAAGAATTGGTGAAGAGAGGGGCACCACCCGCAGCCTTTTTTGTTTTTTAGGATGTCTGCAGGACGAAACGGCGGCTGCGAATGGAGATTTACGAGAAGAAGACAGCGTGACTGCAGTTTTACCGAAGAAAGGGCTCAGCAGCAGGAGGCTCAAAGAGGTGTTTAGTTGGATTGTGCTGTCTGTACCGGCGTTTTCTCTGGCGTTTATGGTGATCCGGCGGTCGACTGCGCACTCAACATCGGCGTTTCCATGGAGCCGGGGGCTGACAGGCACAGGAATTTTGCTAACCGCTTAAAAGTACCGCTTTCTCTCCGCAGACAGGATGTGGTGGCATGCCAAACGGTAATCAGAATGCCCACTATTATGTGTGGGCGCAGCGTAGCGCTCCCAGCAGACCTGCCCCGATTCAGACTGCTTTCTATATAGATTTGACAAGGCGCAGTGAAATGAAGAGATGGATCCGATCGCGTCAGCCGGTGGCTGCAGAGAATGAAATCAAGCTGGGCAAGGATTTCGAAATATTTCACAGTGCTCGTGGCGATAATTGTAACACTGACAGTGAGGACAGTCGTTCCTGCCAATGTCGGTCCTGAGCTGCGCAGCATCAAGCCGGGCGAGGCGCGTGGTTCCATTTCGCGAAACGGCACGCTGACTGATTTACCGGAAAACCACAGAATATTATAGCAAGTAACTGTTCAGTACCCTCGCTGTGCTTTTTCGCTGGTGCCAAAGAAAACTATGGCATACCAGTATCCCGGACATGACGAAAGCGCCGCGCGATGGTGAAGATATCAAGCTGACTTGATTATCGAATTGCGGACGCCAGATGTCCGCAATCGAGCGCAATCCTGGATATCGACGAGATGGGGGAAAAACAAGGCACGCCTGATTTTTTGAATTGAACCCGATCCTGTCGGATCCGCTTGCAAACCGCGCCTGGACGGCATATTTTGAAAGTCTGGCTTTGCTGGTAATTGAAATCAACGCCAGAAGCGGCCGGGATGAAAGCGTTCAATGGGGGCAAGGTTCAGGAAGCCTGCCGGAAAAGATCGAGCGCGAAACGCGGTATTTTGAACCGTCCGGTGGCTGCGATGGTGGCAGGAATTCAAACGTGGGGAAAATCGACGTTTATCAATAACAGCTTCGCAGTGAGGCGCGTGCGCGCGAAAAACCGGCAACAAGCCCGGCGTAACGAAGGGCAAAGCAGTGGATCTGCCTGAACAAGTGGTCTGAGCTTTTGGATACCCCCCGGCATCCCAGTGGCCCGGGAAATTCGAAGATCAGGCGGTGGGAGAACGCCTCGCGCACTGATCGGCTCGGATGAACGATGAAATCTCTTAAACCGCGAAGAAATGGCATCTTCCCTGCTTGTGTTTTTGGGTCGGGGGAGAATTACCCGAGGCGTTGGAAAGCGGTAAACACAACACTGGATGCCAGCGGGCGCAGATGGCGAGTACGCACAGGCTTCCTCCATTCGGCCCTCGCCCTTCTGGAAGCAGTCTGCAAGTCCCGCGGTTGTCTGAAAAAGGGCGGCGAGCCGGGGAATATGAAAAGGGCGCGGCCCTCGTTCTGGATGATTTTCGCAGCGGTGCGGCTCGGCCGCATGACGCTGGGAATTGCCGAAAAGCGAGGCGTAAGCCATGAGTGGAAAAGCAATCCTGAAAGAAATCGGAAGCACGCTTTTATATATCGGAAGTTGTCCTGGGTATCACCTGGCTGGTGATCACATTTGTCGGACAGCGCACGGAGGTCAACGGAAGCTCGATGGAGCCGACACTGAGCAATAACGATAACCCTGATCGTAGACAAGATTTCGTATCGTTTCGGGGCGATCCGCAGCGCTTTGACATTATCGTGTTCCTATTTCAGTACGATGAAAATGTTTACTATATTAAGCGGATTATCGGTCTGCCCGGCGAAACGGTTCAGATCGGCACGGACGGAACGATTTACTGACGGACAGGTGCCGGAGGAAGGCTACGGTATGAAGTGATGCTGTCACCGGGCGCGCAGGCGAGCCGGGATTACCCTCGCCGGCGAGGACGAATATTTTTGGTGCTGGGCGATAATCGAAACAATGCCGGACAGCCGGGAGCCGATGGAAATATCCACTGATCAGATTATCGAAAGCGTGTGGGTCAGAATCTGGCTACCACAAATTTGGAGTAAGCTTTAAACAACCAGTAAGGACATCTGATATGGAAAAATCGGGAAATCAAAGCGCGGCTGCGGCTGGAGAGCGCCGGGGCAAAAAGCCTCCATGCGGACAGAGGCAGAGTCTGCGGCGGCAGGCTGGAGAATCTGGAACAAAACCTATCGGGAAGACACAAAAGCGGTGTGCAGGCGCTGATCCGGCGTTCGGAAAAAGAGCGGGAGGCGCTGGGAAAAGGAAACAGCGCGCGGATTTATCAGCTGCAGCAGTATAGGCGAACAGGGATATGAAAGCGGGCCTGATCTGGGCATTGACGAGGTTGGAAGGGGACCGCTGGCAGGACCGGTTGTTGCAGGCGCGGTTATTTTTCGAAGAACTGCGAAATTTGTGTGCATTCTTAAACGATTCCAAGCAGCTTTCTGCAGAAAAAGCGGAACAGTTATATGACGTCATTTTGAGCACGCAGTGCGGTGGGAACGGATCAGCCCAGCCAGCAAATCTGATGAGATCACGAAGCGATGTTAAGAAAAAGCTGAATCCTCAGCCGCAGTTCTCTGTTGGCAAACCATGCGTGTAAGGATTCCGCAGGTGCAATTCAACAGGTTCCGATCATCAAGGGAAAAAGCGTATCCATTGCTGCAGCGAAAGACTGTACAAGGTGACGATGACCGCGAGCAAGTATGAAAGTTTTCCCGGCTACAGATTTAACACGCAATAAAGGTATGAATCAAAAAACATATCGAGCACTGCAGACCATGGGACCGACGGCCACCGCAGAAATCATCATCGGTCACTGTGAAAAAGAAGGTTAAATGAATAAAAGACAGGCGGGCGCTTTCTGGAGGAAGCCAGTGCACAGCATCCCTGATGCGCAGCGATAAACATTCTGGAATTACCAGGCGAGCGAGAAATCGATATTATTTGCTCACCGGGCTGCCTCGGTTTTTTTTGAAGCGAAAATACCGGAATGATAGACCGATTTGGGACGCTGCTACGTGGCGTCGGAGCGCAAAGCAGGAAAAATCTGCCGTTGCGCACTGGTGACTGGAAGCATCCTGCAGAGGGGAGACGTACAGATCCGACGATGAGGTGGCGGTCTGCAAGAAAGATCGAAAGTGATCAAAATGCATTTGAATACTGGAGGCAGGGACGTGGAACAGCAGGAGACGAAAGATAGCAAAAAGATCTGATCCGGAAAAAGACGGGTTATCCGGGGATGGAAATTCACCAAAGCGGAGAGGTGGAATATCTCACCTTTCCGGCGCTAGAACGGTTAAATATAGACTAACGGTCACCAGCAGTAATTGGCGGTAGCAATACGTAACTGAACGAAGTAATACCGAG
>VOFJ01001754.1_pt1 | contig 14755 bp, 28 predicted proteins | sample 5384081 | NCBI WGS metagenome assembly VOFJ01 (sample SAMN12384729, study PRJNA508395) | human gut metagenome | isolation source: healthy gut I | host: Homo sapiens
ACGAAATAATATCTTCATGGAACGTGCCACACTGCCTGGAACCATCGGCGTAGGAACAAAACCCTGGGGAAACGTGGGCAAGATGAAAAGCTGGGGAGCAGACGGTACAGCCTCTTATACCCATCGTTTTGGTAATGTAGACGTTGAATTGCGCGGAAACTTCACACTGACAAAGAGATAAGATCATCGATTACGACGAGGTACCTCCCCGCTACCCTTTATCTAGCTAAAAAAGGAACCAGTTATGGCGTAACCCGTGGTTTAATCGCTCTGGGACTCTTCAAAGATGAAGAGGATGTTAAAAAACAGTCCTACCCAATTCGGCAAAGTTCTTCCAGGAGACATAAAATATCAAGACATAAACGGAGATGGGCGGATCGACGATTATGATATTGCTCCTATCGGTAATTCCAACATACCAAAAAGTTCAGTACGGATTCGCGACCAGTGCCAAATGGAAAGGTTTCGACATCAGTGTATTTTTCAGAGGAGCAGCACAGGAGTTGATTATTTCATGGGAGGAAACGGATATTACCCGTTTGCCGGAGGTGTGACCGGCAACGTTCTTTTCATCGTGAACGATCAGAAAAATCGCTGGACACCGGCTTCTTACTCAGAGACCCGTCGACGGAGAACCCTAACGCCCGTTTTCCCCGTCTTACCTACGGAGAAAATGTAAACAACAATCGGCCCTCTTCTTTCTGGCTTGCCGATGCAGGGTATCTCCGTTTAAAAACTCTTGAAATAGGATATACGATCCCTAAAAAAAATATTGTCGAAAATAAACATGAGCAATTTACGCATATATCTGTGCTCGGAGATAATTTATGTGTCTGGGATAAAGTAAAATTATGGGATCCCGAACAAGCAAGCGACAATGGTGCTGTTTATCCAATTACACGTTCTTATTCAATGGTCTTACAAGTCTCATTTTAATTCATCGAATCATGACAAGCAAAAAAATAAAAAACAAGTCTATTTGCCTTCTTATTCGTTATCCTCTCAACAGTGCAGGAATTACCTTCCAATCGTGTAACTTTTTGGATATAGATCCGTATGTAGCCGATCTGTTCACCCTTGACACTGTGTTTGCAAAAAAAAAGAATATACACAGAAATATCTGAATAACGTATATAGTTATCTGATCGACTACGGTTCGCCAAGTGCATGGACAGACAATGCGCAACCCTGGGTTCTAATTAGCGATGAAGGTGTAGCAGGCTACAAGAGAAACAGACACAACTACAATTATTTCTGTAACAATGAAATGAAAGCGGAAGATCTGGACCACTTCGACTATTGGAATTATTTTTATGAAGGAATCCGCAAAGCCAATACTTTTATTCAAAGAGTAAATGAATGTCAGGAAGTAAGCGCTTTTACAACGATCGGAATGGATCGGACAGGCGACATTCGTTAAAGCGATGATCTATTTTGAACTGATGCTGGCCTATGGTCCCGTCCCCATTGTTCCTGATACGCCTGTCGACTTCGACACTCCTTAGTATCGACCAGATGATGGTCGAACGCAACACATGGGATGAATGCAGCGATTATGTATCAGCCTTGCTGGAAGAAGCAATCAAACTATTACCCACGCAGGTCAGGGATAATTCGGAAATCGGCAGGCAGTAAAGAATTCTGCACTGGCAGTACTGTCACGCCTGACGCTTTATACGGCCAGCCCACTCTATAACGGTGAAAATTCAGAATTCAGCGATTTTATAAACAACGAGGGGATACCTTATCTCAATCCGGTAAAAGACATAAAAAAAATGGGCTATCGCTGCTGCCAATGCTAAACGATTGGTTGACATCAAACCCAACGATCTCTATACTGTTCCCAAAATGGAGAATACTCCGACTTTCCCTGTACCGGCAGCCGAACAAGGTAATTTCCCGGATGGCGTAGGAGGTATCGATCCTTACCATTCTTATATAGATATGTTCAATGGCGAATGTGTATTAGCATCATCTAACCGGGAAATACTCTTTAGCCGCCAAAGTACGGGGAATCAACGAGATGAATAAATATGCCGCCCCGGGTGTACTGAATGCCTATGGAATGTATTCTTCGTACCGCAATCACTGGTCGATGCTTACTACATGGCCGACGGACGTACCATCAATAATGCAAGTGAAGCCTATCCTTATGAGGAAGGTTACACAAATACGGATCTGGTATTTTCCGGAGAGAAAAACAGTAATGGTTTTACGCTACTGAGCGGAACTCATAAATGGTACGCGAATCGTGAAATGCGCTTTTATGCAACGATTGCCTTCAATAACTCCTACTTCCCCTCCACCTCAACACCTCCCGACAAAGTAGACCAGCAGGACGGCAAAGTGGCCAAATATTTCAGCGACTCAAAAAGTGGACGGGACTATGCCCTAAACCGTCCCCAAGGTGAAGCCGAAGAATATCCGATGACCGGATATCTCTGCCGGAAATTCATTCATTACGAAGATTCATGGATCAGCGGCGGAAGGCAGAAAACCAAATATTGTCCGGCCTACCGTATGGCCGAAGTATATTTAAATTATGTAGAGGCGATGAATGAACTGGATCAGGCATACACCATCAACGACGTTACAGTGACACGCAACACTAGCGAAATGAAACGTTGTTTCAACCTGATCCGTTACCGGGCCGGATTACCGGGCATCACCGACGCCGATGTTGCCAATGTGGAAAGAATGAGGGAGTTGATTGCACGGGAACGTCAGATCGAATTTTGCCTGGGAAGGACGCAGATATCATGACCTGCGACGTACTAAAAAAGCAATTATCTACGAGAACGCACCGATTATGGATGTGATGTAAGCGCAACAGAAGCAGAAAAGGATAAATTTTAACAACATTATCCAGGTTAAAGAAAGAGACTGGATCTACAAGGTCTTTACCCGCAGACAGACTTTCTTCCCCATACCTAAAAAGTGAAGTGGATAAAAAATCCAAATCTCGACCAGATGCCCGGATTTTAATAATATGTTTTTAGACAAATACATTAATACAGTTTATTATGAAACCAGATAAATTAAAGCTCATATTATTTTCCCTGTCAGCCTTCATATTTTGGAGTTGTTCGAGCGAACCGGCTGATTTTGGTGAACAATATAAAAAAACACTCTATATCGTAAACAGCCGTGATATGCTCTACGTGGGTGAACATGCTTACGGAAGTGAAAACAACTCCATGTCATTTTCAGTTTATTGTGCCTCCTCCGAACCTATCAAGTCCGACCTGACGGTTCAACTGGCAATCAACCCGAATGCACTCGACTCGCTCAATAAAAAAAGTGCATTGGGGAATCCTTTATATATCGACAAAAAAATTGTTACCGGAAGCAAATTACACATCGACGGATTTATCGGTAACCATTCCGGCAAACGCTCAATACGGAGTACTTCATATACCCCTAAAGCCACAAGGGCTTGATCCCGACATCTCGTATGCCCTACCTCTCACGATCGTCTCAAACAGCGAAGGCTATGATGTGAACGAGGAATTGAAAACAATGGTTTACGAAGTTAAAATGGTCAACGGATTCTCTGAAATTATGCGGGTAGTTCTATTGAGTTACCTAAAACAATCCGTTCGGTACAGCCAACCCTGAAAGCCATGTCTTCCAGTTCTGTACGGATGCCTATCCATTCATTGTCCGGAGAAGCCAGATACATAAAAAACAAATTTTATGCTTCTCACTATCGGCGCAGATAGCACATCTGTTACCATAAAAACCCCTGGCTGGATGCCCAAATAACTGATCTGGGTAAAAGTACTTTACGACAAAACAAGGCAAAGTTTCTACCTAAGATACAGTTACACAGATGCAGACGGAAAAACATTCGATATAGAAGAGAAAATAACAAATCTCGACGCTCCTGTAATCGATACGGAAGAATAAGGAAGATTTAGGAAAAAGGGTACATGCTATTCCGAAAAGCATGTACCCTTTCTAAAAAAAAAAAGCATGTATCCCTTTGCAACATTTTTATTTATCTGTAACTTCGTATATTCTTTCCACATAAGGGAAGTACGAAGTCGCATGGAAACACATCGCAGAGTTATCTGTTATATTTATCTCTTACTATTTTTGCCTTAAAGCATCGGGGCAGGAACCGGACAGTGTGCTCAATAAACTAGCCCAGTTTATCCGTGCGACCGATCAGTTTTCTCAATATATTCCCCACGAAAAAAAGTCTACCTGCATTTTGACAACACCAGTTACTATCAAGGCGATAACATTTGGTTTACATGCTACGTCGTAACCTCCGAATTGCACCAGGCAGCCGAACTAAGCAAAAACCCTGTATTTCGAACTACTCAATCCCGGAGGAGAAATAGTGGACAAGCGTGTCTTGAAAATAGAAAACGGCCGGTGCCATGGCGATTTCACGCTAGGCCAGCTTCCTTCTATTCCGGATTCTATGAAGTCCGTGCCTATACGAAATATATGTTGAACTTCGGTGAAGACGTTATCTTCTCCCGGTTACTGCCCGCGTATTTAACAAACCCAAAGAAGAAGGAAACTTCGAAGAGAAAACATGCTGAAATACGGATACGGCAAATACCCTAATAAACGGGAAAAGCCTCAAAAGGACAAGAAAGTAACCTTGAAACTCTATCCGGAAGGAGGAAACCTGATCCACGGTATCACCTCACGATTGCATTCGAAATAACCGATGCATTCGGTAACCCGCTGGAAGCCTCCGGAAAGATCATCAATGAAGACAAAGAAGATATCTCCACCTTTTCAACAGTACACGACGGACGAGGCTTCTTCGACTATACACCTGACGAAAACAAACGAAAAGCAATAGTCGACTACAACGGCAAACAATACCAGTTTGATATGCCCAAACCATTGCCACAAGGATTCACTTTCCATGTCGACAACCTGTCTTATCCAGACAGTATCGAAATCTCCTTACAGAAAAAATAAATATACTCCTGCCGAGAAACTGGGCCTGGTTTTTATCAGCAGAGGACAGCTACATGGCTACAGCCTTATTAATGTCATCCATAATGAAACAATCCGGTTCAAAGTAGATAAAACAAATTTCCCGCCAGGTGTTGCACAAGCCATATTATTCAATTCCGATGGAGAAATACTTTGCGACCGCCTCCTATTCAACTACAAAGACAACCAATTAAATATTCAGTCAAAAAACCTCGAAAGAGACATACGAGCCTTACGAAGCAGTCGATATGGAATTTTACCCTAACCGACCGGGAAGCCAATCCCGTACAAACGCCATTCTCCTTATCGGTGAGAGACGGCATGAACGAAATTGAATGGAATCATACTATCCTGACCGATCTACTGCTGATGTCCGAAATCAAAGGGTACGTCCGTAACCCGTCTTACTATTTCGAAGCAGACGACTCTACCCATCGCTCAGCTCTCGACCTTCTTATGATGGTGCAAGGCTGGCACCGTTATTCCTGGAAGCAGATGGCCGGTATAGAACCATTCGACTTGAAATACAGACCGGAACAAGGTATCGAAATGCACGGCCAGGTTGTTTCATTTGTCAGAAAAATACCCAAACCGAATGTCACCGTCTCTTCCTTCCTGCTCAAAAGGGGCGAAGAGGAAAAGCCCGGCAATGCGTTCGATGTATTTGTTACAGACAGCTTGGGACGTTTCGCTTTCCGTACAGATATTACGGGAAATGGAATATGATACTGGCTGTAAGCGAAAAAGGGAAAAAGAAAGACCACCGGATCATACTGGACAGGCTTTTCACTCGGAACCTAAAAAGATACCGCTATGCCGAGATGCAAGTGAGTATCGCCGATAGAGCGGAAGAAGATAGAGAAGAAAAACTGAACCGGAAGAAGTTCCCGATATTCAGGAACCGGAAGAAGATATCAACGCCCTGCTGACTTCTTACGAAGATTCATTGGCCAAAGCGGGAAACAAAGAAAAAAATCCTCCGCCTGGATGAAGTAACCGTAACCGCCAAAAAAGAGATCACGTGAAAAAGGATATCTACAACAACCGATCGAAATCTATCGCCTATTACGACGTCCAGTCAGAATGGGATGATATAACGGACCAGGGCAAATACATCGGAAAAGATATCCATGAACTGATGATAAATATGAATAATAATTTCAGAAAAGCCTTCTCCAGACAGGATGAATATCTGCAATATAAAGGCAGAATGCCTCTTTTTGTAATCAACTATGAACCGACGATGGCTACTGAAATGGATTACAACAAATACAAACTGATCCGGCTCGAAGCCATCAAGTCTATCTACATCAACGAGGATATCTCACTATGTGTAAATATGCAGACCCAAGAATATCTCCGCTGGAAATAGATAAGATATATGGTTGTGTCGTTTTTGTTGAAACATACCCGGAAGATAAAATTCCGACAGATGCCGGTAAAGGGGTACGAAAAACCTGGCTGGAAGGTTACAGCCAGGTCAAGGAATTTTATAGTCCCGATTATTCAGTGCTTCCTCCCGAACCGGATTACCGTCGCACTTTATACTGGAATCCATCCGTTACTCCGGATGAAAAAGGCAAAGCCAGTATCCGGTTCTACAATAACAGCAGATGCCGAAAGTTCAAGGTAAGTGCCGAAACAATTACAGCAGATGGAATAATCGGGGTTTACAAGTAATCAATACAAGTATAACTGTTTCATCTTCTGGATATCGACTCTAACGTTTCTGTCAGGAACTTAGTCATGGAGCCATACTTTTCGTCTATCTTATCATAGGCGGCATTCAGATATTTTTCATCGACAGTTACTAACGGGGCGATCTGAGGATAATATTTCAAATACGAATCATATTTACCCTTAATATATTCTTTACTAAGCAAATAATCCTTCATAATCGTCGCCTTATCAACATCGAGAGCCGACAGGATAAGCATGGTCGCAACCCTTTGGTACGATCTTTACCAGCTGAACAATGATAACTTAACGGTAAAGAATTTTCATCCTGAAGATATTTAAAGAACTCTTTGTATTTGGCCACATAATCATCATAACTGATCATTTCGATATACCCGTCAATCATGATCTGTGCAGTTTCTTCCTCACTAAGCCCCTTAGATATACTTCCGATAATTTCATCAGAAAATATATTACCGGCATTGATCTCTAAATTATAAGGATTCTTTACAGTAGAAGGCAATTTTATCCGGAGCAGCCCGGCATCATACCACCTCAAATCCCACCTTCTTTTTCTGTTGCAGTACGAAAATCGACAACGGTTTTCAGTCCCGTACTTGCCAGATAAGTCAGGTCGGCATCAGTCATCTTATTCATTTCGTCCGTACGGAATAATTTTCCCCCAACGAACAAATTTCCTCTTTATTTTTTATTCCCCCCAAATCTCTGAAGGTATACGCAGTGACCGGCAACAATCTTTCTGCTAATAAAGCCTGACCTTCAGCCGTCTTAAACAAGAATACGGATCTTTTTCCGGCATCAACACTTATATCGAAAGAACCTTTTCCATCTTCACTCATCACAGGTGTATTCTGATCGATATCTTCGGCCGTAGAACCGGAATACAATTCCCAGGCTTTATCGGAAGAAACTTTCAACACAGCCTTTTTTCGTTTCCTGATCACGAACAAGCTCCACGTCTCCGCTTATATCCTTACCCGAATATCCAACAGTCGTTTTCTCATCATCGTCCCCACAAGAAACAAATACTCCGGAGGCACAAAATAGTAGCAATAAACAGCTAAACAAATTCTTCTTCATAACACACTTTTACTCATTAACAAATATTTTAAAAAAAGGCGCGCAAGATACAGGTTTAAAACCAATTACACAAAAACAGAACCGGTTTTAGCCCTATAAATGAAATTTAGAATATCGTTTATTTATTTTGGAATATAAAAAAAAGGTAACCTCGTTTGTCATCTTATTTTATCAATTCAAAGCATTCATTAAATTGCAATACAATTGATTTCTGGTCAATCAGTATTTCCATATTCCTTAATTTTCTCCTCACAAATCCGCATTGTAATATTTCGAAGCATTTCCACCTTTGGTATAAAGTGCATCAATATCTTCTTTTGTGACTACAAAATGAGGATTATAGCGGGCATCCACATAGGCAGCTTTTAATAGTTTAAAAAATCGTTTCTCTTCGGAGGTGTTTTTGAGGAAATACATTATTCAGATCATCGGAATAACGTCTTACAGAAGATATTAATTTGGAAAGGTTATGTTGTTTACTGTTTCGTAGTGTATGTGTTAAACGGATAGCATAGTAATAATTTTCACAGGATTGATGAAGAAAAAAAGATGCCTCTTTATAATCTGTCTCTTTGTCAGCCATTATTGCATACTTTAAAAAGTTATTTGCTCTCACACACTTTTCATCAAAATACTCTTGTGCCTGCTCTCTGATCTCTTCAAAGTTTAATTTCCGACGACGAGATAATTTATATCTCCCACTATCATAAAGAATAATTCCTTCCTGCTTTATTTGTGTATAGAAATACCGCCCCTCTTTCAATAAACTTATTAAGCTGCTTAATATCATCGTTGATAAACTCGACCGGAGTATCGCGGTCAAAATCTTTTCCGGCAAAGAAGATATCTTCTACGTTATCCAGGATGGTTTCCGCTTTTTTACTGTTTATTCCGCTTGTTATCACGTAGATGTCATAATCTGATATTTTAACGGTAGGAATACCGCCGTCTTCAATTCGTATGCTACGGCAAACATAATTGCCCCTCGCATAACTTCCATACAGAATAATAAACTCCGTCTGAGGTAAGCGACGAAGTATCTCCGTTACAAGAAAATTCAGTTCTTCCTGTTTGTCTTTGGGCAGATAAGCGATCGAGTCTTTCATTATGCTTGATTTTGTACAACGTTAAAATACAAAAAGTACATTATTATGTGAACAACTACTACTTATTGGATCTTTCTTTGAATCTGTCGGCAAGAATTTCTTTGCAGACTTCTTTAAGCTGACCGATAATCTCTTGTCCTTTTTTACGGGAAATACGAATACCTTCACCAACAACAAGCATGTCTTCAATAGTTGGATTTCCGTTTCCATTGGCTGTTGTGGCATGTTCACCATTATATCCACTACTACATTTTGTCAAATCGTAAGCCGGTGCCAATTCCCATTGGCGTTCCTATAATAAAAACTGAAGTTTTTAGCATGGTCGTCTTTGTTTTCAGCCAGTATATTAAATACCATTCTTCGGAACATTTCTTCCACCTGAACAGGGTCTTGCGTGATGACTCCGGTTAAAGCCAATAAATTCTCATAAGTCAATGCCGGATAATGGATAGATTGGTTAAGTATTAAAGCTCCGGCTGTTGCGGTGTAAACGTTGACCATCTTCTATATCAAATCGTTTTGTAGCAAAATATTTATTTTCAATAAGTTTAAAGTCAGGCACATTGATACCTGATGCACGAGCAGCTTTTTATTATATTGATATTCCATTTTACCCATATCTTTTGGATCATTGATATGGCGGAATTTCAATATCCAATCTCCTTCCTCATCTTTATAAAGTGATTTTGGGCGACAGCCACCTGAATTACCACTATTAAAATAAAGAACATCGACATCCTATCCGTTTTTCTCGGCAAGCACCTCGAGAGCTAAATTTTGCATATAATCTAATTCCAGTAGACCTTTTGGCTCACCGATATATAATTCAGGCACATACGATAAGGCCCCCATTCCGGAAGCGCCAACAATACTTAAACGTTGCACAGGAGTCAAGCAGGTATCATCTATCCCCCTTTTTTGCAATATTCTGTTTAAAAGATAACGCCCGTACCCGTCAGGCAGGCTGTCTTCAAAAATTCCAAAATTGCCATAGAAAGGTTCTACTGGGGGGGCAATAAACAAACCTTCTTTCAAGTCTAATTGCCTTAGAGCAATAGAAAAACCGGACTTTAGCCATTCTTTATCATATTCAAAAGCACACCTTTGAGTAGGAGTCATAGCAAGTTCACCCACCTTTTTGTCTCCATAAAAATACAGATACTTTATTTATCTGTCTGATTTTCTCCAAAGACCTTATCTTCCTGGTTTCACTCTTTTTTTCTTTCCTGACATTACGGCTTCCCTCTTTTTCCTGTTTAAATTCCTGTTTATCTCATCCAGTTCAGCCATTGTGTTGTATAATGGTTCTGACAATAATTGTTTCAAATCATTGGTATATCCCAACGCCTTTGCCAGTGCAACAAAAGAAACTAAAGATATGACATGCTTCGTTTCAAATTTCGCGATTGTAGCAGCAGGAACCTTACTCAAATCTGCCAAAGCATCCCGTGAGAGGCCTTTTTCCAAACGTCTCTTCTGACAGTTTTGTGCCAGAACCTTCATTATGGCTTCTGTCTTATCTTCGTCGAATGTATATAATAAAAGTCATACTATAGTAGCAATAAAACGGCTTAATCAATATTATTGTATTAGTTACAAAGATAATATTTATTTCTAGTAAATACAAAGAAAAGGACAACTATCGATCGAAAGTGTCGATGTATCTATATACCACTCTGCTCCCCGTACTCCTTAATCTTCGCCTCACAAATCCGCTTTGTTATATCCCTAAGCAATTCTACCTTTGGGATAAGCGCATCGATATCCTCTTTAGTCACGACGAAGTGAGGATTATACCGGGCATCCACATAAGCGGCTTTTTAATAGTTTAAAAAGTCGTTTCTCTTCAAGTGTGTTTTGAGGGAATACAGTACTCAGATCATCGGAATAGCGCCTGGTGGTAGAAGATAATTTGGATAGATTATGTTGTTTGTTATTTCTCAACGCAAATGTTAAACGGATAGCATAATAATAATTTTCACAGGATTGATGAAGATAAAAAGATGCCATTTGATACCTTTCTCTTTCTTTATTTGTTATGGCATCATCAAAAAGAAATTTCCTTTTTCAAACTTCTCATTAAAATATTCCTGTGCCTGCTTCTTTATCTCATCAAAATTGAGTTTTTCTCCTACGAGCCAATTTGTATTATTTCCACTATTATAAAGTATTACTCCTTCCTGCTTTATTTGTGTATGGAAATACCGGCCCTCTTCAATAAACTTATTAAGCTGTGCAATATCATCGTTAATAAACTCAACAGGGGTATCGCGGTCAAAATCTTTTCCGGCAAAGAAGATATCTTCTACGTTATCAGGATGGTTTCCGCTTTTTACTGTTTATTCCGCTTGTTATCACGTAGATGTCATAATCTGATATTTTAACGGTAGGAATACCGCCGTCTTCAATTCGTATGCTACGGCAAACATAATTGCCCCTCGCATAACTTCCATACAGAATAATAAACTCCGTCTGAGGTAAGCGACGAAGTATCTCCGTTACAAAGAAAATTCAGTTCTTCCTGTTTGTCTTTGGGCAGATAAGCGATCGAGTCTTTCATTATGCTTGATTTTGTACAACGTTAAAATACAAAAGTACAAAAAAGCAGAATTGCCTTTAACTTTTTGATTCTAAATCATATATTTGCACAACGTTCCTGTTTTTTATTTGTTTTGTTTGTTATTACAGAATGAATAAGTCTATATAATACAGGTAATTAAAATATCATAGTATTAATATAGGCTTGATTCCCCCGAATCAGGCTAAAAAAGGAACGTATTCATATGGACAATAATAATATAGCTGGAATAAAAGGCTATTACTATCTGCTACAACAAATTACTTCTTTATTAAATCTGTCATTACTAGAAATCAGACAGAAATATATAAACTATCCATATTGCTTAATTGACTATTTCGAAAAAGGTGTGGAAGAAAAATCGATCGAGATACGATTTGACCAGGAAGAGTTTACATTGACTTGTCTTTTTCAGCAACGAAGGTAAATGTGAGTTTGTTTATTTATTCCCTGATAAAAATGAGTATGTAAAGGGATTCATCTCTTATCTGGAGATAACCCAAAACTACGACTATTTAATGAATAGATGGGCGATACCAGGTTGTTACATAAAAGCGAAGGCAATAGAACATCTATCCAATGATATTTGCCTGATGTTTTTATAATTAACCGGTAATCCCTAAACCATAAGAAGACTATAGCAAAAAGCCTTTTTATACTTTCTTACAGGCACGGATTATACGGATTTGACAAATTGTTTTATTTATCTAAACAATGAAATCTGTATAATCCGCACTTGAATTATATTATTATGAAGAACTCACGAATATCAAACTGTCAATTTAACCCACCTATGGAAAGGCTGCACGGGAGAGAATCAAGACCTGCTACCTTTTACACCACTGTCAGCAACTTAATAAATAACATATCATCTCACTTAAAGCCAACAAAGCAGCATTATGCCACCCATATCAAATAAAACAAAACAATCAACTAAATATTTATCGTATACACCACATATTGTCAATCCACTTACAACACTCATCCGCCTTGTTATAGAACACAAAAAAGTGTTATTCAACATGCTTTTATACTACAAAATAGCTTCGAAAGGGACCACAATCAACACTTATTAACAAAGAATTTCCCTTTAAATAAATCCCCATCTCGTTTAAAACGAAAAAAAACTCGTTTTAAACGAGATGTAAAAAATTTTTTTAAACGAATTGCAAAAGTCATATACCTAAAGGGGTTTGTTAAATATTGTATTCAATGATCTTCTATAACACTAATTTGACAGAACACACAAGTTACCAAAAGGGCTATAATAAAATCTTTTTTTATTCAAAAGAAAAGCAATATTTCCTCATTTTGTCAAATTCTATAAATTCACTTCAAAAGTTCGTGTTGTCATCTTATCATTTCACGCAATATTCCACTTTAACACATTGCATTAAAGGATAAAACAGATGTTTTCCAAATATTTACTATCTTTGGAGATGAGTAAAAATTGTATTCTTAGAAATACAATTGCCACAATGAACTCTTAAATCAAATAAAAAGAAAATACATATGATTGAATCCCAAAACGTCGATAAAGCCGGTACTACTATCGGCAATATTCTGACCGACAGGTTGATTATACGGTTAGCAAACCCGGATGATGCGGAAAAAATATACGCTTACCGCTCTGATACTGTTGAAAACCAATATCAGGGCTGGTTCCCCGAATCTGTGGAGGAAGTTCGTAATTATATAACCAATATGCCGGCGACTATAGATATAGCCGACGTATGCTTTCAATTTGCCATTCTTACCAAGAATGAAAACCGTCTGATCGGAGATTTGGGAATAATCTTCACAGGACACGAAAGAATGCAGGTAGAGGTCGGTTGTACGTTGAATAAAACTTTTCAAGGCAAAGGATATGCCACCGAAGCATTAACGGCAATGGTAAACTATTTTTTCACAACCCTAAAGAAACATCGTATTGTAGCATCTATTGATCCAAGAAACACCGCCTCTATCCGACTTATCGAACGACTGGGATTCAGAAAAGAAGCTCATTTCAAAGAAAGTTATTTCCTTCGTGATGAATGGGTAGACGATATAATTTATGCCATGCTCAATAAGGATTTGGGGTAATTGAGTAGGGGGAGCTAAATAAATATCCACATATTGTATTTCTAAACAAATTTGTTTATTTTTGTAGTGATATGAAAGATCAATTAGAAATATTGAAAGGTGTTCACCCTGGCTTATTTTTTAAGCAGGGAGTTACGAAATCGTCAATTAAGAAGTGGTGCATTTGCAGAGTCCATAGGAGTTCATCCTCAAACGTTAAGTGCCATCATTAAGGGACGAAGAAATATGAACATACCTTTGTCTCTAAAGATCGAGAGATCACCCATTTAGACGAAGGATTACTAATGACTTTACAAGTTTATTATGATATTGAATTGGAAAAGAAGAAAGAAGCTCAATCATATCATCCTGATCTTTCTATATATCGTAAGATCTTGTTTTGGGATACAGACTTTGATAAATTAGATTGGAACACCAATAAACGGTATATCATTAATCGTATTTTTTGAACGGGGAAATGAAAAAAGAAATACTTGAAACAATTCGTTTCTATGGTAAAGACACAATCCTGTCGTTGCTGGACTTAAATAATAAGTATGCAGTTAATCTAAAATCTAACATTCAAAAAAATATCTGAATTATGCCAACTAAACTCAAATATCAAACAGTAACGCCATTACTAAAAAAGGTATTGACACAATTAATGTCTAATGACCTTTTTTCACCCCTTCCAGCTTGTAGGTGGAACATCATTGAGTTTACAGTTAGGACACCGTATCTCTGATGATATAGATTTATTTACTGATTACGAGTATGATTCTATTGATTTTAGGGTTATTCAAGACTGGCTAAGAACTCAGTTTGCATACTGTAACGGAGATTGTGGTGAAATTGTTGGTTTCGGATGTTCCTATATAATAGGTGACTCTGTTGACGATTCTGTCAAACTCGATCTATTTTATACAGATCCTTTTATTCGTCCTGCAAAAAGTCATTGATAATATACGTCTAACGTCTTTTTGAGGATATTATAGCCATGAAGCTAGATGTCATCGGACATGGTGGACGAAAAAAGACTTTTGGGATATTCACGAATTACATAATACGTATTCGATAACTGAAATGTTAAACTTATATGTAGAACGTTTTTCTTACAATCATACGAAAGAAGAAATTATTCAAGGTTTCACTAATTTTGATATTGCAGATTCCGACCCCAATCCCAAATGCTTAAAAAGAAGAACTGGCAACTGATAAAATTAGATTTCATTGATTGGCTAAAACGGCTCAGTTAAATTCTTGG
>VOFJ01003423.1_pt1 | contig 14744 bp, 20 predicted proteins | sample 5384081 | NCBI WGS metagenome assembly VOFJ01 (sample SAMN12384729, study PRJNA508395) | human gut metagenome | isolation source: healthy gut I | host: Homo sapiens
CTCTGTTGTACTTCGTTCAGTTACGTATTGCTAGGGCATATGAAGAAAAACTCATGGAAGAAAAGTGGTCAAGAAATAAGACACTGCAACGTTATAAAAAAGAAAATAAATTCTTTTTCAGAATTGGAAAGTACGATCTGTAAACTGAATGGAGCTTTCGGTGAGCGAGAAGAATATCATAAAAGTTTGGAAGAATTAATAACGGCATATGGAACAAGAAGAATTCATACAAAAGATTCAACGGCATGGATCAACTTTAGAGGATGTTATTCGTCTAAGTCATTAAATGATTTTGGAAAGTCTATCTGCATATCTTTGATTATACAGGTAAAGCAATAGAGTGGGGCGGGGAGCCGCTTTCATTGCAGTATCTTTCTGAACTTTGTGATAGGGAAAAAAAAAATTTGAAAGATTTTTTTGGTAGCAGCAATGGAAGATGGGATGATTAGAAAAATAGGAAAAGACAGGTTCTCCATCACTGGACATGCAGCCTCCATTCATAAATGCATTAGCAGTAAATATCATTTAAATAGATTGAGTGTTATCATTCGCAGAAAAAAAGAAACAGCGTTTTATTTTGCTGATTGGAGAAAACAGTTTGTATTCGCAAAAAATAAAAGAGGTAATTTATTGCGATACAAAAAAGAGTAGAAAATTATTGGCGTTTATTTGAGGCTGATACATTAAGAGATGTTATTGTCAAAAATAATGGATATCATTACTGCGTTTGATATTTATGAGGATTATTATTACTGGCCACTAATTAGGACATAGGGGATATGGAAATTAATAACAAATATGATTCAGAACATATGGATAATCGTAATTTTATAATAAAATGACACAGATATTGACATAATATATATAAATATGGTACTCTCTTAAAAAAGAGGTGAGAAAATGTTAAAAACTTATCTGATGGAAAATTATGGATATAATGAACCTATTTTTTGAATGACTTGACAATTCAGGGATTGTCTGAAAATGCAGTTCGGCAGGCCCGTGAAACGACTTGTTGCTAATGGTTTTTGGAACGGTATGATAATGGAATCTATTATATTCCAAAGCGTGACGGATTACTTGGGAAGAGTTATCTTGATCCGTCGCTGGTTATTATGCGCAAATATATACAAAGTAAATCAGAGATTTATGGGTATGTCACAGGAGAATCATTTGCCAATCAGTTAGGATTAACAACGCAGATGCCAGCGGTGATTGAAGTGGTTACAAATCGTGAGGCGACGAATGGCCGTACTATAACAGTGGGAAGTGAAAGAGTTAGAATAAAAAGGCTCCGATTATGGTTTCAGATTCGAATGCTGATCTTCTACAGTTACTTGACAGTATTGGGCAGGCAGAAAAGTACACGGAGCTGTCAATTCATGAGACAATAGATATATTGATTTCTTATGTGAAAAGAAATGTTTTACGAAAGATCAGTTGTCGGAAGTGATTCCGGCATTAACTGGCGCAACGGCAAAGAAATTGATTGAATGGGGAATGATTTATGAATTTGCATCATGATGAAGTAAGAAAACAGCGTTCAACATTAGCAGTTTGTCCATCAGCAAAAAAAATGTATGTGTGACGGATATTTTATATGAAATTATAGAAAAAGAGACTTATAAAAAAAAAAGATTATGAGGAAATAACATTAGGCTTGCTATTTGTGCCAGAAACCTACGATACAGTTATTCAAAGCATAAAAAGATTGCAGATAGTGGAATCTGGAATTAGAATAAATGGCGGATTTTACACCGCCACTTTTTCTATTCAATCCTCACAAACTCCGGCTTTCTCTCCCGGAACACCGTAAAGTAATCAAAGCCGGCGTCTTTTAATATAGAAGGAACTTTTGCAAAATCAAATGCAACATGTTCCGGTTTGTGGGCGTCGGCACCGATCGTGATGATATCGCCGCCAAGTTCCCGGTAACGCCGGATGATCTCCTCAGTTGGATTTGGGTGGCCAAGACCGTACTTGAAGCCGCCGGTGTTCAGGTTCAATCCCTTTTCCGAGGGAGACAAGTTTTCGTAAAATCTCATCGATCACATCCTGATATTCTATCCAGTCATAATTTTTCATTGGAAGTCGGACCGTAGCGGACAACATAGTCGAGGTGTCCGTATACGTCGAAATCATGGTAACTCTCTATATTTTCAAAAGAATCGATTCAAAATATTCGCGGTAGGCGGCTTTCTCTGTCCGTTTTTCATAAAAGCCGCATAATACGGGTCAAGTCCATGCACAACATGGGAGGAACCGATAACAAAATCAAATGGATACTGCGATAAAATATCCGTGTGCAGTGCGGCAAGATGCGGCTGTAAGCCAAGCTCAATGCCGAGGCGGATTGGAAGCTTTTGCTGCATACTTTTTCCTGATAGGCGAGCACGGACGAAATATAATTTGGCAGGTCGAGAAGAAAAAAATATTCGGCTCCTCAGGATAGTCGATATCGAGATGATCTGTAAAACAGATTCCGGCAAGTCCTTTTTCGATAGCAGAAGAGATCATTTCTTCCTGCGGGGCTTCACTGTCCCCGGAAAACTGGCTGTGCATGTGTGTATCCCAGAGCCCGTGATGTGAAAATCTGGTTTCCATAATTTATATTCCTTTCGGTAAAAAAAAATTTATTAACAAAATTAATAATAAAAATTTTATAAAAATACATCTGACAGGTTATAATAAAACGTTGTTATCATGCATTTACCTGATATCTAATATAACTTATTTTACAAGAAAATGGAATAGATTGTACGTGATTTTGTACAAAGTGAATGAAAAACATAGTCGAAAAACAAATATAGTGAAAAATTTAACAAACTCATGAAAAACACTTGAACTTTATACAGAAATTGGTTAAAATAAAGGAAGCTTGGGAACAATAGTTTTCCAAAAAGTATATTTTATACAATTCTAGGAGGAATTTAAAATGGCAGTAAGAGTAGCAATTAATGGATTTGGCCGTATTGGTCGTCTTGCATTCAGACAGATGTTCGGAGCAGAAGGATACGAAGTAGTAGCAATCAACGATTTAACAAGCCCTAAGATGTTAGCACACCTGTTGAAGTATGATTCTTCTCAGGGAAAATATGAGCATGCTGATGAAGTATCTTGCACAGATGATTCTATCATTGTTTGCGGAAAAAGAAATCAAAATCTACGCATTCCCAGATGCAAACAATTGCCCATGGGGTGAATTAAAAGTTGACGTTGTATTAGAGTGTTCTGGATTCTACACAAGCAAAGAGAAAGCTCAGGCACACATCAATGCAGGTGCAAGTAAAAAGTTGTTATTTCCGCTCCAGCAGGTAATGATCTTCCTACAATCGTATACAACACAAACCATGAGACATTAAAACCAACAGATACAATCATTTCAGCAGCTTCTTGTACAACAAACTGCTTAGCACCTATGGCTGATGCATTAAATAAATATGCTCCAATCCAGTCTGGTATCATGGTAACAATCCATGCTTACACAGGTGATCAGATGATGACTCTTGACGGACCACAGAGAAAAAGGTGATTTAAGAAGATCCCGTGCAGCAGCAGTTAACATCGTTCCTAACAGCACAGGTGCTGCAAAAGCTATCGGATTAGTTATCCCAGAACTGAACGGAAAATTAATCGGATCTGCACAGCGTGTTCCAACCCCTACAGGTTCTACAACAATTTTAACAGCAGTTGTTAAAAAAGCTGGTGTTACAAAAAGAAGATATCAATGCAGCTATGAAAGCAGCAGCTAACGAGTCCTTTCGGATACAACGAAGACGAAATCGTATCTTCTGATATCGTTGGAATGAGATTTGGTTCTTTATTCGACGCTACACAGACAATGGTTAACCAGGTATCTGATGATCAGTACGAAGTACAGGTAGTTTCTTGGTATGATAACGAGAACAGCTACACATCTCAGATGGTTCGTACAATCAAATACTTCTCTGAGTTAGCATAATTTACGAGAGAAACCCGCAAAGCGTGTTTCCCGTAGTTTAACGAACAATCACTGCACGGTAGACTACTTTTTTTAAGCGACAGGCTGCCAGAGTGCAGATAAGACTCAGCAAAGGGGTCCGGTCTTTTTGGACCGGGATTTTTAACGATTATGATAATCACTGCACGGTAGACTACTTTTTGAAAAAGCGACAGGCTGCCTTGGCAGACATAGCGTTTGAGTGCTGGCATAAGACTCGTTGCGAGCGAAAGGGTCCGGTCTTCTTTTTGGACTTCACAATCTTCATAACCTGAATTAGAGTTTCGCAATTAATAAAAAATTTAAAGGAGACTACTTAATATGTCATTAAATAAAAAATCCGTAGATGATATCAATGTAAAAAGGACTTCGTGTACTTTGCAGATGTGACTTCAATGTACCTTTGAAAGATGGAAAGATCACAGACGAGAACCGTCTTGTTGCAGCTCTTCCTACTATTAAGAAATTAATCGCTGACGGCGGAAAAGGTAATTCTCTGCTCTCACTTAGGAAAAAGTAAAAACAGAAGAAGACAAAGACAAAAAACTCTTGCACCAGTAGCAGCAAGACTTACAGAGTTATTAGGACAGGAAGTTAAATTCGTTGTTGACCCGGAAGTTGTTGGTGAGAACGTAAGAGCAGCAGTAGAAGCTATGAAAGACGGCGAAGTTATTTTACTTGAGAATACACGTTTCAGACCGGAAGAGACAAAGAACGGAGAGGCATTCTCCAAAGACCTTGCTTCTATCTGTGATGTATTTGTAAACGACGCATTTGGAACCGCTCACAGAGCACACTGCTCCAACGTAGGTGTTGCAGGTCTGGTTGATACTGCTGTTGTTGGTTACTTAATGCAGAAAGAGATCGATTTCCTCGGAAATGCAGTTGAGAATCCGGTAAGACCTTTCGTTGCAATCCTTGGCGGTGCAAAAGTTGCTGATAAATTAAATGTTAATCTCTAACTTACTTGAGAAATGTGATACTCTTATCATCGGTGGTGGTATGGCTTACACATTCTTAAAAGCAAAAGGGATATGAAATCGGAATCTCTATAGTAGATGACAGCAAAGATCGATTATTGTAAAGAAATGATGGAAAAGGCTGAGAAACTTGGAAAAAATTCTTCTTCCGGTAGATGCTGTAACGATCAAAGATTTCCCAAATCCTATCGATGCTCCAGTTGAAGTAGAAACTTATGATGAGACAAGATGCCGGCAGACAGAGAAGGCTGTGATATCGGACCTAAGACTCAGGCTCTTTTCGCAGATGCTGTTAAGACTGCTAAACAGTTGTTTGGAACGGACCTATGGGTGTATTCGAGAACCCAACACTTGCAGCAAGGTACAATCGCTGTAGCAAAAGCTTTAGCAGATACAGATGCTACAACAATCATCGGTGGTGGTGATTCCGCAGCAGCAGTGAACCAGTTAGGATTCGGTGACAAGATGACACACATTTCTACTGGTGGTGGAGCTTCTCTTGGAATTCTTAGAGGGTAAAGAAGTACCAGGCGTTGCAGCTGCAAACGATAAATAAGCAGCCATGACGTAAATAGCGCAACGCCTTAGGTTGCCAGAACTGCAAACGATAAATAGACGTGATTCCAGCGGATTGAGAATAAGTAAGTAATCTTGTGCGCATGCTTGATTGCTTACTTCTAATTTTGAAAGCGCAACGCGCGAGGAAACTCGTAGAGTTTTCGAGCATCCGTGTAATATTATACATTCATGAAAGAAGGAAAATATAATGGCAAGAAAGAAAATCGTAGCCGGAAACTGGAAAATGAACATGACTCCAAGCCAGGCTGTAAAATTAGTAGAAGAGTTAAAACCACTTGTAGTAAGTGATGACGTAGAAGTTGTTTCTGTGTACCTGCAATTGATATCGTTCCGGTTGTAGAGGCAGTAAAAGGAACCAACGTAGCAGTTGGAGCTGAGAATATGTATTTTGAAGAAAAAGGTGCATATACAGGAGAAATCTCCCAGAGATGTTAGTAGACGCAGGCGTAAAATATGTTGTATTAGGACACTCTGAGAGACGTGATTACTTCAAAGAAGATGATGTTTTATTAAAAAAAAGTATTAAAGGCTTTCGAAAAGGACTTACACCAATCCTTTGCTGTGGCGAGACGTTTGAGCAGAGAGAGATGGGAATCACTCTGGACTGGATCCGTTTACAGATCAAATCCGATCTGAAAGACGTAACAGCAGAGCAGGTTGCTTCCATGGTAATCGCTTACGAGCCAATCTGGGCAATCGGAACAGGTAAAAACAGCTACAAGCGAGCAGGCTCAGGAGGTCTGCGGGGCAATCCGTGAGTGCGTAGCTGAGATGCATGATACAGATACAGCAGAAGCTATCCGTATCCAGTACGGCGGATCGTAAATGCAGGAAATGCAGCAGAACTGTTTGCTATGGCTGACATCGACGGAGGTCTTGTTGGTGGAGCATCCCTCAAACCAGACTTCGGAAAGATTGTTTGCTACAAATAATCAACAATAAGCTTACAAAGCCGGATATTTCTTACCGTAAGGTAAAAGAAATATCCGGTTTTTTGACGCGTACAAATGTCCGCGCTTGACAAATTCCATTTTCTGCCATACTATTAAAAAATAGTGTTACAATATTCCCTGAAAACAGGGACGAGGAGAAAGGAGTCCATTCAATGGAAAAAAAGTGATTCGAGCAGCCCTTCTGGGTCTGGGTACGGTAGGAACAGGCGTTTATAAAGTGCTGAAAAGCCAGAAAGAAGAAATGATTCCAAAGCTGGGAAGTGAAATAGAGATCAGTAAAAGTCCTGGTGCGTAATCTGGAAAAGGCAGCATCAAAGGTTGAGGATCCAAAGATTCTGACAAACAACTGGGATGATATTGTAAATGACCCAGAGATTGATATTGTGATTGAGGGCATTCGGAGGCATTGAGCCGGCAAGAACCTATATTTTATCCGCTTTGAATGCAGGAAAGCATGTAGTTTCTGCAAATAAGGACCTGGTCGCTGTCCATGGCAAGGAACTTCTGGATGCAGCGGAAGCACATCATGTAGATTTCCTTTTTGAGGCAGCGGTTGCAGGTGGAATTCGATCATCCGTCCGCTCAAAGAAAAGCAATCATATGGCTGAAGTCATGGGAATCGTCAATGGAACCACAAACTTTTTTATTCTGACAAAGATGACTCAGGAAGGTATGGAATTTAAGGATGCCCTGGCACTTGCAACAGAACTTGGATATGCGGAGGCTGATCCGACTGCTGATATCGAAGGTCTGGATGCAGGCCGTAAGGTAGCGATCCTTGCATCTGTGGCATTTAACTCCAGAGTTGTTTTTGACGATGTATATACGGAAGGAATCACTAAGATCACATCCAAAGATATTAAATATGCAAAAGAAATGGGCTGTGATATCAAGCTTCTTGGAATGGCAAAGAATACCGAAGATGGAATCGAGGCATATGTCTGCCCGATGCTGATTCCAAATAATCATCCTCTTGCCAGTGTAAATGAATTCTTACAATGCTGTTTTTTGTAAATGGTGATGCAGTCGAAAAAACGCAATGTTCTATGGTCGTGGAGCAGGAGAACTGCCGACTGCAAGTGCTGTTGTAGGAGATCTGTTTGATATTGCCAAGAAATATCAGTGCTGGCTGCTGTGGACGAATCGGATGTACCTGCTACAAAGAAATCCCTGTAAAGAAAATGGCAGACACTCACAATCGTTATTTCATGCGTCTGATCGTAGAGGATCGCTGTGGTGTGCTGGCTGAGATGACAGCAGTATTTGCAAAATATGGAGTCAGTGTGGCACAGATCATCCAGAAAGCAGCACGCGAAGCGGGCAGTGCCGAGGTTGTTGTAATTACAGCGAAAGTCCGTGAGGGAGATTTCAAGTACTGCAATGGAAGAACTGAGTGGAAGAGAGTCTGCTGTTAAAAGATCAGCAGTATGCATTCGTGTTTACGGTGAATAGATAGTATTTTCCGATGGAAAAAATCCCTTGAAAAAAATCTGGATTTTTTGGTACTATATAATAGGAAGAAACACATAGATGTATTCTGCAGGAATACAGAGAAATTTATACAATAAAGGAGAATATTATGAGCAAAAAACCAACAGTTTTAATGATCCTTGATGGATACGGACTCAATGACAGACATGAGGAAATGCAATCTACGAAGCAAAAAACTCCTGTTATGGATAAATTAATGGAGGAATATCCGTTTGTAAAAGGCAATGCCAGCGGTCTTGCGGTAGGTCTTCCCGAAGGACAGATGGGTAACTCCGAGGTTGGTCATATGAACATGGGTGCCGGCCGTATCGTATACCAGGAGCTTACCAAGGATCACCAAAAGAGATCCAGGACGGCGATTTCTTCAAAAATGAGGTATTAACTTCTTGCAGAATGAAAAATGCAAAAGAAAAATAATTCTGCAATCCATTTTATGGGGACTTCTTTCTGATGGTGGTGTTCACAGCCATAATACACATCTTTATGCACTTCTTGAGCTTGGCAAAGAGAGAGGAATTTTAAAAAGTATATGTACATTGCTTCCTTGATGGACGTGACACACCTCCGGCATCCGAAAAAGATATATCGAGCAGCTGGAAGCCAAGATGAAAGAAATCGGTGTTGGTGAGATTGGTGTTGTTTCCGGACGTTACTATGCAATGGACCGTGACAACCGCTGGGATCGTGTAGAACTGGCATACAAAGCACTGACAGCAGGTGAAGGCGTAAAGGGAACAGATGCGCAGCAGCAGTTCAGGCTTCCTATGCAAATGATGACAAGACAGATGAATTTGTGCTTCCGACTGTTATCGAGAAGGACGGCAAACCAGTTGTATCTGTTTCAGGACAATGATTCTGTTGTATTCTTCAACTTCCGTCCGGACCGTGCAAGAGAGATCACAAGAGCTTTCTGTGATGACGAATTTTAAGGGCTTTGAGAGAGAAAAATTCCTGGAGTTGACTTTTGTATGCTTCAACAGATTATGATGAAACCATTCAGAACAAGCTTTATGGTTGCATTCCACAAGGTTCAGCTTCAAGAATACATTTGGTGAGTATCTTGCAGCAAATGGCAAGAAACAGCTTCGTCTCGCAGAGACAGAGAAGTATGCACACGTTACCTTTTTCTTCAATGGTGGTGTAGAGGAGCCAAACAAAGGGTGAGGACAGAATCCTTGTAAAAATCTCCAAAAGGTTGCAACTTATGACCTTCAGCCGGAGATGAGCGCACCGGAAGTTATGAATGACAAGCTGGTGGATGCAATCAAATCAGACAAGTATGATGTTATTATTATCAATTTCGCTAATCCTGACATGGTAGGTCATACTGGTGTGATACAGGCAGCAGCTGTCAAAGCAATCGAAACAGTTGATGGATGTGTGGGAAGAGCAGTTAGGCAATCAAAGATGTGGATGGACAGATGTTTCATCTGTGCAGACCATGGAAACGCAGAGAAGATCATCGATTATGAGACAGGAGAACCATTCACAGCTCATACCACAAATCCCGGTTCCATTCATTCTTGTAAATGCAGACCAAAATTCACTCTGAAAGAGAATGGATGCCTTGCAGATATCATTCCTACACTGATCCAGCTTATGGGAATGGAACAGCCAGTAGATATGACAGGGAGAAAGCCTTCTGGTTGAGAAATAGTGAAATAATAGATAAATATATGCAAGTTCAGACAAAAATTTGTTGAATATGTAAAACAGAGACGCAGGGTACCAATCAGGTATCCGGCGTCTCTGTGATTTCAGGAGAGGAAGAATATGTTGACCGGAAAATTTGTTACTGCGAAGAGTTACGAAAATTCTTAAAAAGATAGAATTTAGGATGCAAAAAGGCAGAAGTATGTTATAATAAAAACGCTACCGAAAAACAGGGAAGCAGTGAGAAATGACAGAAATCATTGTTGATTTGAGGAGTATAGAAATGAGTAGCGAAGAAAAAAAAGGGAGATTGTCGGAAGATGATGTAGGTACCGCAGAAGAGACCACAAACTTTGAAGACAGAATCAATGCAACATTGGACAAAAATTCTGGATGATGAGGACGATGAGCTTGATGACATAGTAGTTGATTATGAGGATTCTGGAGAAGCAGAGGAAGACGTTGATAATCTTGACAAAACTATTGAGGTTAGCAAGGATAATGGTGAATTCAGGAAGACTATGAAAAAACAATAGTATGGAATGGTCCTTCCGAACAGGATTCCGAAGAAGAAATATATGAGGAGCCTGAGGAAGAAGAGGAAAAGCCGATAGTCCGAAACAAACACAAATCCGCAAGACCGGCTCCGGTAATTTATGTTCCTGTGGATGACATTGATCGGGGAGGTGCCTGTTCTGAGAATGTAAAAGCAAAACAAAAAACACGGATACAAGGGACTCAGAATTTTTGGACTTTTTAGTACTGATGATAGCAGTTCTGGGCGGATGTGCCTATGGTGGAATCAGCTATTATTTTTCAAATCGTTTCTTTGAAGGAACCTGGATCATATGGGATGAACTTAGACTGCTCACAGAAGACTGCTTATGAAGTAGAAGAAAGCTTATGAAAAAAAGCTCAGTGAGTATTCCATCGAGGTTTCATCCAGAGATGTGGCTGCGCAGACGATCAAAGTGAGGATATTGATTACAAAAATATATGTCCACAGGAGAAATCCTGCAGCTGCTCAGGAAGCAGAAACCATATGAGTGGGTTAAGGGACTTTATGAACAGAAGAAGTTATACGGTAGATGAGAACGTAGGCTACAATAAGACTCTTCTTCAGGAACAGCTGAAATCTCTGAACTGTGCACAGGCTGAGAATCAGACAGAACCTGAGAATGCGTATGTGGTTGCATTTCAGAACAATGCGTTTGTGATCGTGCCGGAAACAGAGGGCAGCAAGCTTAATATCAAAAAAAGCATACAAAGGTTCTTAATGCAGCAGTGGTAAATGAGTCTGCTATAGATTTCAGTAATACACCTGAGGTATATGTATCAGCAGCTGTAACCAAGGATGATGATCCGGAACTTCAGGCGGCACTGGAGGCATGCAACAACTACACGAAGGCAAGTATTACTTATACATTTGGAGATCAGAGTACGACACTTGACGGAAATACGATCAAAGACTGGCTGCAGTTTGATGAGAAGGGGCAGCTGATATGGGATGATAATTCTTTCCAGCAGCATGTTGCAGAATATGTTGCACAGCTTGCAGCAACTTATGACACAGTAGGAACAGAGAGAGAATTCAGGCAACGAGTGGAAGAACTGTATATGTTTCCAGTTCGGTATATGGATGGGAAAGATCGATCAGGCAGCAGAGGCTGCTCAGCTCAGTCAGGAAATCAATCAGGAACACAGACGACCAGAGAACCGATTTATGCTCAGACAGCAAATGCATATGGAGTAAATGATCTTGGAAATACGTACATTGAGGTAGATTTAAGTGAACAGCATATGTATTATTATCAAAATGGTTCCGATATCTTTGAGTCAGATTTTGTATCTGGAAATATGAGTTATGCTGATCGTCAGACACATGCAGGTATCTTTACATTGTACTATAAGAAAAGTCCGGATGTTCTGAGAGGTGGACAGAAGGGAACGGCGAATTATTATGAACAGCCGGTACAATACTGGATGCCTTTTGACGGAGGTATTGGTTTCCATGATGCGAACTGGAGAGACGAATTTGGCGGTGATATTTACCTGACCAGCGGTTCTCATGGATGTATCAACCTTCCACCGGACAATGCAGCAGTGCTGTATGATCGATTCAGTACGATGTTCCAATCGTATGTTTTTATTAAAAATGACAGGAGAAAATAATGGGAAGATCATTTGATTTTTTACTTGCGGGAGCTGCCCTGATCGTAGGAATTCTGCTTCTGACAGGACATGGCGATTTTTTCTGAAGGGTGGAAACACAAAACTTCGCAAAGAAAAGTATGACGAAGACAAGATGTCAAAGGGATCCGGAGTGGCACTCATTCTGATTGGTATTATGACATTTTATTGATTCTTATACAGAGACCCTGGCGGCGAAACTTATTTATGTCGCACTTTTGATAGTGATCATGGTAGGTCTGGGCTTCTATGTGAAGCTTAAATGTACAAAAACACCGGAAACCAAAGACAAAATTTCAAAAAAGAATAAATAAACAGAACAAGAGCGTGGAAGGCAGTTTTCCACGCTCTTGTTATTACTTCAGGAAAATTTGTTTTAATAATAAAGAGAAACAAGGTCCATTGGTTTTCTGAATGACTGCATCTGGGTCAGGAACCTCGCCAAAACCGTAAGATGCAAAAACAAAAAGGAACACCACTTTGCGGCAGGAAAGAAAAATCACCCATGGTGTCACCGACATAGACAGGAGAATTCATATGATAAGTCTGTGCAGCGATCAGGGCAATATTAGATCCCTTGTCCAGTCCATTATCACCATTGCACAGATGCCCCTTGAAATATTTACTGAAACCGGTGGTCTTAAGAAAGACCTCAATATAACCGGCTTCACAGTTGCTTACTATATACAGAGAATATTTTTCAGACAGAAGCTGCAGGGTCTTTTCCGCATCCTCGTAAAGAGGAGCGCATTCTGCAAGAAGTGCTATATGTTCTGCCTGACAGCAGCTGTCTATCAGACGAAGCTGTTCCGTCTCTCGGAAACATTCGAAAAAAATCTGACGGGCAATATCAGGGAGTAATGCCCGAACATAGAAGAAGAAAGAAGCTCAGCAGTCAGAGGAATATCCAAATGTTCTTCTTCGCTGAGATAACGTTTCCATGTTTTTGCTATGATTGCTGTAGAATTCCATAAGGTTCCGTCAACATCAAAAAAAAATAATACTGTCCATAATAGAGTCCTTTCAGGAAAAATGAAATATAGTTATTGTTAAGCTGACTTCTATTCTATATGGTAAAAATTCAAAAATCAACTGTCTTTTGGCTGGATTTATGTTATACTAATACGGCATATAAGAAAAGACCAGACAGGATGAAAAAATGCTGAATGATATTGTAATTCCATTGACGCAATGGTACAGACAGAATAAGAGAAGCCTTCCGTGGAGAGACAGACATAATGCCTATTATACCTGGGTGTTCTGAGATCATGCTGCAGCAGACCAGGGTAGAGGCAGTAAAGCCGTATTTTCAAAGATTTATTGAAGAACTTCCGGATGTGGAAGCACTAGCTGAATGTCCGGAGGAGAAGCTTTGAAATTGTGGGGAAGGACTTGGATATTACAACCGTGTCCGAAATATGCAGCTTGCAGCACAGACGGTTATGCAGGAATATCTTGGAGTATTGCCGGCTTCATACGAGGCACTTCTTTCACTTAAGGGAATTGGAAGCTATACAGCGGGTGCGATCGCATCCATCGCATACAATATTCCGGTTCCGGCGGTGGACGGAAATGTACTTCGTGTGAAACCAGAATTACAGAGAACGATGAGACATTCTTAAGCAGTCCATTGACTTTCAGATTTGATGATTCTATTTCACACGACTACATCAGTACAAATAATGACTTTATGACCAATTTTTTTTTGTGCTTTCTACTACTTGTTTGCGGATGCAGGAAGTTGTGTGGTATAATTTTATAAGTGTTCCAGCCCACATCTAAAAATAAATATTTCATCAAAGGAAATTCACTTCTCCTTTTTCTTCATTGTATCTAGAAACCAAAGCGTTTTCAATAAATATCGAATTAAAAAACGAGTGTATATGAAGTGCTCTCGTTAATGAATGTAGTAAAATTATGTTAAAAACAAAATTTCTATTTTTCTTAATTGTATTTATGATTCCGTCAACCGTGATGAAACTTAAACGTTTCTTTTATAAAAGATTTCATCGGCACTTCAAAGTCACATATAAGTGGTTGCCACTGACTGTTACTGCAGCCTAATCCCTGATACTGTATCATTCCCCTGAATCGTCAGCACACCATCTGTCAGGAAAGCAGAGAGTGTGTTTTTCTGTGTCATAACACTTAATAAGAGCGATTCTGCTCATAGACCTTCCCTCACCATCTGTCACACGCACATAGACCGTCTGATTACCAGTAATGGAAATACTTCCATTCCCTGTCACATCCTGCCAGCTTCCATCTTTTCCTGCTTTTGCTTCAATTTTGCTATTAGAAACCTTCTGACATATGACTGGCATCTACCGTAACAGCAATGGTTGTTTCTCCCTGTTTCCAAGCCATCCGGTTTCTCAATCGTAATTGCCGTGGTATTCTAGCTGCATAAGCGGTCTGTGTCTGGAGCAAAGATTGTTGTCAAGCAAAAGAAATGTCGTTGCTGCAAACAGCTCTTTTTACCCTGCTTTTAGTAATTGTTCTCTTCTTCTGTTTCATTTTTCTAAATTCATCATCGGCTTTGTTTCCTCCTTCTGTATTTCTACCCTGCCGGGCATTTCATTTCATTCTCTTTTTAAAAGCTTCCAGCTCTGGAATACTCATATCCATTGCACTGATAATTTTTACAATTTCAGATTTTCCGCTTCTGTTTTTTGCAATCTCCGCAGCCTTGAACCGCTTTTAAATCTGCTTCATATCTGGCTATTTTAGATGCTTCCATTTTTTCTTTCTTTTTGGCTTTCTCATAATCTGCCGTAGCTTTTTTCAAGACTTTTCATCGAGTTCTCGCTTTCGGACGGCTGATGCAGCCGCCCTTTTCTTACCATCGTCCAAATCCACTTAGAAGCCAAAACTTCTGCCAGTAGCAGGGGAATACGATGGACGTATACTGCACCAGAT
>VOFJ01002495.1_pt1 | contig 14742 bp, 23 predicted proteins | sample 5384081 | NCBI WGS metagenome assembly VOFJ01 (sample SAMN12384729, study PRJNA508395) | human gut metagenome | isolation source: healthy gut I | host: Homo sapiens
TCAGTATGCTTTGCGTTCAGTTACACGTATTGCTCCCCATGAATGCCGGCATCCGGCAGTTCAGATTGCTCACCGTCCCAGACTGGAAAGAAAAAGCTGCTTGAGCTGCTGTTCGACCCAGACGTCCGGTCTATAACCGGGGATTCATGGAATACGACGCCAGTATCGGCGGCACCTGTGTTTTCTCGCATCTTGACGGCGACATCGCACGCCTGATCCGTTTTCGTGAGGCAATGCAGCCCGGCGCAGGGAGCTTCGAGGTACTCTGCTTCGATGATCAAGCGCCCTTTCTAAGTACCTTGGTCCCGCATATCACACTCAAAAACCATCGACGCTGCCACAGTAGAAGCAGAACTGGGACTATAAAGGAGGAATGCATTCTGGATAAAAAGCGAGCAGCAGCCATCATCGCCGTCTCCATACCGGGACTTATCACCCTGCTTTACCTGGGCGGAGTGCTTGGCCAATTGCTGATAAACTATGAGCTTTGGATGAATTCCGGCGGTCTTACGGGGCAAACGACCATCGGCGCCGTAGACTGGAATCCGATCGTGTGTCTGGGCAGCGCCTTCAGTATCCCGGGGCTAAAAAGCATCGGTATACTGCTGCTGACCGGGGTCGGTATCACGGCCTATGTGCGTTTCCACGATAAATTCAGCTCACAAGGACTACGATGAACGCGGATTTACCCGCAGCAAGTACGGAACCTACGGCACCGCATCATGGATGAAGGACAAGGAACTGAAAGAGATTCTGGAAATCAAGCCTCCGCCGCAGGCCGATGGCATCATTTTGGGCGAAAAAAGCGGCAGCGTCGTCTGCTTACCTAAAGACACCAGACTGAACCGCCACATCGCCGTATTCGGCGCATCCGGTACCCGAAAATCCCGTGGCGTGATCCGTCCGGCGCTGTTCACCATACTCAAGCGCGGAGAGTCGGCAGTCATTACGGATCCGAAGGCGGAGCTCTATAACGATACCGCCGAGTTGTTCCGCAAGAACGGGTATGAGGTAAAAGTATTCAACCTGGTAGACCCCCGGCACGGCGACTCATGGAGCTGCATGTCAGACCTGAACGGCGATACTCTGCTGGCGCAGGTGTTGACCAATGTCATCATCTCCAACACCAGTGAGGGCAAGGGCGACCATTTCTGGGACAACGGCGAGGCCAATTTGCTCAAAGCGCTGGTGCTCTATATCGATCTGGACAGGAGCCGCAGCCCGGAGACGAAGAACCTGGCGGCCGCCTACCAGCTCCTGACCCAAAACAGCGAACGGCAGCTGACGGCGCTTGGAAAAAGCTGCCGCTGGATCAGCCCCGCCCGTGCGCCGTTCAATCTTTTCTCGCAGGCCCGACACGGTGCGTTCCGGCATCGTCCTTGGACTCGGCACCCGGTTACAGGTCTTACAGAACGAGGCCGTGCGGGACATCATCAGCCGCAGCGATATCGATCTCACGGCGCCGGGCAAGCGCAAATGCGCCTACTTCGTCATACTCAGCGATCAGGACGCAACGATGGCGTTTCTGTCCTCGCTGTTCTTTTCGTTTCTATTCATCAAGTTGGTGCGCTATGCCGACAGCACGCCGGAGCTGCGCTGCAAAGTCCCGGTCAACCTCATCTTCGATGAGTTCAACAATGTGGGCAAGCTCGGCAGCGCAGCGGACGGTTCGGATTTCGCCCGTACGCTCAGCGTTATCCGCAGCCGTGCGATCTATGTGATGCTGGCCGTGCAGAGCCTCGGTCAGCTCCAGAACCGGTATCCCAACAATCTCTGGGCAGAGATCGTCGGTAACCTGGACGTGCAGCTCATGCTGGGCTGTACCGATGAGGTCAGCGCCGAGTACTTCTCCGCGCGGAGCGGTGATATGTCGGTGGAGATCAACTCCACCATGACCGTGCGCAAAGACCATTGCCGTAGCGCAGGTCATCCCCCAATACCGTCAGACGGAGGGCCAGGGGCGCAGACGGCTGCTGACTCCGGACGAGGTGCTGCGCATCCCAAACGAGGAGCTGCTGGTGGTCATCCGAGGACACAATGTCCTGAAACTGAAAAAAAGGTTTGATTATGCTGACCACCCGCTGGCCAAGGAATTGACTCCCGTCAGCATTCTTGACTACACCCCCGCACGCGGCAGCGCCTTTTCTCCAGACCGAAACGACTTCGCCACGCGCAGCGTCATGAGGAGCGGCCTCACACATCGTCCATACCCTCAAAACGCAGAACGCTGTACAGCTCCGCAAAACCGCCGAGCGAGTTTTGAACTCAATGATTTAACTAAAAAGTTGACATTTAACTTTAGTGATGTTATAATGCCGAAAGAAAGTTAAATTGGTGGTGAGCAGATGGACTATATCACAAAAAACACTGGGCGTCCCGGTAATACGGACAGAGTGGAAGCAGCAGGCAGCCTTGCCGCTTTTTTTTGAACGATAGATATACATTTGAACAAGCGGACATTGGCGGAGTAGCGTGCCTTATTGTTCATCCTGTGGGGAACTCGATACGATCAATACCCTTAAAAAAGCATGTGGCGAGGCTACATGCAGCAAGTGGGCGACAGGTCGTTTTTGAGTTAACGGCCATATCCCGGCAGCGCCGCCGCAACTCCTTCATTGATGCGAAGCTGGCGTTCGTCGTGCCTGAAAAGCAGGTGTATCTTCCCTTTTCTTGGGGCTCTGCTTACAGAGCGCTGCGATAGCGAGGGACTCATGACGGGCGCAGAGAAGCTGCAGCCGTCTGCGCAGATGCTGCTGTTTGCCTATATCCTGAATGGGGAACGAGCCTATGCCCATGACGCCTTTTGCGGAGCGGTTTTTTTCCGCAATGACGATCACGAGAGCGGCAAATCAATTGGTAGCGCTTGGACTTCTTAACAAGTCCTGCTCCGTCGGAGAGCGCAGAAAATGCTCTGCACCGAGCTCGACACGAAGGGACTATATCAAAAAGCCGTCCCCTACACTCATCCAGCCTGTCCGGACAACCGTATTCATCGAAAAGAGCGCTGCGACCCGGGATATGTTTCCGCAGGGCTGAGTGCGCTTTCGGAAATGAGCATGCTCAATCCGCCGGCGGTCGAAACATGGGGTATGGTTGGCGGTAAAAATTAAGGGATCGGCACAGAAATTGATCGATTCTGAAAGCAATGCGCCCTGCAGCTCTGGCGCTATGATCCGCGCCGTATCAGTCAGACAGGCGGAGTTGATGTACTGTCGCTGGCGGCAAGCTTAGCAGACGATATGGACGAGCGGGTAGAACAATGTATTGAAGAAATACTGGAAAAGGTGTGGTGACAAAAGATGGTAACCGGATTTGAGAGCTTCAAGCGGTGGTTTTCGAGTACAGCGAGCAGTACGCAATTATCGGCGGAACAGCATGCGACCTGCTCATGAGCGAGGAAGGTATGGATTTTCGGGCAACGCGAGATATTGATATGGTGCTGATCGTAGAGAGCCTGACACCGCAGTTCGGAGAACGATTTTGGTCATATATCAGAGACGCAGGGTACGAGCATAGAAATAAAAGTACCGGCGAACCGCAGTTTTACCGATTTACGAATCCGAAGAGCCGGGATTATCCCTACATGATAGAGCTGTTTTCCCGTCGCGCTGATGCAATTGCCCTTTCGGATGATGCGGTACTTACGCCATTGCCACTGGACCATGAAATATCCAGCCTGTCGGCGATTTTGCTGGATGATGCGTATTACCAATTCCTGCGCAAAGGGAAAACCATAATAGATGGGATACCGATTCTTGACGCAAATGCACCTCATACCATTCAAGGCCAAGGCGTGGCTGGATCTTCGCCAGCGAAAGGAAGCCGGCGCAAAGGTTGACAGCAAAAACATCCGGAAGCACAAAAATGACGTGATCCGGCTCAGCATGCTGTTGAGAGAAAATGATACGCTTGACTTGCCGCAAGCGATCCGCAATGATATGAAAGGCTTCCTTTCCGCTATGCGCGAAGAATCGATTGACCTCAAGGCACTTGGAATACGAGGAACGTCGCAGGAGTGAAATAACGGGAAGGCTGCTTACGGCGTATATCCTGAACAAATAAAACACATTACCGGCAGATGGGCGTCTCAGAAATGGGACGCTCTTTTTTTTATATTCAAACAAAAGAAACGGAGGGTCAAACAATGGCAACGAAAAAACGGCGGTGATCCCGGAAGAAGAAATTCTTGCGGCCGCGACGGACGAAAAAACATCAATGAACACGCATTACATCAGACTGAAACTGAACCTGAGCCTGATAGAGTGCTCAGCGCTGAAGGGGAGCCCGGAGACGCTGATCTCATCGACATTTGCCAGACTGATTCCGAATCTGCGAATCCCGAAGGAATGCCGATCGAAGACGCCGCGCGCAACACCCCGGAAGCACCGGTATCCCAGACCGGATCGGGCACTGAACTTCCCGGAGAATTTCCGGCCGGATCCGATGAATTAACTGCGCCGGAAGCTCCGGCGTCCCAGACCGATTCCGACTTGGAGGAGAAAAAGCCTGAAGAGAGCCCGCCGGCCCGCCGAACCAGAAAACCAAGAGCCAAGAAAAGTGAGTCTGACACAGCAGCGGCAGAACCGCCCGGGGATGCATCCGACGGCGTCGCAGCTCCGGAGAAGAAGCCGCGCAGGCGCGCCGCTGCCAGACCGGCGTCGCCGGTGGTATCCATCGACGAGCGCCCCAGTGTGGAAACGGAAGCGGACAAAGCCCGCAACGATTTGCTGGATCTGGTAGAATCCTTAAAGACCAAACGGATCCTGACCGGGACCATTCAGGGCATCGAACGCCCCGCTGACCATCCCTCTCGTTCTCTTGCAGTCATTTATCATGGCGATTACAAGGTAATCATTCCGGCGGAGGAGGCGGTGGAGCCGCCCAGCGATTTCCGCGGCCGGTTGCCGGAGGACGTGCTGCACTACATGGTCACCAAGCGCCTGGGGGCGGAAGTGGATTACATCATCAAGGGCATCGACGCCAAGGCGGGCGTTGCAGTCGGCAGCCGTCTTGAGGCTATGTCCGCTAAGCGCCGCGCGTACTATTTCGGTACAGACCGGGATGGAAACAATCTTCTCTACGAAGGTATCTGTGCGGAAGCTCGCGTCGTATCCGTCATTCGTACCGGCATCTTCGTGGATCTGTTTGGCCTGGAGGTCTACATCCCGCTTCGCGAGCTGAGCTACCAGCGTATGCTGGATGCGCAGGACAACTTTCAGCCCGGGCAGCGCATTCTGGTTAAGATCCTGAGCATCGACCGCAGTGACCGAACCCGTATCCGGGTCAGCGCCTCCATCAAGCAGGCCGGAGAGAACCCCTATGAAAAGGCGCTGCGGCGTTATTCTGTGGGCAACCGCTATGTAGGTACCGTCAGTATGGTGGACATGAACGGCGTGTTCGTCTCACTGGACGGCGGCATCGACTGTCTGTGCAGCTATCCTAAGCGCGGGCGCCCGCCCAGAGGCTCTCGCGTAACGGTACGGATTCTGGGCATCAACAACGAATCCAATCGAATCTGGGGGCGCGATCACACACATCGCTACCCCGAGATGACTGGAGCGAACAGAAAATGACAAGGAGGTTGAACAACTATGCTTGATTACGATCTGACCCGCGCAGAGCAGGTCAGAAGAAGAACGGATCTTGCGCAAAAGCCCGCAGGATGATCCTGTCCCACATGAAGGTGGAGGCGGAGGACGAAACTTCGCTGACGCTGGATCACCGCGGCTACTATATGCAGATCTCGTTCTCGCCGCTGCACCCGCTGCTGGTCGTCTGCCTGGCTAAGGCGATCCGAAACCCGGATGGCGCACGAAAACAGCAGCTTGCCAACGAACTGAACCTGCACAGTGTGCTGGGCAGCCACGCCATCAACGAGGACGTCGGCTGTTATTCCTATCGCGCCACCCACTGGCTGGATACGGAGCTCACGCCGGAACGGTTCTTTGAAAAACTCAGCCGCTGCGTTGACGAAGCGGATCGTGGCTATTTCAATCTGGGCAGGATGAGTATATTGCCGTAATGCTCAGTGCGTATCCGCGTACCGGACAACCCCACCGCCTCCCGGCAGTCCCGGGGAAAGCCTCAAGTGAGCCGGGAGCCATACTGCGGCACTCCGGAGTACACCTTACAGCCGTCAAGCCCTCGGAATCAGAACCAGCCATACTCGAAGAGCCGGCCATGAACGAACTGCATTTGCGCGAACTGCGGCGTTGGAGTTGGTTTCACCTATGACTCTACCGCAACAGAATGCCGGGATACCCCCATTATCGCCGGAGATATATCCATCCATCCGGCGCGGGATATCAAATCGCGGCTGGAACTGTACGCAGCAGACGGCATCATATATTTCTGCGTTTGGGCGCAGCTGAGAACAGAAGCGTGATACGATCTGTATATCGGCTGCACCTGAGCCAAACCACATCACGCAGCGAGAAGCGCATCGGAAACGGTGCGCTTCTTTGCTGCAAAAAACAGGAGGTAAAGGAACGATGAAACGTAAAAACGCTCAAGAAAGCCCTTTCGGCATTCTTGTCCCTGCTCATGTGCATGATGACGCTTTTGTCTATAAGCACACCTGTGTTTGCCGCAACGACGGTAGACGCTTACATGGTGGATTTCCCACGCGACGGTGACAGCAACTACTCTGCGACGGCGTGGGGCCACTCTGCCACGTCTCTGATGGGCGGATGGCGGTTTCTCAACAGCAAATACACAACGGTGCATAGCATCGGCACCTATAACGGTCAAGTCTCGTATTGCATCGAGCCCGGCATCGGGCAAAATGCCGGCGATACTCTCTCCCACAAGGATGAGACATTTTGGGAAAACTACCCCAGCCACCTCAATCCGACCATTTCCCCGGATACCATCAAGGTCCTGCTTGGCCGGATCATGCAGTATGGCTATCAGGGCAATGTATCCACATCCTGGCGTTCTCAGAACGCCTCGGATGCAGCTGCGCTCAGCCATGCAATCGCTACGCAGCTGCTGGTCTGGGAGACGGTTGTCGGCGAGCGTGACGCAAGCTTCAACAAAGGTGGATCCCTCCGGATATGGGAAGAGCGCGGTTTGAGTTATATCCAGGACGAGCATCCGCTTCGCAGCCAGATCCGCTCTATTATAATTCCATGGCCGCCAGCGTGCAGAGTCACGCAGAGATCCCCAGCTTCTGCGCACGAAGCATTGGCAGCGCACGCAGCTATGAACTCAAATACGACGGCACGCGATATACCGTGACACTGACGGATACCAATGGAGTGCTGTCGAATTTCTCGTTCAGCTCCTCGGAACCCGGAATCAGCTTCTCCCGAAGCGGGAACCGCCCTGACAATCACCTCCGATACGCCGATTGCAGGCGATATCCGCGTAAGCGCCAGCAAGACCAACGGCGTGCGAAGCGGTGTGGTCGTCTGGACGGACGGCAACAAAGGCGCCGGCATTCAGGACGTTGTCACCTACGGCGAAAATGTGTCAGACCCTGTCAGCGCCTATCTTCGGCTTGAGATGGAGGCGCTCGGCGTCATGCACCTGGTCAAGACCAGCGAGGATGGCGTTGTGGCCGGCATTTCTTTCACGATTTCCGGCAACGGAATCACCAAGACTGTGACTACCGGCCGCGACGGTACGATTGACGTATCCGAGCTCATGGCCGGCACCTATACCGTAACAGAGGCGGACATTGAGCGTTATACGCCCCAGACTTCACAGCAGGTCACCATTGTCGGTGGGCAGACCTCGACCGTGACCTTCAACAACGTGCTCAAAGCGCGGCGCTTTGGAGGTGACCAAGACTTCGGAAGACGGATTCGTTGAGGGCGTAAAGTTTCGCTTGTACGGCAAATCCCTTTCCGGCCTGAGCGTCGATGAGTATGCGGTAACGGACTCCGCCGGCGTGGCTAAGTTCCGCAATGTCCTGATTGGCGGCCCATATACCATCGAGGAGGTCGATACGGCCGTTCGTTACGTTATCCCTGATCCCCAGTCAGTATCTATCCAGTGGAACCGGGTTGCAGAGCGCAGCTTTTTGCCAATATCCTCAAAAAGTTTACCGTGACAGTAACCAAGACGGACGCAGAAACCGGAACACCGCAGGGCGACGCCACGCTGTCAGGCGCTAAATACGGGATCTACAAGGGCGGGAAGCTTGTCGATGCGTATTACACAGACGCCAAAGGTCAGTTCACCAGCAAAGAGTATATCTGCGATACCGACTGGACGATCCGTGAAATGGAACCCTCAGAGGGGTACCTCCTCGATACGACGGAACATACCGTTGGTGCAGCGCCCGGTCAGTATACGGTTGAGCACAATACAACGGCTAACGCCGTGACCGAAACGGTAATCAAGGGCAGCATCCGCCTGATCAAGCATATTGATGCCGAACTGGAAACCCCGAGAATATGCCGACCCCGCAGACAGAAGTCGAGATCCCCGCAGCAACGGACCCACTGCGCCGGAAGGCTCCACATATTTTGTTAGCCCGGACGCAGCCGAACCGGCAGCGGAAGAAACACAAATGCCCAATCAAGCCGACACGGAAACACCGGCCGAGTCTGAGGCGGAAGCAGCCGATACGCTGATTCCCGGTCAGAATGAAGCGGAGCCGGAGCCCGAAAAAACGGATCTGTACCGACGGCGGAGTTCAAACCCTCCGGCAATGCAGGCATTATCGAGCAGCCGGAAGCAGGCGCGATGTTCCAGCTTTATCTCTCAAGTGCCGGAAGCTATGACGCAGCCAAAGATGGCGAGCGCGATCTGCTCGTGACGGATGAAAACGGCGTAGCGCTTTCCAAGGATCTGCCTTACGGCCGCTATACCGTACACCAAATCGAGGGACAGGAAGGACAGGCCTTTGTTCCGGACTTCACCGTATTCATCAGCTCCAACGGACACCTGTACTCCTATATCCCTGAACAACCAGACCATCACCAGTCTTTATCCGCGTGGAAAAACGCGATGCTGAGACCGGAAAGATCATTCCGGCAGCAGGCATCGGTTTTCAGGTCAGAGACCTGACCTCCGGCGAACTGATTTCACAGACCGTCTATTATCCGGCTCCAGTGACCATCTCCACATTCTATACCGCAGACGATGGCACGCTTATGCTCCCCTGCGAGCTGCCCTACGGCCATTATGAGCTGATCGAGGTGACAACCTGCCATGGCTATGTGCTGGATACCGCCCCGGTTCCGTTTACCGTGGATGGGTCAGAGGCTGTCGTGACAGTTACAAAGTCCAATATGGCGCAAAAAAGGCGTCATCCGCATCCGAAAGACCGGCGAGGTTTTCAGCGGCGTTGTAAACGAGGGATCCATTTTCCGGCCTGTATATGAGAATGTCGGACTTCCGGGCGCAGTCTTTGATATCGCTGCTGCGGAGGATATTTACACCCCGGACGGAACCTTGCGTGTAAAGGCCGGGGACATCGTAGACACCGTCACTACGCAATCGGACGGCATGGCCGCCAGTAAGGCACTCTACCTTGGCGTTGAAGTATGTGATCACCGAGAAGCAAGCTCCGCACGGCATGGCGCTTCAGACCGAACCGCATACGGTCGAGCTGGTATATGCCGGACAGGAGGTCACGGTCACCGAGCTTCGGGCAGATATGTACAATGAACGCCAGCGTGTGGAGATCAGTCTGGTAAAAACCATGGAAACGGATAAGCTGTTCGGCATTGGCCAAAAGAGACGAGCTTACGCACGTAACATTCGGCCTTTATGCGGAGAAGCTTGTGGCAGCCGATGGCAGCAGCATCCCGCAGGACGGCCTGATCGAGATGGTGTCCTTGAATAAAGACGGAAAGCGACGTGCAAGACGGATCTCCCTTTGGACGCTTCTACCTGCAGGAGATCTCTACCGACAGCCATTACCAGCTTGGCGATACGAAGTATCCGGTGTCGTTTGACTATGCCGGGCAAGACAAGAAGCTTGTCAAGCTGATTGCCAACGAGGGCGCAGCCATTGAGAATAAGCTGATCTACGGCTCCGTTTCGGGCCTGAAGGTTGATGCAAACGATAAGCCACTCTCCGGTGCGGTCATGGGTCTGTTTGCTGCATCCGAAACGAGATTCATGAAGGATACCGCATTGCTGACAGCCGTATCCACCGAGGATGGCAGATTCCGCTTCGAAAAGATCCCCGCCGGCAACTGGCTCGTGCGCGAGATCGAGCAGCCCAAGGGCTTCGTTCTGAGCGAAGAGCTGTTCCCGGTAACGGTCAAGGAGCAGGGACAGGTCATTGAGATCAAGATTGCGAACAAACTAATCCGCGGTAGCGTCACACTGACGAAGTATGACGCAGACTATCCCGAGAATAAACTCAGCGGCGCGGTATTCGAGGTCTACCGTGATGTTAACGGGAACAAGGCGCTGGACAAGGACGATGTATTGCTCGGCACCATGGAGGAGTCCTCTGCCGGCGTTTACTGGATGAAGAATCTGGAGTACGGCGGCGTACTGGTAAGGGAGAAAAACCGCACCGGAGGGCTTTATTCCGGACGAGAAAGCCTACTATGTGGAGATCGATACCGACGGAAAAACCTACACCGTTGAGAACGAAGCCGGAAAGGGCTTTATCAACCATGCTCTGAAGGGCTCCCTCAAGATTATTAAGACCACCAGCGACGGAAAGAAAGAGGGCTTTGCGTTCCGCATCACCGGCGCCAACGGCTACGATATGACGTTTACGACCGACGCCAAGGGCGAAATCTTCATTGAGAAGCTGCGCGTCGGCGAGTATACCGTCACGGAGCTGAAAAACAGTGCCAGCGAAGGGTACAAGATCGCAGACCCCGTCAAAATCACGCTTGTTGCAAATGAGACGCTGACGGTAAAGATCCATAACGACAAGACGAAGGTGGATGTTCCCAAGACCGGAGACGACGCCGATCTTATGCTTTGGATCTCGCTGCTCGGGCTTGCGGCGGCAGGAGTAGGCTGCACAGCGTTTTTCTACCTGAAAAAGCGCAGAACGGGCAAGCATATTGCCATGAAGAAGTAAATAACACCTGTCCGGGGATATGCTTGAACGCACATCCCCGGATTCGTTATGGAGGAACGATATGAAAAACGACAGGCGCAGAAGAAATCGGCCGCGGAACCGTGAGAAGAAGGGCGTCAAGCAGTCCCCGGGCCAGGAATGCCGGCACGTATGGTCGGGCGGCGTATGCCTTAAATGTGGGTGCTTGCAGCAAAACCCACGCTCAAACAGCGAAAAATTGCCCGCAGGACAAAATCCTGCGGGCAGTACAGATGTCAGAGATAGTTGATGGGAATAGCATGACCGAAGCTTTTTACAAAATCAGTCTGGCGTAAACGCAAGTTGCTCCACCCGGCTGTGCCCGCTGCCGGAGAGCTTTATACAAGAAGCCGAAAGCATCCATGTCCTTTCTCCTGTGGGCCGATGGGTTTTTTCATCCCCAGCGGACATGGTGTCCCTTTTTCAGTTATTGCCGGTGATGAACGCAGCATGGAAAGAGCATTGCAATCAGAATTCTTCATGCTATAATATACCCACATCACTCGTGAGACTATGACTGACTGCGCCCAGACCAAAGGATAATTGGTGCACGGTTGTAAACGGGTGCAGAAGGAGGACTAAAGTCTATGACAAAGAAAGAGCTCGTTTCTTATGTGGCTGAAAAGGCCAATCTCAGCAAAAAGGACGCGGAAATAGCGGTCAATTCCGTATTTGACGGTATCACGGAAGCACTGAAAACCGACGGCAAGATCCAACTGGTCGGCTTCGGCAGTTTTGAAGTGAAGGAGCGCGCCGCGAGGATGGGCAAAAACCCGGCTACCGGGGAAACGATCGAGATCCCAGCTGGCAAAGTCCCTTCCTTTAAGGCGGGAAAGGCGCTCAAGGACACGATCAAGTAAAAACAAAATACAGCATCAGAGAGGACGGCTTGAGAGATCAGGCCGTCTTTTTCTATGCAAATTACAGGAGGTCATTATGAAAAAAGATGAAAAGTACAGGCATCGGCGTAATGCTGGCGCTATTGTGCTGCATCCTCAAGTGTACAGGTGTTGTCTATGCTATCGGCGATGACACGGACGGCACGGAGCTTCAAGTCGCGCAGCCCGTCATCCTTGAGGTACAGCTTGGCCCCCAATGGGCGGGTGTTGAATTCCAGCTCAAGACGGATGTAGGCCTTTATCCGGGCACGATTGCCGTCGGGCAGGACGGGATTTTACGAACCGAGCTGGGCAATAGCGGCAGCTATGTCCTTTCTTGCCTGACGCTAAATGCCGCCGTGCCGTCGCCGGGCGATATCCCAAGTCCTGATGTGACGCAACAAGAACAGGAGCCGCTGACAACAGACAGTGCGGAGAACGCGGACGCCGCTTCGCAGAATGTGCAAGAGCAGGATACGGGCCGTCCTACCGTCGGCGGGATTCCCGTGATGCACATTATCCTGTTCGGCGGAGGGCTCCTTCTTGCGGTAGGTGCGCTGGTCGCCATGCGCTTTATTTCGGAACCGGCGCCCATCAGAACGCTCGCCGTATGATCCGGACGATGAGGACGATGACGAGGATGATTACGAATATTGACATCGCCATTTTGGAGAGCGCGGGCAGTTTGAGAGGCGTTTCTTTTTCACCAGACTGGTTCTAAATCGCAAAACACAAAACTTTTAAGAAATATAATAATAAAATAATTAAAAACATTACTTTAGGGCTTGACTTTTGGATCCTGATATGCTAAGCTGTAACCGTGGCAGGGGCTTGCACTCAGGCTTTCAGTACTTCGGGAGAGCTCCCGGAGTTAGACTCTCCCCGCGGGAGAGAAACTGTTACGGATTTGCGCACTGAGCGATCCATACGGTGCAAGCCACAACTGAACTCATTGGCCGGAAAGCTGCTTTGATGACAAGAACGTGCTCGGTATGTAGAAACCGACTTTGCCGTCCTTGGTTTTCATGCAGTTTTCCGGCCTTTCTCTATATCCTGACGGAGGTGAAAGGACCGTGAAACACAAGAAAAAGAAGAAAGGAATCAACCCGTCCGCCATGCGCTGCCAGTATTGCGGCGGCACCGTTCTGCTGCGCTCCGCAGACGGCATCTACCATGAGAACCACAGCCATACCATGCTATATGTTTGCAGCAATTATCCGCGGTGTGACGCTTATGTCCGCACCCATCCGGGCACGAATATCCCCGTCGGCACATTGGCTAACCGCGAGCTGCGCACGCTTCGGAATCAGGCGCATCACTATTTCGACCAACTATATCTGAGCGGTTTGATGAGCAAGCAGGACGCCTATCTGTGGCTGGCAGGGCTTCTGCAGGTACCGCTTTCCAAAGCGCACATTGGCTTTCTCGGTGAATATTACTGCAACGAGGTCATCGCCGAAAGCAAGAAGCTCCTGGAGCGGCGCAGGAAACAACAGCCGGCCGGATTTCGCCCATGCAAAGGAGGCGAAGCATCATGACGCTTACACAACCCCAGCAGAGAAAAGTGGAGCAAAACCTCGGGCTGGTCGGGAAGGTGATCAAGGACAAGGTACATAATCCCGGTCAAAACAGTATCTACAGTTACGATGACCTCTATCAGATCGGCTGCATTGGCCTCTGCAAGGCGGCATACAGCGATAAAGGAGGATGCTTCTCTACGTATGCATACAGGCTAATCTGGAACGAGATATGCACGGCGTTAATCTATGCCAACCGCCGAACGGCAAAGGAGTGCGAACTGATCCCGGAGGTGCTCGGGAAAGAAGATAGTTTAGACGAGCATCACGAACTGAGTATGATACTCGACCGACTGGAGGCCAACGCTTCCGAGGCGATGGCGAAAGGCATCCGGGCGATCCGTCTCAGCGCCGAAGGCTATTCCCACGCGGAAATCGGCAGCATCCTCGGGGAAAGCGACAAATGTGTCGCCGCCCGAATCTCCCGCACCAGGAAATATCTCAGGTCGCACCCGGACCTTGCGGCATTCTGATTTATGCACAATTGAAAACGATACAGCAAAACCCGCCCTCCCCAGTATAAACACTGCGGAGGGCGGGTTTTGCGTTTAGGAGGAAGTTATGAAACTCTTCAAGAATAACCGCTGGCTGCTTATCCCGATCCTGTCCTCACTCCTGTTGCTTGTCCTTATGAAAACAGCGCTCTTTCTCGGATATGTCCCGACTGAGTCCATGGAACCGACACTGAAGAAAGCCTCATTTATTCTGGGGACACGGCTGTACGGAGATTTGACCGATGGGGATATTATCATTTTTGAACGGGATGGCCGGCTGCTTGTAAAGCGAATTACGGCATCCGGCGGCGAAGCTGTCGTTCGGAATGGCATTACGCTGATTGTGCCGGAAAACTGTTATTACGTTCAGGGCGACAATGCCAACCACTCCTATGATTCCCGCTTCTGGTCGGACCCGTTTGTAAAGGAGAGCAGCATAAAGGCAAAGCTGCTGGGCTGATTCTTTATAAGCGCCATAGCCGCCTGCTCCGGGACGCTGAAAAAATCGTCCCTGTGGGTTTCCGGCAGGTCAAGGGCTATGCCGCTTATGTCCCACTGTATCACATAGCGGCAAAACCCGTCCTCGTCAAGAAGGGAGGGGATAAGCTCTCTGCTGCTTTTTCCTTCAAAATACTTGTGTCAACATATGTGTCCTTACAGTTGATAGTATGCACCCCAGATTACATTCCCCTATACAGTCTAGTATATAGACCTTTGCTCCTGGCGTTTCTTTATAGATCGTCCACCAGTGCGGTGCTCTTGGCGTAGGC
>VOFJ01000038.1_pt1 | contig 14741 bp, 24 predicted proteins | sample 5384081 | NCBI WGS metagenome assembly VOFJ01 (sample SAMN12384729, study PRJNA508395) | human gut metagenome | isolation source: healthy gut I | host: Homo sapiens
AAACGGCAACATTCCGAACAGGGAAAAGAAGATCCAAGCAAGAGATACTACTACATAGCCATCGCGACGGCTGATTTTCCTTTCGGCGTTCTTTCCGAAGATAGAGAAAACAATACCTGCTCCTGCTGTGATAGCAGCGGAAGAAAGGAATGCGGTTAAATCTGTTTCCTTATAATATATGGCGAAGTAATGCGCATAAAATCAAGAATCCCGCTTCAATGAAGAAAAGGGAACCCATGATTTTGCATATCATTTTAGAGTTAATCATCAGTTGAAGAATTTTTCTGCTTTCTTAATCATCATTCCCAAACAGAATACCACTACATGGTCTTCCGGTTGGATGATTGTATTACCTGTTACCAAGATACCTTCTCCATTTCGGATTAGTCCGCCGATGGTAACCCCTTTGGGAAGTCCCATGTCCTTAATGGCGTCTTTTGTAATACGTGAACCGGCTTTTTACTGTAAATTCGGCAACATCTGCATTGGCAAAAAAGTCAGACATTTTACATTGCTAACGTCAGCATCCAGCATCATTTGGTAGATGTGGCTGGCGGTGATCATTTTCTTGTTGATCACCGTACCGATGTCGAGGCTTTCTGCCATGCCTATATAATCTATATTTTTCCACCTCGGCCACTGTCTTGGTAACACCCATTCTTTTTTTTGGCGGCGAGGCATGCCAGAATATTCGTTTCCGAGTTGTCCGTCAGTGCTACGAAAGCTTCCGTATTCTTCAGACCTGCTTCCAATCAGTAAGTCCATATGCACGACCATCGCCATTGATAATCATAACTTTATCATCGAGAATCTCCGTGACGGTTTTTGCAACGGTTCAGATCGTTGTCTATGATCTTTACCTGCATATAGTCGGGCACATATTGCGCGGTTCGCACGGCAATGCGGCTTCCACCCATGATCATTACGTTACGTACATCGGCATAATCTTCCTTACCGGCTATCTTGCGTATATAGGGTACATATTTGGGTGGTGGTGAAATAAACAATATCATGCTAGTTTAATTACATCGTCACCACGCGGAATAAGTGTCTCGTTGCCGCGTTTGATGGCCACTACGTGATAGGGTTTATCCGTCCCAAGTTGGTGCAGGGGGATATCAGTATTTCCGCTTTCTCACGCATTTTTTTGGTACCGATCAGTATCAAAGACCCGCCACAAAACTCCCACCATTGGCGTACCCAGCTCATTTTGATGGCATCTACTATTTCTTTGCTGCGGCCAGCATTTCCGGATAAATCAGTGAGTGTACTTTAGTTGGGAAAGAATTCTTTATGTTTAGGAAGTAAATATTCGTAATTGTCAATCCGGGCTACAGTCTTTTTGCCCCCATATTGGTAGCCAACATACAGGCCGTCATATTGCGGCTTTCTTCCGGCATGACCCCGATAAATAAATCCGCGGCTGCCACTCCTGCATTCTTAAGGCCGGAAATGGAGGTGGGGGATGCATTGACAGTCATTAAATCGAAGTTGGAATCAAGTTTGCTCAACTTTTCTTCGTTTTCATCCATCAAAATGATGTCTTGCTTTTCATCCGATAATAATTTCGCCAGATGGGTGCCTACTGCTCCTGCTCCTGCAATAATGATTTTCATTGTTCGTCTCTCTTAGAATGATATCAAAACTTTGTAAATACCTTCTTCGTCCATGCCGCAAATATGATATAGTTCTTTTTACTGAACCATGCTGGACAAATTGATCCGGTAGTCCGATACGTTTTATTTGCGGATTATACTCATTGTCTGCCATAAATTCCAGTATGGCACTGCCCATTCCACCTTTTAGCACACCATCTTCAATAGTGACCACTTGCTTGAATCTCTTGCCTATTTCGTGTAACATACTTTCATCTAACGGCTTCAAGAAACGCAAATCATAATGGGCAATGCTTTTTCCTGTTTCCTGTTCGGCATGTGTGATAGCCTTTTCTGCTTGAACGCCAATGGGCCCCAGCGTAATGACCGCTATGTCTTTTCCTTCTTTCAATTTTCTTCCTTTTTTCCTATCTCAATCTCTTGCATTGGACATTTCCAGTCTACCAATGAACCTCTTCCACGTGGATAACGGATGACAAAAAGGACCTTTATTGGGTAACTGGGCGGTATACATCAAACAACGTAGTTCATGTTCGTTGTAAGGGGAGGCTACAATGAGATTGGGTATCGGTCTCATATAAGCCAGATCGAATGCTCCGTGATGAGTAGGACCGTCTTCTCCCTACTAATCCAGCGCGGTCTAGGCATAATACTACATTGAGTTTTTGTATCGCTATATCGTGAATCACATTGTCATAGGCACGTTGCATGAAGGACGAATAGATATTGCAGAAAGGTAATAGGCCATCTTTTGCCATTCCTCCTGAAAAAGGTAACGGCATGTCCTTCGGCAATTCCCACATCAAAACCTCTTTCGGGCATGGCTTTCATTAATATGTTCATAGAGCACCCTGAGGGCATTGCGGGAGTGACTCCTACGATTTTATCGTTTGTTTGGGCTAGTTCCAATAGGGTATTTCCAAAAACATCCTGAAACAAAGGGGGCATTCCTTTGGTATCGACAACGATACGCTCTCCGGTTTCCTTGTCGAATATGCCTGGAGCATGCCAAATGGTGGCAGCTTTTTCTGCCGGACCGAAACCTTTTCCTTTGGTGGTATGTATATGGAGTAGTTTAGGTCCTTGCATATCTTTAATCTCTTTTAATACACGTGCCAAATTGTTGACATCGTGTCCATCAATAGGTCCGAAATAACGGATATTCATGCCTTCAAATACATTTTGCTGTTGTACCAGCATGGATTTCAGGCTGTTGTTAAATCGTATCAGGCTTTTCCGGCGTTCTTCATTCAGGATACCCCATCGATGGAACATTTGTGATATTTTATAGCGTATCCGGTTGTATCCTTCAGACATTTGCAGGTTCAACAGATATTGTTTCATGCCTCCTACACTACGGTCTATAGCCATGTTGTTGTCATTCAGGATAATCAGAAGGTTATTAGGAGTTGACGAGGCATTGTTCAGTCCTTCGAAAGCTAGTCCGCCACTCATGGAACCGTCACCAATTACGGCAACGACATGCCGGTTGTTCTCTCCGTGCTTTTTTTGGCTGCTACAGCCATACCTAAAGCTGCGGAAATAGAATTTGACGCATGCCCGCAAGTAAATGTGTCATATTCACTTTCGGATGGAGAAGGGAAAGGACGTATGCCATTTAGTTTACGGTTGGTGCAGAACGCATCCCGGCGTCCGGTTAAAATTTTATGCCCGTAAGCTTGATGCCCTACATCCCATACAATGCGGTCATAGGGTGTGTTGAATACATAATGTAAGGCGACGGTCAGTTCTATTACGCCCAAACTGGAACCGAAATGCCCCGGATTACATGAGAGCTCATCTATAATCTTTTGCCTTAGCTCTTTACACACTTCGGGCAGTTTGTCCTGCGCTTAAATGGCGCAAATCATCCGGAGTATCTATGCTTTGCAGTAAGTTATATAAATTATCCTGTTCCATTCCTATGATATGATAAATATCGTGCAAAAATAGCATAAATATGTGTATTATGATTACATTTGCCCTTAAATTTTAAAAGCTTTTTCTTATCGTATGAATTTCAGAACGCAAGTAGAATTACCTAAAAGGGAAACAGAAATCCGGCATTCGGACCGAATCATGCTATTTGGTTCTTGTTTTGCAGAAAACATCGGAAATTTGTTGTTGGCAAATAAGTTCCGTTGTGATGTAAATCCTTTTGGAATCCTCTATAATCCTTTATCCATAGTGGAAGCTCTTTGGCAAAATCCTATCCCATCAAACATATACGGAAGAGGATTTGTTCTATGCCGGAGGCTGTTGGCACAGTTGGATGCATCATAGCGTTTTTTCAGCCTCTACGGCAGCATCTTGTTTGTCTTCTATAAATACGCGGCTGGAACAGGCTTCAGCCGGACTTCCTCAGCTTGATTGGCTGGTTATTACTTGGGGGACTGCATTTTTGCTTATTGGCTGAAGGAAAGGACCATGGTGGTAGGAAATTGCCACAAGCAGCCCGACAGCCTTTTTACCCGACAACTTCTTACGGTAGAGGAAATTGTCACTGAATGGGAATGTGTGTTGGTGGAATTGAGAAAAGTAAATCCGTTCTTGAAGATACTTTTCACTGTCAGCCCCATACGGCATAGCAAAGATGGTATGCATGGTAATCAGATAAGTAAGTCCACTTTGCTTCTTGCGGTGGATGAATTATGCCGCCGCTGGTCTGATTGTTACTATTTCCCTTCTTATGAAATCATGATGGATGAACTTCGTGATTATCGTTTTTATGCAGATGACATGTTGCATCCTTCTCCTGTTGCTGTATCTTATTTATGGGAATGTTTTTACAGAATGTTATTTTAGTAAAGAAACGGATAGAATAATGAAAGAGTGGGAGGATATCCGGAAGGCTTTAGCTCACAAAACCGTTTAATGCCCAATCTGAAACATATCGCAAATTTTTAACTCAAATAGTGTTAAAGATAGAGCGACTTAAAGAAAAGTTCCCGTATTTTGACCTTCAAAAAGAATTAGAACAATGTCAAGCTCGATTGAAAATATAGAAAAAAGTTCTGGGAGCAAAGCGGTTTAAAATCGTAGTGCACAGATTGATTGGATTTTAACTGATAGCCGTTCATTGTGCTTTCCGGAAGAAACATTATTTTTTTTGCTTTAAAAACCAAACGGAATGACGGGCATAAATATCTTCCGGAATTGTATGAACGTGGAGTCCGTAATTTTGTAGTGGGTGAATTGCCGGCTGATATGCAATCTTTTCAAGATGCGAACTTCCTGCAGTTGACCAATCCTCTGAAAGGATTACAGAAATTGGCGGAAAAAGCATCGGGAGCAGTTTCAGATTCCGGTTATAGGAATTACGGGAAGTAATGGAAAAACCATTGTGAAGGAATGGTTATATCAATTGCTTAGTCCAGATCGTGTGGTAACCCGTTCGCCACGTAGCTATAACTCACAGATAGGTGTGCCACTTTCGGTGTGGTTGATGAATGAGCACACTGAGTTGGCTATTTTTGAAGCGGGTATTTCCGAAATGGGGGAAATGGAGGCGTTGCAGACTATCATTAAACCTACTGTGGGGATTTTTGACTAATATTGGTGGTGCGCACCAAGAGAATTTTTTCTCTTTACAGGATAAATGTATGGAGAAACTTACTTTGTTCAAAGACTGTGACGTCATCATTTATGATGGCGATAACGAATTGATCAGTTCGTGTGTGGCAAAAATCTCTTTTTACCTCGCGTGAGATTGCTTGGTCGAAAAAGGACAATGAACGTCCGTTGTTTATTGAGTCCATTCAAAAAAAGGGGAACATGCTACCACTATTAAATACCGTTATCTGGGGATGCCGAATGAATTTAGTATTCCTTTTTATAGATGACGCTTCTCTATTGAGAATTCGCTGCATTGTCTGGCTGTGGCTTTGTATATGATGGTTTCCCTGAACAAATAACCGAGCGCATGGCGCGTTTGGAACAGATTGCTATGCGTCTGGAGGTAAAAAGAGGGCAAGAATGGCTGTGTGTTGATCAATGATAGTTATAATTCGGATTTGGCTTCTTTGGATATTGCTCTTGACTTTATGTCGCGTCGTTCTGATGATAAAGGAAAAAAAACGGACACTTATCCTCTCGGATATGCTTGAAACAGGACAGAGCGGCAAACTGCTTTATCGTCAGGTAGCCGAATTGGTACATAGCCGGGGAGTAGAGAAGATTATCGGGGTAGGAGAGGAAATTCGGACTGCTGCTGCCCGTTTTGAGATAGAAAAGTATTTTTTCCGTACTACAGAAGAACTGTTGGAGTCGGATTTGCTGGCTGGGCTGCGTAATGAGGTGAGTTTGGTAAAAGGTTCGCGGCTTTTCATTTTGACCGGATTTCAGATCGTTTGGAACTGAAAGTGCATGAAACCATTTTGGAGATCAATTTGAATGCTTTGGTTGATAACTTGAATTATTATCGCAGCAAACTGAAACCGGAAACAAAAAATGGTATGTATGGTGAAGGCTTCTGCATACGGTGCCGGTTCATACGAGATAGCTAAGACACTGCAAGATCATCGTGTGGATTACTTGGCGGTAGCTGTGGCTGATGAAGGTTCGGATCTGAGGAAAGCGGGAATTACCTGTTCCATTATGATTATGAATCCTGAGTTGACAGCATTCAAGACCATGTTTGATTATAAATTGGAACCCGAGGTTTACAGTTTCCATTTATTGAATGAACTGATTAAAGCTGCCGAAAAAGAAGGGGTAACGAATTTCCCGATTCATATTAAATTGGATACGGAATGCACCGTTTGGGTTTTGCACCCGAAGAGATTCCGGAACTGATAGACCGTCTGAAGAAACAGACAGCTGTTATTCCACGTTCTGTATTCTCCCATTTGGTAGGCAGTGACGGGGCTCAGTTTGATTCGTTTACGCGCAGACAGATAGAAATGTTTGAAGCTGCTTCTGAATGTTTGCAGGAGGCTTTTCAGCATAAGATATTGCGTCATATCTGTAATACAGCCGGGATAGAACGTTATCCGGGTGCCCAGTTCGATATGGTGCGTTTGGGAATCGGTCTTTATGGAATTGATCCGTTTACCAATCAGATCATCCATAATGTAAGTACATTAAAAACCACTATTCTTCAGATTCATGAGGTTCCTAAGGAGGAAACAGTGGGGTATAGTCGTAAAGGACATTTGGAAAGGGATTCCCGTATTGCCGCTATTCCTATCGGCTATGCCGACGGACTGAACCGACGTTTGGGAAATGGACATGCCTATACTGTTTGGTGAATGGGCAGAAAGCGTCATACGTGGGTAATATCTGTATGGATGTATGCATGATTGATGTGACGGATATTGATTGTAAGGAAGGGGATAAAGCTATCATTCTTCGGAGATGATTTACCGGTCACTGTTCTGTCAGAGATTCTGGAAACTATTCCATACGAGATCTTGACCAGTGTGTCTAATAGGGTAAAAACGAGTTTATTACCAGAATTAACGAAAAAAAGAACGAAAAGAAAAAGACTTGAAAAGGATGAACATACGTTACTTTTGCGTATCTTTAGGAAGTTACTAAAAATAGATAGCTATGAAACGTATATTCTTCCTTTTGTTATGTCTTTGTTTCTCGGTGTTGTCATTTGCCCAGAGAACGAATGAGGCTAAGCAGTTGACCAAACAGGACTCTTTGCGTTTGCAGCAACTATTGAGCGGTCAAGTCGAAATTGTGATAGATGATGAAACACAGAAAGAAATTGACAGATTGTTCAATCCTGAAAAGTGGAAAATGAAATCAACTCCCTTCCCTAAAAAAAAAAAACATGAAGTTTGAAACGGAACTTCCTCGTTATTATATCTCTCAAGTGGATACAATAGATGGTAGAGGGGTATATCAGACTATTGCCGTACGGACCGTTTGAAACTCCGGAAGAGGAACAAATTTATGTAGAGATTCCTATCAACAAAGAGTTGCTGGCAGGCTATGATTCTCGTTTGGAACCTGCGCCGGCAGGCAAATTTACTCCCTAGTGCTTTGATGGTGGGGGCGGGTATCAGTGCTACGTTTGATGCCGATAAGCTGCTAGGAATCATTTTCAGTAAGAAAATGCGTGCAAAAGCCCGTAATGCCAAAGAGGCTGATGCTTGGAAGAGTTATTGAACTATTGAGTAAAGAAACGAATGCCGGATATATGTGGAATACACCGGAATTTTGTGAATTTCATGTTGAAAAAACAGGAGACACGTTTGGATAGTGCCAGACGTGGCTTGTGATTAGATCTTGTTGAATTTGATTTATTCAACTGCTGATTTTATTTTTTATATTATTTATACTTACCTTTTTCCAAATGAAATTGTCAATCATTTCTTTGTCGCATTCCCCGTTTTTTAGCTTTAATGTTCAGGTTTTCGAATGTAAAGTTAGTAAGTTGATATTGATCAGACTTTTCTACGCTGAAGAAATTATCGCATTTAAAATCAATGTTTCTCATTGTCACATGGTTTGAGTAAGGAAACAGGAATGTCTTTTCTGTCTTTCAGGTCAAAGAATTGTGTCCAAGGCTTGATATACAGAAAATGGTCTGCATCTCCGGTGATATCCTCCACCAGAATATATTCATATTGTTGAGGAGTGTCCGGCCGCATCTTTAACCATAACAAACGATTGGCATTGGTGATGTGGATGCGTCGCAAGATAATATTGCGATTGTGGATGGATTCGCTTCCACAAGTGAGGGCGCCGTGGCAGAAGCCGTAGGTACAATCTTCGATGATGATGTTGGAATTACCTCCATTGTTCGGGTCTTGGTCTGCCCAGGGCCTTTGCCGCCTTTAAGGCTATGGCGTCATCATTGACAGACATATAGCAGTTCTTCACCAGTACATTGCTGCATACATCAATATCAATGGCATCCGTACTTGGAGCCTTTACCGGTTTCTCCGGTGAGAAAATATAGAGGTTCAGTAATTTTATGTGATTGCATTTATAAAGATGGGTAGTCCAAAAGGGAGAGTTGATGAGGCGTACTCTGAGAGTTGGACGTTATTGCTATGGGAGATATGAACCAGCCGGGGACGTAATTCATCCATATTGGTACATTGGGGATTGACTTTTCGACGAAGCCAGAATGATTTCCAGTATCTTAATCCGTTGCCATCAATCGTGCCTTTTCCAGATAACGTAAAAGCCATCCACTTTGTCGGCATTGACCAACGCCGCGAAATATTTCAAGCTTTGCCCTTCCATGCGGGTGTCTATGATGGGGAAGTTGCTGATATCATCACTTCCCTTCAACACAGCTCCTTCCTCCAGATGCAGGTGTGTTTTGGGTTTGAAGAACAGGGCTCCGCTTAAATAGGTTCCTTTGGGAATAACGATAACTCCGCCACCATTTTGTGCGGCAGCATCGATGGCAGATTGTATTTTCTCTGTTTGTAACAGGGTACTGTCATTGATGACACCGTAATCTGTCAGAATGTATTTCTTACCTAATGTGTTTATATCTACTATCTTACTGTCCTTAAACCAATCGGATACAGGTGTGCCGTCCGGAAATTTTCTTGTGCCAAAGACGGAAGGCATAGAAAGACGGCACATACAAAAGTTATTAATTTCATGATTCTGCTATTAAATTAATCACTATTCACTTGTTTATTGTCGGAAATCAAACATCAAATTAAGGTGTAGTCCTTCATCCCCCGATTTGATACGGATATTACCCGGCTGGCTGTTCGGTCCTTGTTGCTCGATGGGTTTAAAGGAGCAAATAGCCGGGATGTCCAGCAGGAAGGATATATATCTCCATCAGGGAATTTGGGCATGGTGTCTTTTTTACGCGTCCTTTCGGTTCTTCGGGAGTGAACACATGGAAGAAGATACCGTCATTCCGGGAATAAACGGTGAACGGTGTCGTGTTACTTTCAAAGTGGCCCAATACATATTGGCATGATATCCTTTGAATTCGGATAAACCAGATTTTCAAAACTTTCTCCGGTGATGGTATTGTTATACTCTTTGTGCCATACTCCATAGTTTGTTCCCGGAATCCGGTTTTTCCAGACACGGTACGGGCCGCGGCCCATCCATTTCATGCCGGAGCAATTCTTTTCAGGATAAGAGAAAGTCAGACCGAGATTGAATACTTTGGAGTCCATGAAAGCATCATCGAATCCACCTCCGCCGGAAGCCCGGTTCAGCAGAATGGCATCCATATAGAGTAGTCCTTTGTCCGTAAGACGCCATACGATGGAGTCGGCGGCACCTTTGTACTTTTGGCACAGTAAACAGCCCTCCCTCGTTGCTGTTGCGGACATAGCTCAATGTTGGTTCGTAGCGCATTTTCATGCCCACTGCCATAATCGTCTTTGAATGGAACTTCTGTTCCTCCTGATGTGATACGGGCTGATCATGCCGGTAGCCGGATCAAAAGTGACGGTTACACGGTCGCTTTTCAGTTCGATGGAGGTAGCGGTTTGAGTGGCGGTGGCCGGTTGTACCGCTTCCGGGGTCATCGGAGTCTGCGCCATTTTATGATCAAAGTATTGTTTTGCCAGCCGGATAGGATAAGTCCAGTTACAGATACTTTTTTTCCCCTTTGTCAAATGCCTCTAACTCCAGTACATCACCTTCCCGGAAAGAAGCAGGAAGAGTGAAGCGGGCTTTTTCCGGTTTCACCCGGTGTGATGGCAGGCAGTTGTACATGGCCTTCTGCGATAACTTTACCGCTTTCCATGGCATTTTTCAAAGGTGTTTTCGCAAGTACGTATTTTGTAAGTCATGCGACATTTGTCCAGGTTAGTATACGTATATTCATTAGTAACCAGGAAGCTGCCGTCAAAGTGGTCGGTAATCAGCAGGGGTTTTAACTGGATGGGCGACCATTGTGCGCGGGATAGCATAGTAACTGCCCTTCTTTTTTCTATGCGGACCAAACTACCCTGTCAGGGAGCATTGGATTTATCAGAATCCAATATGCCTCCTTTATCAGAACGTTTGGGGGCTTCGTCGCAGAATACCCAGATAAAGCCTCCGGCAAACAGAGGGTTCGTGCACCAACGATCCCAAAAGTCACGTAGTCCGGCACCGCCTCCCTGATCGTACATGGCATGCATGAATTCGGTAGGCATAAATACTTTATAGCCGTTGGTAAAACGTGCCACTCCGGTCAGATAAGTGGGATAATGGTGGGTGTCCAGATCATTGAAATCGGCCCAAGGATGTACCATGTGGCGTTTCTGTAATTTATCGTATTTGGCGAATAAAGGATCCAGATTATAATTCCATCCTCCTTCGTTGCCATTACTCCAAATAATGATGGACGGATGGTTTTACATCGCGTTCTATCATTTCTTTGACTAACTTAGGACCTACTTTTGAATCGTATCCGTTTTGCCATCCTGCCAGTTCGTCCATATAGACAATTCCTAATGAATCACACATATCCAGGAAATGTTCATCAGGCGGATAATGTGAACGGACCGCATTCATATTCATCTCTTTTACCAGCAAGGCATCCTGACGGCTCATAGCCGCACTGGTAGCACGACCTCCATCCACGGAAAAAGAATGGCGGTTGACACCTTTCACCACGAGTTTGGTGCCATTCAGATAAACTCCGTCTTGTGGAAAGAATTCAATGGTGCGGAAACCTATCCGCGTTTCACGGCTTTGCACCGTTTTCCCTTCGGGGTCTTTCAGTTCCAGTCTGGCTACGTACAGATTGGGGTCCTCTGTAGACCAAGGCTGGATGTTCATCCAGTTCCCTTCCACCAACTGTTCCTTGTTCGAATCCTTAATCTGATGAGAAATGCTAGATTTGTTTTCTTGAGTGTATATGTCTTTTCCATCCTTTAATGAACGGACGGAAACAGACAATTCATATCCTTTTGGCATCTCCTTCCATTTCTATTGCCGCTTGCAATTTTCCATGCTGATCGGCGTTCAGAATAAAAATGTCGCATGTGGACTGCCGGGACAACTTCCAGCCATACAGGTCTGTAAATACCACCATACAGCCACCAGTCGGCTTTACGTTCGGCTGCATTGATGGATTTGTTGGCTGATTCTTTAGCTATCTTTACTTCAAGCAGGTTCTTTTTGCCGGGCTTCAATAAATCGGTGATATCATAACTGAAGCGGTAGAATCCTCCCTGATGCATCTCGCCTGCGGGTTTTCCATTGATGAAAACTTCCGTGTCGGTCATCACTCCGTCAAAGAATATTTTTATCCGCTCACCGGAAGTTGTTGCCGGGGATTCAAATTTATATCGATAAATGCCCGTTTCGTCGCTTGGCCTTTCACCTTTTTATAGTGTACCAACGACCGTAAGTATATTCTCCGAATCCTTGCAGTTCCCAGTTGCAGGGTACTTCGATCTTTTTCCATTTTTCCACTGTTTTGTCCTCCCGAACAAAAGAACTCCCAAGTCCTGGTGTCGTCAATACCGGTTCCCCCGATAAATAGATACGTTCGGGGTGCGGAGCTTGTGCCTGCACAGTTGGTCCACTCCACAGGGCAGCTATTACTAAAGCTGTCAGTTTGGTCCATTTGTTTTTCATAATACCATTGAATACTGTTTCATGATACAAAAAATAAGGCGGGATAACCCTGCCTTACAATGGAAAAATCATACATTATGATGAAAAAAAAAATGATACAGTTATAGGGAATTAATATGCCGATAGAATTATTTTATTTCTATTCTCATGGGAGATTCCTTTTTTATATTCAACCTTTCCTGATTGGCATTTATGTTCTTGAAAATAATGTTTTTGGATTTCTTACCTTCTACATTCACCCTAATTTCTTCACTAGGAGTTTGAAAATGTATATCCTCGAACAGGATGTCTTTTCCATCCAATATGTGAATGTCATTATGCAGCGATTCTATCGTCAGCTTCCGCATCGTAAATCCGGCGGCATCATTCAGGGCGCCGATTAATTTCTTGCATTTGATCTCTCCATTTTCTATCACTACCTGGTTGAAAGGTATTTCAGGAATACCATTGGCGGTAAAGAACTGGTCGGCTGATTCTACAATGAAATCTTTGATCAGGATATTCTTTACATCAGGTGTCAGCTTAGGTTTACTTTTCTTGCCGGATAGCGTGCGGCCAGTTCATATATAATAAGCACTGCCCAACAAATCCCAAGTAAAGGCTTTTCCTACATTGATCATGCGCAGTCTCTCATAGTGTTGTCACTGCCTCCTCCACGGTTGCGTCGCGTTTTGAAACGGATGCCGGTACGAGTGCCGTCAAATACACAATCGTGTACATACAGATTCTTGATCACTCCGGCTGTTTCACTACCACAAGTAATCCCGCCATGTCCATGCTGGGCCAGCGAGTAGCGGATAATTACGTTTTCTGTAGGTTTGCCTACACGTAATCCGTCTTCTGCTCTACCAAACTTTCAGGGTAAAGCAATCATCACCGCAGTTCAGCGTGCAGTATTCAATTAATACATTTTTACAAGATTCTATATCAATACCGTCTCCGCTGGGCACCTTTGGTGGAATTAACGGTAATGCCTCTTATAATTACATTCTCGCAATAAATGGGTACCACATTCCATAAGGTGCTTCGTTCCATCGTGATCCCTTCTATTAATACATTGGTACAGTTGATAGGAGAGATTGTTTTAGGACGATAGAAAGTCCTGCCTTCCATACCGTCATAGATACGTTGTTCTATAGGCATGTCCCACGGGACATCTTTTTTCTACCACTGAAGCACCGTTAGGACGTTTTCTGATTTCAGCATCCATAGATGGTCCGTAAATGGTTCCTTCTCCTGTAATGGCGATGTTGTTTTCCCCATTGGCGTAAATAAAGGCGGCCGGCCCCATTATTTCTACCCCTTCATGGCGTGTGAAAACCGCTCGGTAGATAAATCTTCCGCACGACCGGAAAACTCTATTTCGGCTCCTTTGGCTAAATGTAGATTAACATTACTTTTCAGTACAATACGGGCCGATTTCCATTTTCCCTCAGGAATGACGACTGTTCCTCCTCCTTGTTTGCTGACTTCAGCAATCGTCCGGTTCACTAAATCTGTAATAGGGGCATCTTCTGTCATTCCTTTGTCTTTCATATTGACGATGAAATCGGGGAAAAACGGACGCTTCGGCTGAGGCATATTGAAATATGCATTCTTGATCGGAACGATATTCCGGGGCATTGCTTGTGCACCGACTTCATTTAAATAGGGGATAGCCGGTTTCAGGTTCTGCTGTCAGTTTATCCAATACTTCCAGTTCGAGGTTTTGTATTGTTCTGATGTTATGAAGACTTGTGTCGCTTCGGACAGTATATAAAGATTCCCCATTGGTAATTTCATTGATATGGGATGGGGTATAGTTTTTTTTGATTATCAGTTTGATATTTGTATTTTTCTATCTTTTTTGAGCGACACTTTGTGTGCTTGCCGCCTATCCCGATACACAGTCCCAAAAAGCGTTTCTTGTCGCCCGCCCCAGTCTTTTTTTTCAAAAAAGTTAAAATTAAGCCTTCATTTTTGCGGTTTTGCGTAATGACGTTTATGGTCGAATTTGTAAAACCATTGGTTTCCGTTTCTTATTTTTATAAGCGGTTCGATGTCTTCTTGTTTGTCTGTAAAGGAAGAAAAAGGTTGTTTTTATAGGAGTTAAACCAAAAATATGCTGTATATTTGAAGAAATAATCAAATATATATTATAAATTAAGTTACCTGCACGTTGTTGTCATCATCCGGGCATTGCTCAACCGTTTCTATTCTGGGACGACTCCACTTTCGAAGGCTATGTTCAGCCCGATACTATTTTTGTATGGTATCTGAAGACGCCTCCTAAGGACGGAAGCAGATATGGTTTCTGTACGTAATACCTGGTGGCATCAGTTTATTAAAGCGAGAACAACTACCGTCTTTTGTGAATAATTCGTTTTCCGGTGCTACTATTTGCCATACCGGTTACCGTTCGGAGGATTATAGCGACCGTTCTTTTTCATCACCCGGATGAAGGCATTGGGCTGTCCTGATATTATTATTTTTATTTTTGGCGCGACTAATGATTGTGGGCAAAATCTCCTTTAGAGAGTATAAGTATGCGGATTGGTCTCACAAAAAGATTTGTATTCTTTCCGCCCCTGCCATGGCTTATATGCTGGATACAATGATTGATTACTA
>VOFJ01002165.1_pt1 | contig 14681 bp, 23 predicted proteins | sample 5384081 | NCBI WGS metagenome assembly VOFJ01 (sample SAMN12384729, study PRJNA508395) | human gut metagenome | isolation source: healthy gut I | host: Homo sapiens
CCATTTATGCAGAGACTTTGGGCAGGAAAAATCTGCATGCTACAGAGGAAGAAATTAATAAGCCATCAGATGGGTTATCCTTGTTCTTAGGATGCAATTCTTTTTGTGGATTATGAAATCGGACGTGTACTTGATAAAATTCGTGAAGTTGCTCCGGAGGCGATGGTCATTTTCACATCAGATCACGGAGATATGCTTGGAGCACATCGTTTGTTCTCCAAAAAAATGCTGCAAGCATACAAGGAAGTGGCAAACATCCCATTGATCATAAAGGGTGGGGTGAAAGGACATGTGGAAAAGAGTGTTGCCTCCCACATTCATATTGTTCCAACAATTATGGACTATTTTGGCTTGAAGATTCCAAAAACTTCTGGAAGGCAAGAGCATGCTTCCGGAAATCTACGATCCGGAAAAGAAGACAAATGATGTGGTGTTTACGGAATTCACGAGATATGAAATAGATCATGATGGGTTCGGTGGTCTGCAGATTATGAGAGCTGTAATGTCAGAACGTTATAAACTGGTCATTCACCTGCTGGATACGGACGAATTCTATGATCTGCAGAATGATCCATATGAAATGAATAATCTGATCAATGATGAAAAGTATGCCGATATCCGCAATAAAATGCATGACAAATTGATTGAGCACATGAATCAGACAAGAGATTTGTATCTAGGATATCAGTGGCACATGCGTCCATGGAGAAAGGACTTTGTTCCGAACTGGGAGAATGAGGGATATACAAGACAACGTGAGAATGAAGAGTATGAACCAAGACAGCTCGATTATGATACAGGTCTTCCAATGGAAACAGCAGTAAGAAAGAAAAAAATTAGATATCGGAGAGGAGAGAATACGATGGAGGAAAAAGAACTATTTAAAATGGTATAACAAAGTAGGATATGGATCTGGAGATATTGCCGGAAATGTTGTGTTTGCATTCCTGTCCTCTTTCATCATGATTTATTTGACGAATACAGTAGGGCTAAATGCAGGTGTGATTGGATCATTGATTGCATTCTCAAAGATTCTGGATGGAGTTTCCGATGTTTTCTTTTGGATCCATGATTGATAAGACACACAGTAAAATGGGAAAAGCAAGACCTTGGATGCTGTGGGCATATATTGGATGTGCGATTACTTTTAGTTGCAGCTTTCGCTGTTCCGACTGATATGGGTAAAACTTCCCAGTATATCTGGTTCTTTATTACTTATACATTACTTAACGCGGGATTTTATACGGCAAACAACATTGCCTATTCCACTCTGACAGCATTGGTTACAAAGAATGCAAAAGAGCGTGTTCAGATGGGATCCATTCGTTTTTATGTTTGCATTTGGAACCAGTTTTCTGATTCAGACAATTACCATTGGTGCGGTTGCAAAACTGGGTGGCGGAGCAGCCGGATGGAGAACAATTGCAATCATTTATGCGGTTATCGGTATTATTTCCAACACGGTTGCAGTACTTTCCGTAAAGGAACTTCCACCGGAAAGAACTTGCTCCGCAGGATGAAAAGAAAAAAGGAAGAAAAATATAGCCTGATTGAAGCTGGAAAGATGCTTCTTCACAATAAATACTATATTGTAATTCTTATCATTGATGTTCTTCGTCAGACATATTCTTCAATCATTAACATGGGAATCTATTTCATGACTTATGTACTTGAAGAAAAGCAGAACTTTTGGGAACATTCTCCGGGGCAATTAATCTGGCATTGATCATTGGATTGGCTTTCCTGCCAGCACTGGTTGCAAAAACATAAAGGTTACTACAAATTAAACTTCTCTGGATATGTGATTTCAGCACTTGGACGAGGTGTTGTCGTAGTAGCTGGATATATTGGTAGTGTGCCACTTATGTTAGTTGGTACAGCAATCGGAGCAATCGGTATGAGTCCATGGCAGGGAAATCTGAATGCATTGGTAGCAGAATGTTCCGAGCATACGTTTTTGAAATATGGAAAGAGAATTGATGGAACAATGTACTCATGTAACATCCATGGGGCTGAAGCTTGGTGGTGGTCTTGGAATAGCAATCGTTGGATGGTCGCTTGACCTTGGTGGATTTGACGGACAACTTGCAGTTCAGTCACAGTCTTGTATAAATATGCTTCATTTCATGTATCTGTGGCTGCCGATGATTATTAACATCATTATTGTTGTTTTATTGACACAGTTGAATGTGGAAAAAGCAAATGAGAAACTAAGAGCAGAAAAAAGCAATTATTAAAAAAATAGTTGAAAAGGTATTACAGCAATTAAGTAGTCAGGTTCTTACCGCTTAATTGCTGTAAAGTTGTATTTGACAGAGTTGAGAAAAACGATATTTAGGAGGCAGTTAAAAAATACGAGTTAGAGAACGGTGCTAGATATGCATACGTTCCAAGTATGATAAAGGTTTGCATTAGAGTGAGGTGGTTCTTAATGTAAATCAAGGTCAATGACCATGAGATATATGGGTACAGTTGAGTATAAATTTACAGAAGATGACGTCACACACATTCCTGTTTATGGCAACGCAAACTTATCGCGATAATCAAAATCAAATAGAAGTTTGAATGAGCATCTAATGGCTTTATGCCTGTTAGGTGCTTTATTTATTTGGGCAGGGAGAGCGAGCAGACTATTTTCGTCATTTGAAATATCTACAAGAGCATGAGAAACTCCTATCTGATTTGTCAGAAACAGAATTGAATACGTTATGTTTTGAAGTTGATTATTGTGTAGAAAAACAGCAGTATAAAGTATGTGAATATGACATTGTAATCGAGGATTCGGACACGTTTGTTCGTCGTACAGTTTTTAAAAGAAAAAATCCAAAAGATTTACGAAGATTCTCATCAAAACTATGGCGCTCCTAAAATTACTGCAGAATTACGGAAATCCGGAGAATGTATTTCCGAAAAAAACAGTTGGAAATTATATGCGTCAAATGGGAATTAAAGCCCAATAGGTAAAACCATATACAGTCATTGTGGATATTTGTCTCCAACTACGAATACGAGGAACAATATCTCGAAAAGCTCCAAAAGAATGCAGTAAAAGATTGCAAGTTAGACTTTGCTAAAAATGGAGAAAATTGGTTACATTTAATTTGTACTTTTTTCTTGACATAGAGATCCAAATCCCGTTTGAGACACCCCGAATGTTCGGGTCTATATAGATTTTTTTCAGAATTTATAAGTTTTTTAATATTTTGGATACAAAAAAACATTTAGTCTAAAATGATTAGATGTTTACCGCAAAAAGATACTTTATGAACGCTCATCGGATTTATTGATGTAAGTTATTACTACTATACGATTCATATTTCATACGATATAATTAAGCTAGTGTAATTTACTAAAATAATAATTTTAAAAGGGGAATTACTATGCCTGCAATCAGTGTATTAATGAAACCATCTTCCAGTATGTGCAATATGTCCTGTGACTATTGTTTTTACTGTGATGAAGCCCAAAAAACGTTCGCAAGAATCCTATGGATTTATGAGTGAGCAAACTTTAAAAAATGTAATCCGAAAGACCATGCTCCGTGCCGAAGGAATGATTAGTTATACTTTTCAGGGTGGGGAACCTACGTTTGTGGGGGGGAATTGAATTTTTCCAAAGGCCGTAGCTTACCAGAAGCAATACAACAAAAATGCAGTAACGGTGGATGAGGAAGAATTGATCCGGGCACTGCAGGAGTATTTTCAAGAGATTCTAAGTAAGAAGAAAAAAGTAATCAATTATGTGATTAAAGAATTTCAGCGGGTATACAAAGCAAAAAGATGAAAAATATTGAGTACGAAAAAGCAGTTAAATACAGAATTGAACAAGCTTCGTAAATCCCATGAAAAATACATGGATATGTATACCGATGATTTGATTTCCAGAGAGGAATTGAATGAGAAAATCGGTGGAATGCGAAAAGAAATCGAACGGTTGGAAAATGAACTGAAAATGGTATCTTATCATCTGACCAAGGGAGAACAACTGGAAGCAATTCTGAACAGCACATTCAAGCAACTGGAAGATATCACGGATGTTCATGAAATGACAAATGCACAGTTAAAACGATTGATCAATAAAATTGAAGTGGACAAGGATGGAAATGTAGATATTTACTTGCGTCTTATTGGTGATTTAGGATTGGATGAAACTGTTTTAATTGAAGGAGATGAAAACACTGAGGAAAAAAGGAATTAAAACGGTTTCGAATAGTTGCAACCATACATAAGGATGTTACAGAACGTCTGGAAAAAATCAATGCATCTCTGGCGCGGAGACTAGAAAAGTTTTAGATATCAACAAATCCGAGCGCCATATCCGCGGCGGTCTGGCTACAAAAGAGAAGTATTTACATATGCATGGGTAATTGAGATGTTGTGGTAGCAAAAATGTTGCATAGGCACAGAAGTTGTGTGATAATATGTCCATACAAAAAACGTATGGAGAGACAACGAATGTAAAACAAAAAATGGAAACAATTTGAAAACTAACAGACCAATGTTTATATGAATATGATTGGAACCGATAAGGATGGAACCTGCTGGGAAAAAAGGCATTTGAGCTTTTAATGGAGATCGTCAGGGAAGAAAGACAAAAAAGAACCGAACTGTTTTCAGGAAGTTTATATGCTAGATGAAGCGACAGATTATAAATATGATATTTCAGAATGGTTGGAAGATTGTCTGGATGAGATAGACATGAGAGAAGAGTATGAGGTACTTTTCTGTATGTGTGATACTTTGCTGAGTTTGTTTTCATGGCCAGACTACACAGGCTCTGATCTGAAATTCAGAAAAAAAGTTGTGTGTTAGAGGCTCTCGGAAGAAAAAACGAAGCAGTTTCATTCTGCTGTAAGTGGTTTGAAAAAGAACCGGAAAAATATCATGGCAGCGACCGCTTATGTCTATGCATTAATCGGGGCAAAAGAATATGAAACAGCAGAAAAACTGATTCATCAGTTCATCATAGACGAATCAGAATGCCTTGAAGAAAATGAAATTATGTTCCGTGCCGCATCAAAGTATTATGGGGCAATCGGGGACAAAACCAAAAAGAAACAGTTAGATAAAGTGTTAAAAAGAATACGAAGCTTATGTGGACAGAATGATTGAAGAAGAATGGCTAGGCAGTGACGAAGATGATTGGATTGAGGCTGAAGAGCGCCATTTGATTGAAAAAATTTAGGTATACACATAAATGAAAATGAGCTAATGGGTAAAATAGTCCTTGCATTTCGTACCCGCATGTGTATAATTAAAACTGTTGTTGAAAACAACACATCATCACAAAAGTGATGTGTATAAACGATGCAGTTCGATATTTCAATGACTGTAAAATAAAACGGGGTGCTCGCACAGGCGGGCTGAGAGTAAGCGGATGCTTTAACCCAGAACCTGATTTGGATAATGCCAACGTAGGGAGATAATGGATCACAAGTGTGTTTTTTGTGTGCAGGAATCTTTGGTTGGGTTCCTGCATTTTTGAGGGAATAGTGTGAAAAATGGCCAAATTTTTTCACACTCTCGAGATTTGTGTCTGCGCTCACTTGACACAAACTCGTTATGCGCAAAAGGCGTGCGCAGAAATGAGGATTAAAATGAACATCACAAGAGAACAGTTAAAATTATACGCTGTCACAGACCGCGCCTGGCTTGGCGCCGAGACACTGTATGAACAGGTAGAGAAAGCGTTAAAAAGGCGGCGTGACCTTAGTGCGACTTCGGGGGAGAAAACTCTTGATGAGGTCGCTTTTGAGAAAGAAGGACAGAAGTTATTAGAACTTTGTCATCATTACAACGTACCGCTTATCATCAATGACAACGTGGAACTTGCAAAAAAAAATCCATGCAGACGGAGTTCACATCGGACAGTCTGATATGGAGATAAAAAATGCAAGAGAGCTTCTTGGAGCAGATAAGATTATCGGCGTGACAGCAAAGACGATAGAGCAGGCAAAAGCAAAGAGAAACTGCCGGAGCAGATTATCTTGGAAGCGGAGCAGTTTTTGGAAACAAGCACGAAAGCAGATGCAAAACCGATGGAATTAGATTTGTTTCAGGAAATCTGTGAGAGTGTAACAATTCCGGTTGTTGCGATCGGAGGGATCAACGCAGACAATGTCCTTCGGCTGAAAGGCAGAAAGATGGCGGGAGCAAAAGAGTTGTCAGCGGCATTTTCGCATGTGAAGATATTGAAAAAAGGAACAAAAAGAATTACTTGAAAAAGTAGCAAGTATCATTTAATTAGGTAGGAACTGCAGAGCAGTTTTTTTTATATACAGCGGCAGATTGGGGCACCACCTTAGGTCGCTATACAAAATTAATGCAAAAGAAGGATTTTTCTTCGGAAAAACAAGGAGGATTTTATGTTTACAGCATTAACAATCGCTGGAAGTGATTCCAGTGGAGGCGCCGGCATCCAGGCAGATATTAAGACTATGACCGCAAACCGCGTTTACGCGATGAGTGCGATCACGGCTTTGACTGCCCAGAATACGACCGGCGTAACAGATATTATGGAGGTAACTCCAAAGTTTTTGGCAGAGCAGCTGGATAGTATTTTTACGGATATCAATCCGGATGCAATTAAGACCGGGATGGTTTCATCAAGTGAACTGATCGAGACGATTGCGGACAAACTGACAGAATACCACGCAAAAAACATTGTAGTGGATCCTGTTATGGTGGCTACCAGCGGAGCAAGACTTATCAGCGAGGAAGCCATTGGAACATTGAAAAGTAAATTATTGCCTCTGGCAACTGTTATCACTCCAAATATCCCGGAAGCAGAAGTGCTTTCTGAGATGGAGATCAAAACAGAAGCAGATATGGAAAAAGCAGCAGAGACCATCTGTAACACCTTAGGTTGTGCAGTTTTATTAAAGGGTGGACATCAGTTAAATGATGCCAATGATCTTCTTTTCCAGAAGGGAAAAGAGCCGGTATGGTTCCACGGAAAAAGAATTGACAATCCAAATACCCATGGAACAGGTTGTACCTTATCTTCCGCAATTGCATCAAATCTTGCAAAAAGGAAGAAACTTGGAAACCTCTGTCAAGTATGCGAAAAACTATATTTCCGGCGCACTTGCCGATATGCTTGACCTTGGAAAAGGAAGCGGCCCTATGAATCATGCATTTGCAATCGAAGGAGAATATGAAAGATGAGTGAAAAAAGAACTTCCGTTTTTTCAAACGGTTTAATCTGGTTTGGGGCAGGAGTGTCTTTAGCTGAGATCCTGACCGGTACCTATTTCGCACCACTTGGTTTTGGAAGAGCAATGGCGCAATTCTGCTCGGACACCTGATCGGCGGACTCATGATGTTTGCCGCAGGAATGATCGGGGGCAAAAGAGCGGAAAAGTGCCATGGAAACTGTAAAAATGAGTTTCGGTGAGAAGGGAAGCCTTCTCTTTGCAGTATTAAACGTACTGCAGCTTGTCGGCTGGACAGCTATCATGATCTATGATGGTGCACTCGCGAAAGAGACGGTCTGTTACATAGTGGTATATGGATCTGGGCAATTGTGATCGGAATTTTGATCATAGTGTGGATCTTTATCGGACTGACTAATCTTGGAAAGTTAAATACCGTTGCAATGACCGCACTTTTTTTGTATTGTCACTGGTACTTTTTTAAGGTGATCTTCTTTAATACAGATTTTGTAATGCCGATCGCAGTAAGTGACGATATGATGACTTTTTGAGTCGCGGTAGAGCTTGCAGTCGCAATGCCTCTTTCCTGGTTACCGCTTATCAGCGATTATACGAGAGAAGCAGAAAAACCATTCGCAAAGAACCTTTACAAGTGTACTCGTATACAGCGTAGTCAGCATTTTTATGTACATGATCGGTATGGGAGCCGCTATTTTTACCGGCGAATACGATATCGCGCAGATTATGTTAAAGACAGGTCTTGGCGTTGTGGGATTACTGATCATTGTATTCTCAACTGTTACAACAACGTTCTTAGATGCTTATTCCGCAGGAGTTTCCTGTGTTTCCATTTCTTCTAAAATTCAGGAGAAATGGGCGGCGATCATTGTTACTGTGATCGGAACGATCGCGACGATCGTTTATCCAATGGATAACATTACAAACTTCTTATATCTGATCGGATCTGTTTTTGCTCCGATGATCGCAGTGCAGATTGCAGATTACTTCATTTTGAAGAAAGCGGATTCTGAAAAAAAATGCTTTCCAGTGGCGTAATCTGATCGTATGGCTTGCCGGATTTATTATTTACCGCATATTAATGCACGTAGATACTCCGCTTGGAAATACTCTGCCGGATATGGTGATCACAGTCGTTCTCTGCCTGATTGTGGAAAAGGTTGCAGAAGCAATGCGAAAATGAGGACGAAAGAATGAAAAAAATCTAACTTAAAGAAATTAACAGTCACAGCAATTTTAGCAAAGAGTAGCCGTAGTGGGAAGCTTCTTTTCCTTCCCGGTATTCGGTTCAAAATGTGCACCGGTACAGCATATGGTAAATATTTTATGTGCAGTTACCGTAGGCCTTGGTGGGCACTGGCACAGGCATTTATCGCATCTTTGATCCGTAACTTATTAGGGACTTGGAAGCCCGCTTGCGTTCCGGGAAGTATGTGCGGTGCATTACTTGGCGGCCTGCTGTATAAATATGGAAAGAAACTTCCGTTTGCTTACATTGGAGAAGTAGTGGGAACCGGTATTCTCGGCGGAATGCTTTCTTATCCGGTTGCATATCTTGTGATGGGAAATACAGCAAAGCAACATTGTTTATGTTTGTAGTGCCATTCCTCATCAGTACCTGTGGAGGAACGATCATTGCGATCATTATCACGCTGCCGTTAAAAAATCAGGTATGCTCGGAAAAATGAAGGACAGTCTGGAAGAGTAGATGAAAGTTTTTCTGCACACTCTTTAATTTCTTATAAAGGAAGAGAAAGATGCAAAGTAAGAAAGCCTGTTGGGATTTATGTCCCGGCAGGCTTTCTTTGCATGTTTGACATTATGAAAGGGTGTTCCCTTTTTTGCAACGGAGAATTCAAGAAGCAGCAATACCGGAAAGATAATTCCTGCCAGAATACCCATTTTCAGGTTGTCTCCCAAAGAATCTGAAATCATTCCAACCAAGGTGGGGACCTCCTGCACAACCCATATCTCCACCTAGTGCCAGTAATGCAAACATAGCTGTCCCACCTTTTGGCAAAGTCTGCGGATGCCTTACTGAATGTCCCTGGCCACATGATTCCTACTGAGAGCCCACAAACCGCACAGGCAATCAGATTTAATAACGGAGCCCGGAATAATGAAATCCCCAGATAGGATAAAATACATAGTAAACAACTATAAATCATAAAGTGATCTAAATTGATACGATCGCCATACTTGCCATAAAATAATCTTGAGGTTCCCATTAGAATTGCAAAAAGCCATCGGTGGCTAAATCTCCTGCGGCTTTGGAAATTCCAAGTCCTTTTTCAGCAAAAGCCGAAGCCCATTGACTTACTGCCTGTTCACTTGCCCCGGCACATATCATCATGATCAGTAAAATCCAAAAGATTTTCAGCCGGAACAATTCTTTTAATCCAAGACCGTTTTCGCCATCCTCAAGCAGAGGTGCGATTGGTACCTTTGCAAAAAACAAAAGCGTTTCCAATAGGAATGACTGCCCAGATAATAGCTAATATTTTCCAGTTATCTATACCCGCTGCATAGAAAAACAAAGTTGAAAAAGTACAACTCCGGCATGTCCCCAGCAATAAAAAGAATGGAGCAGGCTCATCGCTTTCTCTTTATTATCAGACGGGCAGGCCTCAACGACAGGACTGACCAGAACTTCCAGAAGTCCGCCACCTATGGCATAAATCATTACTGCAATCAAAATTCCGATAAAGGGAACCGGTAAAATTTCAGGTAAAACTGTAAGAAGAAGTAATCCTGCCGCTGCAAGGGCATGAGCTGCGATCATGGATACCCGATAGCCTATTTTATCGATGAATCTGACAGAAAGAAGATCGACCAGTAGTTGTATTCCAAAATTAAAAAGTTACCAGTAAAGTGATCTGGGAAATCGGAACATGGTAGCTTTTTTCTGAAAAAATAAGAAAAGTAATGGTGTAAAATTGTTCACGACAGCCTGTACAATATAACCTACACAAAACAGGCAGTGATCGTCTTATTATATTGGTTTTTCATTTGTTTTTATTCTCCTTTAACAAATGTGATTATATCGCAAAGATTGTGTGCAGTCATTGTACAAAATTGCATATTTATAGTACAATATGGTAAAAATTAGTATTTATAAGGAAATGCATTATGGACTATTTTAAGATAACTACAGATGAAACACTGCGGGAAACGGTTCAGCATGGCAGTGAACGTTATCCTTTTGCATATTATCCTGAGGATATCTGGCAATTTGATTTTTCACCGTATCGACTGGCACTGGCATCATGAGCTGGAATTTCTTTTATGTTGCAGAAGGCACAGCAATCTGCTTTATCGGTACAAGCAAAGTAGAACTGCATAAAAGGCCGCGGCATATTTATTAATAGTGGTGTGTTACACTGTTTTGAAGCACGATCCAGCACATTTACGCCTAATATTGTTTTTGCACCAACTCTGCTGGCATCCGAAAACAGCCTTATTTATGAAAAATATATTCTGCCGGTGATAAATTCAGCAGTAGAATATCAGATTTTTGATCCAAACAGTACATCGGAAAGAAGTGCTTTACAGCTTATGTTACAGATTTTTTTGAACTCCAGGGAAATGGGCAGGATAATGAATTATGTACCATACAACTTCTGCTTCAGTTCTGGAATATATTGTTTAAAGATGGAGGCTGGAATTCTGATTCGGACAGCCTCCAGCGGCTAAATCATAATCAGGCAAGACTGCAAATTATGATGCAGTATATACATGAACACTATGCGGAAGAAATTACACTGGAAATGATTGCGGCATCGGCATCTATCAGCAAAAAGCGGAGCGTTACATATTTTCAATCCGGCATACATTGTTCGCCGGTAGCGTATCTGATTCAATACAGGCTGGCACAGGCGTGCCAACAACTTTATACTACTCAAAAATCGGTTGCCTCCATTGCAAATGAAACCGGATTTACAAGTGCCGGCTACTTTTGCCGGAAGTTCAGACAGTATTATAATAGAAGTCCGAAGGAATACAGAAAGAAAAAAACGGAAGAAAGTTCTTAAAGTTTGTTTTATAACTACACATTATAAAAAGCGTGTGTTATGATAAGGTCTGATGTGGAATCAGAAATAGATAAAAAAAAATGACAGAGAAAATCAGAACACTACATAAGAGAGACGAGGAATCATGAGTATTTCAGAAAAATATATAGCAGAGCTTTATAACAAAATACAGGAAGAGCGACCGATCATCCATTGCATTACCAATGCCGTGACAGTGAATGACTGTGCAAATATTTTACTGGCAGCGGGGGCATCGCCGACAATGGCACACCATCCGCTTGAAGTGGAAGAAATCACCGCGGGTACGAAAGCACTTGTCTGCAATTTTGGTGCAATTGCTGATTATGAGGCGATGGAAAAGGCTGGAAGAGTGGCAGATGAATTAGGACATGCCATTGTCATTGATCCTGTCGGGGTATCCGGTTCGAGTTATCGGAGAGAAAAGTGCCAGACATTGATCGAAAACATCCATCCAACCTGTATCCGTGGAAATTATTCGGAAATCCGGGCACTGATGGAGCATTGCAGTACGGTGACAGGTGTGGATTCCGGCGATAAAAACCTGGACACAGAGGCGATGCGGCAGTATGCAGACAAATATCATCTGATCATGATCGCTTCAGGGGAAAAAAGATATTATCACAGATGGAACCGCCATTTATATTTGTGAAAATGGGGATGCCAAAATGGCAAAGATCACAGGCAGCGGATGTATGTCTTCGGTTATGCTGGGGGGCTTTTCTGGGAACAGAGCCTTCCGTGCAGAGTGCGCAGCCTGTTGTGCGTTTGTTGGAATTGCAGGAGAACTTGCATCGGAAAAAACAGATGCATGTGGAGGTGGAACCATGACGTTCCGCAACTTTTTCATTGATGAAGTATCTTTGATGACACAGGAAAAAAATGAGTAGATGTAAGGTGCACATATGATTACATTAAATGATTATCACATAATGTATACAAAGAAATGCTTGAATTGAACAAAAAATTCGTGAAATTTAAACTATTATACGAAGAAAAAAGAATATGCTATTATAATCACACGACGTGCAGCCGAACAGCGATCGCAGAGATTGTTGTCCGGCTGCATTTTTGTCTGTGAAAAAATAAAGGAAAAGAGGAGAATAAAATTATGCCAAAAAAACAAAATTACAGGAAGTTGTTTTTACCATTTTGATGGTATTTGTCATGGTTTACACCATGATCTGTTACAACATTGCACTGAATATGGGAGGAATGAGCAACATCGTATTCTTAAATGCATTTCATGAATTAGTGATCATGGGACCGATCGCATTTATTTTAGATTTCTTTTTTTTTTTATATGGAAGTCTTTCAAAAAAAAACTTGCATTCCGCATTGTGACACCGGGCGTGGATAAGCCAATCATGCTTATTTTAGCAATTTCATCCATCACCGTATGTCTGATGTGTCCAACCATGAGCTTTTTTGCTACTTTATTATTTAAGAGTGCAGGAAAAGAATTTATTGCGGTCTGGTTTCAGACAACTGCTTTGAACTTTCCCATGGCGTTTTTCTGGCAGATCTTTTTTGCAGGACCGCTTGTCCGTGCTGTATTCGGAATGATTTTTAAGAAAGAAAAAGAACCGCAGGTCATGAAAGAAGAAGCGGAATACTTAGAGGGCGGAGAAGCAAGATAATCCTTAAAAGGTAATGCTATGTCCGGTATTTGGAAAAATAAGTGAGGCAGCGCAGTCAGTAACAAAATGAAAACCCAAAACATATTCCATTTTTTCGAAAATCTAGTGAAATATGATACCACCATTTTTGCAATATTTTTGAAAAAATGCAAACCCATATAGAACGCCTGCAATGCCAAAACCTAACGCAGAAACCAGACAGATATACCCATGGAAATCAAGAAAATATCCGCTGTAATCCCAGTAACGTAAATTCAGAAGAGATCAAGAAACCATCCAATCACAAGTTCTAAACCGGAGCCTAAAAAGGGTAGAGAGGAAAAAGACAGTGACAGGGTGGTTTTTCTTATGTTTTCCTGAAGAATCTGGCAATAATTCATGAGGGGATAATATAACCGAAAATAAAACTGCGCCAATCCCGTAAACAGGCGCCATAATCGTAGAGAAAACCACGGTTTCGAAACGTTCCTTCTTTTACAAAAAAGGAAAATCAGAACCTCCCCACATAACCGCAGGCAGAGCCTGTGAAAAAAGAAAAAAATCATAAGTGAAAGAATATTTTGTATTGTATTCTGCTCCGGTTTTGCAGAGTCTGGTAAAATCCGGAAGGTGTTTTTTGCTTTTTTCATGGAATAAGTATCTTTGCCGGAGAAGAAAATTATGTATGGAGTAATAAGAGAAATGTGAAATGAATAAGATGGCACACCTGACATTTGCTAAAATAGAAATAAGGAAAATGAATCAGAAATGGAAATCTCAAGTGAAAACGGAGATGAAAAAGTAGAAAGCGTAAGTAGAAATCAAAAACGAAAAATGAGAAATAGAAATCGAAAGTGAAAACCAGAAGTGGAGATCAGGAGCAAAAATGATTGACAGAGAAAAACAGATCAGCGTATGATAAGAAACACTAATTTTTCAGAATATTTTAAATAATACAATGCACGCTTGCGAATATTCTGTTGAATAAAAACAGGTTTTGGGAGATGCTTTGTGAGACATCAGGAGGGAAAAGAATGGATTTACAATTAGTGAAAATGAGTGAAAAATTCAAACCACAGCTTTTGGATATGATGGATGAATGGACGAAAACCGGGGAAACCATTATTCCATGGGCAATCCGGAAAGTCGATTATCATGATTTTGATGCTTATCTGAAAAGTCTGGAAGAATCGAGCCAAAAAGAGGGATATGTGCCTGCATCCACTTTTTTCGCATATGACAGGGAACGCGATATTCTGGTTGGAGCAGTCGATATCAGACATTCCTTAACGAAGCATTATTGTTAGATGGAGGCCATATCGGAGACGGGGGGTGTGCGTCCTTCGGAACGAAGAAAAGGATACGCCACAGAAATGATCGCTTTTAGCATTAGACGAGTGCAGAAAGCTGGGAATCGAAACGGTACTTATGGTATGTAATAAGGAAAATACGGGTTCAGCAAAAAAGTATCCAGAACAACGGAGGAGTTCTGGAAAATGAGATAAACGTAGAAGGGGAGACGGTACAGCGTTACTGGAAACAGCTGTAGAGGTTACAATCAACTTAAAAATTTGCGTGCCAATTAAAGCAAAACTATGCTACAATGAAACGAGCGATAATTTCATTTGCAGATTCAGATAAAATGGAACTATCAAAATGCTGTTCTGACAAAAATCAGGACATTACAGAAATGAAAATACAGGAGGACAAAGGGCTGACTATGGAAAATATTTTTTCCCAGGAAAAGTAATCGTCATCGACTTCGGCGGTCAGTACAACCAGCTGGTTGCAAGACGTGTCAGAGAATGTAACGTTTACTGTGAAATCTATTCTCTATCGAAC
>VOFJ01000708.1_pt1 | contig 14675 bp, 13 predicted proteins | sample 5384081 | NCBI WGS metagenome assembly VOFJ01 (sample SAMN12384729, study PRJNA508395) | human gut metagenome | isolation source: healthy gut I | host: Homo sapiens
AAGAAAATAATATGCATTCTTGCGTGTTATTCAAATAAATAGTTATCTTTGCGCATAAAATTTGTTGCCTATTATAAATATAACCTGATTAACCAATGTAATATGATGTGAGAAACAACTCTTAATTTAGAACATGTAATAAGTTCTGCAAGAACATATTCAACCTTTAACTCAATCTACAATTAACCAAATGTTAAATCTAAAAGAAAAAGCATGAGACAATTTCATTTTTTTTGTAAACAACGGTATTTGAAGTATACTGTTCTGTCATTGCTTCTTTGTCCGCTTTCTTCCTCTGCAGCAGAGGAATGGAAGGATGTGAAAGGAGAATCTACTACTAAAATTGTTGAATCGACTCAACAGAAAAAGCAAAAGCGTGTTATTACCGGTGTAGTAAGGGATGGCGATACCAATGAACCTATTATTGGAGCTTCTGTTTGGCTAAAAAACAGTTCGGTAGGTGCTGTGACCGATATAGACGGTAAATATTCTATCACGATAGAAGGTGTAGGTGGAGTACTTGAATTCTCTTATATCGGTATGAAGAAGCAGGAAATTGCAATCATAGACCAAAAGAGTATCAATGTCACTCTTCAACCCGATACTGAAGTATTGGACGAAGTTGTTGTTGTCGGATATGGTAGCCAGAAAAAAGAAAGTGTTGTTGGGGCTATCTCAACGCTAGACATCAAAAAACTGAAAGTTCCCGGAGCATCAATTTCAAATGTGTTGGCAGGTCAGTTATCCGGTGTTGTGGCTATGACCCGTTCGGGAGAGCCCGGCAAAAATAGTGCCGCGGATTTCTACATTCGTGGTGTATCTTCCTTTAAGGGAACTTCCACTCCGTTAGTGCTGGTAGATGGCATCGAACGTGATCTTGATCTGGTAGATACAGACGATATCGCTTCATTCTCCATTCTGAAAGATGCTTCGGCCTCTGCCGTTTATGGTGTACGAGGTGCCAACGGAGTAATCTTGATTACTACTAAAAAGGGAGAAGAAGGTAAGCCGGCAATCAATGTACGCACAGAGTTTGGTTTTTACCAGTACGACCAAACGTCCGAAGATGCTCGACTCAGCAAGATGGGCGGAACTTTACAATGAAGCTTCTTCAACCAAGTATTATTCGGACGAAGTCATACAGAAATACAGGGAACATAGTGACCCCGATCTCTACCCGGATGTAGACTGGTTTGATGCTTTGTTCGACGACATGGCTGAAAATCAACGAGTAAATCTGAGTATCACCGGTGGTGGAGACATCGTGAAATATTATGTTTCAGGCTCTTTCTATAATGAAAGCTCTATCTACAAAAAATGCAGGAAACATATATGGATACGATTCATCTATTAATTACAACAAATTCAACTTCCGTGCCAATATAGACCTCAACCTGACCAAAAGCACAGTGCTGAATGTCAATCTGGCTAATATCTATGAAAAATCGTTCGGTCCCGGATTTGGTGACAACGATAACGCCATTTGGGGATATACGTTCAATGCTTCCCCTAATGCATTCCCGATAGAATACTCTGATGGAAAACTTTCAGGACCTTCTACCGATTCCGGTTTCAACCCATGGAATATGCTGGTTCACTCCGGATACCGTGAACAGTTCTGGAACTCGGCACAAGCACTTGTCGGTGTTACGCAAGATATCGGTAAACTTTGGAAACCGTTGGAGGGATTAACTGCCAACTTGAAATTCTCATGGGATGCGTGGAACACTACCTTGCAACGCCGCTCCAAAACACCGACTTTCTATCATGCCCGTGGGAGAGACGACCAAGGCAATCTGATATATGACGATAATAATGGTGACGGTGAATGGGACCCCGTACATACCGGAAGTGAGTCTTTGGGATTCGCAATCGGACGTAGCGGAACGATGACACGTTATTTGGAAGGCTCATTGAACTACAACCGTTTGTTTGCAGAAAAACATCGTGTAGGCGCATTGTTACTATACAATCAGAAAATACATACTAACACACAGGCCGGTAGCGGAGACGCTGCACTTCCTTATAAAAACCAAGGTTTGGCAGGACGTGTTACTTATGCATTCAAAGATACATATTTTGCTGAAGTAAATGTCGGTTATAACGGTTCCGAAAACTTTGCACGCGGACATCGTTTTGGCTTTTCCCTGCAGCAGCTATCGGTTGGATGATGTCTAACGAGAAGTGGTTTGAACCTATAACTAACACTGTTGATATGTTAAAGTTAAAAGCTTCTTACGGTAAAGTAGGTAATGATGACATCGGCGGACAGAGAAGATGGGTATACGAATCTTCTATTGTAGGAGGAGGAAACTGGCAATACGGTCAAAGTGCCAATCAAGGAGGTGATGGTATTCGTATTGGTGAAGTTGAAAACCTGAACGCATCTTGGGAAGAAGCTCTGAAATTGAACGTCGGTATCGAATTCTCTTTATTCAACAAGGTTAAAGTACAGGCCGATTACTTCCGTGAAGAACGTACCGGAATCTTCCTGCAACGTGCCGGATTGCCTGCCATTGTCGGTATTTCCACTATCCCTTATGTCAATATCGGTGAAACACTGAACCAAGGTTTCGATAGTAATATCGAATACTCACAGAAGATAGGTAATGTTTATGTAACGGCAAGAGGTAACTTTACATATAATCGTAACAAATTGAAGAACAACGACGAACCTGACTGGGAATATAAATACCAAAACAGAATAGGTAAACCTTTTGGTTCAGGTGGTTCCATGCAGCCTTTCGGACTCGTAGCCTTAGGGTTATTCCAGAGTCAGGAAGAAATTGACAACAGTCCTGTACAAAGTTTCGGAGAATACCGTGTAGGTGATATTAAATATCAGGATATCAATGGTGACGGAGTTATCAACTCTCAAGACCAAATCGCTATCGGATATACTAACTTACCGGAAATCATGTATGGTTTCGGTGCTACGGCACAATGGAAGAACTGGGATTTCAATGTATTCTTTCAAGGAGCGGCTCGCACAAGTTTCTTCTTAAGCGGATCATCAGTTAAGAGTCTTTTCTCTTCAGGAAACTTGGAACGTTCGGCTGTGAACGAAAATATATACAACAATGTATGGATGTCCACTAATACCCCCGAACAGAATGCAAATGTACTCTACCCGCGCCTCAGCAATGGCAGCGGAGGTGCCGGAGCATCCAACAACACTCAAACTTCCACATGGTGGCAACGCAACGGTTCTTTCATACGATTGAAGAATATGGAGATTGGTTATACACTTCCCAAATCGTTGACAAGTAAAACATTCATTAAGTCTTTCCGCTTTTATGTGTCGGGAAGCAACCTGTTCACATTTGCTCCATTCGATATGTGGGATCCTGAAAAAGGTGGAGGAGAAGGTTCCGGCTATCCGTTGAATCGAGTGATCACTATCGGCTTCAATGCTAATTTCTAAATCTTATAACTGTATAACTTATGAAACTTCAAATAAAATCACTTTATCTGTTATGCTTCGCTACCAGGCGCGATGTTGTTATCTTCATGTGAAGATTTCCTCGACAGGCAAGAAGACGAAAAACTGACTTTCGAAAAAATCTGGGAGTCAAGAAATACGATCAAGCAGTATTGGCTCAATGCAATGTCATTTCTTCCTAACTACAATGGAGGATTCATTGGAGATAATGAGCCCTATTTGGGAGCATCGGACGAATGTACCATTACTTATGACCGTGGTTACCGTTCTATGAACTTCGGATCATGGAATGCCTCAAATGTACCTTATTACAAAATGGACAAATACTATAAAGGTATCCGTGAATGTAATATTTTCATGCAGAATGTATATAAATGCTCAGACCCTCTGGCTACCCAGGAACAACTTGACGAATGGTATTGGCAGGCGCGCTTTGCCCGTGCCTACTACTATTTTAGTATGATGTGCGACTACGGACCTATTTTCCTGATTGGAGACGAGTTACTGGACTTTGCAGCTTCTACAGAAGAATTATACCGTCCTCGTAACACATGGGAAGAGTGTGTAAATTATGTAGTCAGTGAACTTACTGCATGTGCCGAAAGTAGTGCTGTACCTGTTCAGAAGGGTCTGTCGACCAGTAAATACGGTTTAGCGACTAAAGGTACCTGTTATGCAGTCATTTCACGTCTGAAACTTTATTCGGCACGCGACTTGTTCAACGGTAATGCTCTATATCGTACGGTAAAGAATCCGGTAACAGACAAGTTCCCCGAACTTTCGGGAGTGGATCTTTTCCCGCAAACATACGATGCCAATAAATGGTTGGAAGCAGCAAAGGCTGCTAAAGTCTTGTTAGACGATACTGATTACGAACTTTATCGTGCAGGTAACAGTGATCCGTATGAAGATTATTATGGTATCACCCATGTGAACTGGAATAATGAATTGATCTGGACAGACCGTTACAATAGCGGATATAGTTGGGGAGTAAATACAGCTCCCACCGGACTACCCGGTACTGCATACGGTGGTGTAGGTCCTACACAGCAACAGGTAGATGCTTATGCGATGAACAACGGACGCTATCCTATTATAGGGTATGAAGCATCAGGTGATCCGATAATAGACAATGCTTCAGGATACAGCAAGGAAGAAGAACTGCAAAAATCAGACTGGGAATATCCGGCAAAAGGATGGAGCAACTTTAAGAACTACAATATCACTGCTCCTAACATGTATAAAGATCGTGAGCCCCGTTTTTACATCACTGTTTTCTTTGGAGGTAACTATTGGTTGCATGGTGCTGGCAGCACAATGATCTCTTTTGCCAAAGGAGGTAATGGTAACAAGAGCCACGACTATCCTAAGAGTGGTTACCTGTGTAATCGTTTTTATGACCATACACTGAACTCCGGTGATGGACAATGGGGTAATCTGACATTCCCGGTATTCCGTCTCGGAGAGATGTATCTGAACTTCATCGAATCTGTTCTGGAATGTAAGAAGAGGAATGTTGCTTTGCCGGCAGGATATGAAGAACTGGCAATGGAAAAATGGGCGGATTTGCGCGACCGTGCGGGATTGACTCCGATTACAAGTGTATATCCCAATGCTTCCGTGGACGAACTGATTGAACTTTGTCGTAAAGAACGTCGTGTGGAACTGGCATTTGAAAGACATCGCTATTTCGACACACGTACTTGGATGATTGCGGAACAAACGGATAATGGTCCGATGTATGGTATGGATGCAACCTGTCCGCTGGAAGGCAGTGATACGAAAGTGACTCCTGACGGATTTTGGAAAAGAACCGTGTTTGAAACACGCGTGTTTAAATCCAACCACTATCTCTATCCGTTCTCTCAGCGTGAATTGGATCGTAATAAATTACTGACCAGAAACTATGGATGGTAGTGAGAAATACACATAAAACCACTTTATTAATAAAAAGAAAATATTTATGAGAAAAAATATATTATTAGTGTCGTTCGTATCTGCCTTCCTTTTAACGCAGACTGCGTGCGAAGATGGCAAGGATGAATTTCTGGATGATTTCAGTACTATACTTTATTTCAGAAATAGTGGCGAAATACCTGTAAGTGTATATAACACAGGGGAAGATGCCAACTACCAGGTTGTGATAAACAAGGGAGGCTCAGAACTCAACGCAGTGACGGAAGTAAGTATAGGAACGATGGATGATGCTGCATTGGCTATATATAATGCAGAACAGGGAGTAAAATACAAAGCCATTCCCACCACTTGCTATGAATTGAAGGGCGATAGAAAATTTACTTTTGCCGCAAATGAACTGTATAAAACTATGGATATTACTCTAAAAACGGAACTTATTGACGGGCTTCCCGCCTTGAATACCGGTGAAGAGTATGTGCTACCATTGCAACTGGAAAATTCACAGGACTCTATCAATTCAAAATTAGGAAAGGTTTTTATTAAGCCAAATGTACAAACTCCGACAGTTTTCTTTTTCAAAAAGCGGCTATACTCAAAACTTTTTCTCGGACAACGGCCCTATTAAAATGAATTTCACTTTGCCATTGGAAATTCCTATTCCAAGCAAATGGGACTTCTCTTGTGAATTAACGATCGATTCGAAATTGTTAGACGAATATAATGCAGCAAACGAATGTGATTATGCAATGTTACCTTCTACTGCTTACACGCTGGAGAAAACTGTCAACTTTACCAACGATATGGAAAGTGTAAAAGAGGCAAATATTGAAGTAGACCGTACCGGTTTGAGTTATGGTAATTATGTGCTTCCGATTTGTTTGTCTTCATGCACTAAACCACAATTTGTTATCGACACAGAAAGAAATACATCGTTATATGCTATCTCTTATGTACCTGATGCAAGCAAATTAACCAAAGTCGACCTGAAAGAAAATATGATTAGTATTTTCCCGGATCCGACAAATGAAGGTTCTATTGCTGAAATGCTCGACGGAAAAGAAGATACGTATTACCATAGTAACTGGAGCGGAGTAGCACCAATGCCTCACTGGATTCAAATTGCTCTGCCGAAAGAATCCACAGCAGTATCAATAGGATATCAAATACGTCATAACAACAATAATGGCGCTCCTCTGCAGTATACTCTTCTCGGTAGTCCGGACGGTACTGCCTTCAGTAAAATCACTACGGTTACAGAAAATCTACCAACGGCAACAAAAGCAAAATATACATCGCCGGTATTCGTCGGCAAACCATTTAAATATTTGCGGGTACAAGTAGATAAAACGTCAGTAGGAAACAGTTTTGCATTTGCAGAGTTCTGGATGAGCACAGACTGATTTTTCTCCTAAGTAATATTTTAATGAGAGAGAGAATGTTTTCTCTCTCTCATTAACTTTTATGGTTAACTTTGAATAATCTTTTGATGATACAATACTTTATGAAGCAATATCTGTTCTTACTATGGGGGATTACTTCTCTCATCTTTTCTTCTTTGTTCCTGGCTTGCAGCGATGATGAACCGGGTGATAAAACTCCTGTATTCACAATAAAAGAGGAGTACTTACAACAGGATTTCGATCAAAAACAATCTTCGCTTGTAATACCAGTGGAAACCAATCTGGCCGCAGACGCATGGGTAGTCTCATCAAATCAGGACTGGTGTGTCGCAGCAAAAGACATGTCGGGTTCTTCGCCCGCGGTGAAAGTATTGGTACATGCCAATGAAGAACCGGACGTACGCTCTGCAGAAATCACATTAAAGAGTTCTGTGCAAAACTATACTATTCAAGTACGTCTATTAGGGTACGGTCCTGCTATCCTTGTCAAGAATCCCAATCCGATAATCGATGCGGCCGGAGGTCCTCTTTCCATTATTGTCACTTCGAATATAGAATACACAATAGAGCAATCGGAAAACAGTGACTGGATCAAAACTGTTCCTGCCACCCGTGCGCTGACAGATAAAGAATACCAATATACGGTAGATGCCAACCCATATTATGAAACACGTACTGTCACATTCACTTACATATATACTAAAGACGACAAGATAAGAGCATTATGCTCAGTTACACAAAAAGCTAAAGATTCCGGCGTTTCGGATGTAGAGATAGAAGGTGATTTGAAAATAACTCCCAATGGAGGAAAAGATAGTGAGCACCAGCCGGGACAAGGAATCGAGAACTCTTTTGATGGCAAGTTTGGTGGAACCCCTATCATTCAACTTGGAATCAAAAGGCTAATTTTCCTGTTACTCTCGAATATTTTTTTGATGGCACAAAAGACATAGATTACTTGATTTATCACACCCGTAGTGGAAATGGTAATTTTGGCAAATTGGATATTTACACGGCAACAGAAGATGCTCCCGAATATACGAAGTACGGTTCATTCGATTTTAAGATGCAGAATGCTTCAAGCCGTGTGGTATTTGCTCAGAGTTTGAAGAAAGCTACTAAAATAAAATTTGAGGTTCACTCCGGCTTGGGAGACTTTGTAAGTTGTGATGAAATGGAATTCTATCAAAAGAATCCGGATAAGAAACTTGACGCACAATTGCTGGGCGTTTTTACAGATATAACTTGTACGGAGGTGAGAGATGAAGCTACCGATGCACAGATAAATGCACTTCCCGGCTATTTTGCCAATATAGCCATTCAATTAAAGAGAAACACATATGACGAATGGGAAAAGTCTTTCCGTATACAAGATTATCACCCTTACAGTAATGTAGAGGAATGGGCAGAAACACTGATGACCAAACGATACAGTAACTTAGACAACCCTACGGGTATTTATGTGGAAGCCGGAGATTCGGTCATTGTGTTGGTAGGTGACACCCATGGACAGAGTTTGTCTATTCAATGCATCGGTGAAGAAAAGTCCGGCGACTATGTGCAAACAGCAGCAAGCGGAGAAACCCGTTTCCTTGAAGAAGGAGTCAATAAACTTGGATTTACACAGCGAGGGATGTTGTTCCTTATGTATAACACTAACTTGCAGGATGTCAATGCAAAACCTGTGAAGATACATATTCCTTTAGGTAGCGGATATGTCAGCGGATTCTTTGATGTAAAAACGGATAAGACTAATGATAAATATAAAGAGCTTATAAATAAAGCTACTTATAAGTATTTCTGCATACGTGGTGAAAGAATTATGTTCTACTTCCATCGAGATAAGATGATGCAGGCTGTTCCCTACGATATACTGTCTGCCATTAATCTTTGGGATGATATCATTAGTTGGCAACAGGAACTGATGGGTATTGATGACGTCCGTCCGTCACAGGTCAACAATCATTTGTTTGCCATCTCTCCGGAAGGTAGCTATATGTGGGCATCAGATTATAGGATTGGATTCGTATATACTTATCTCAATAATATTTTGCTTTATGATAACGTGATGGCTGCTAAAGACAATGCCTGGGGACCGGCTCACGAAATAGGACATATTCACCAGCGTGCTATCAACTGGCCCGGTTCAACAGAGTCATCCAATAATCTTTTCTCAAATTACATACTGTTTAAACTGGGAAAATATTGGTTCGAGAGGATCGGAATTAAGCGCGTTGGCAAAAGCCCGTTTTGTTGATAAACAAGCTTGGTGGAATATGGGTAGCGCCACTCATCAGAATGAGGATACGGAAATACATATGCGTATGAACTGGCAACTTTGGAATTATTATCATCGTTGTGGCTATAAAACAGATTTCTGGCAGAAACTCTTCAAACTCTTGCGGGAAGATCGTATTGTTGAATCTAATCCGGGAGCAGGTCAGTTACATTTTGCTAAGATGGCAAGTAAGGCTGCCAATGAGAATCTGACTGAATTCTTCAGGATGTGGGGATTCCTCGAACCGGTAATTAATGTGGAGATTGAACAGTATGGTAAATGGAACTACAATGTGACACCAACCATGATTGCCGAAGCAGTGAGCTACATGAGCCAGTTTCCTGCACCCAAACATGCATTTTATTATCTTGAAGACAGAAAGAATAATGATGTGGGTATTGAACAATATCAGGTAGGTGATGTAGGCTATATATACACAGTTCAAGAATGACCAGAAGATTACAAAGAATGTAACATATACCCGTTCCGGGCAACATATTACAATAAGTTCGGGTGATGAAGCTGTCGCATTTGAAGTAAAAAAAGGTAGTGAGATAATGTATTTCTCTAATTTCTTCTCATTTGATATTCCGGCATCCATTCCTTGGAATGATAGCATGAAGATATATGCAGTACAGGCGAATGGAGAGAGAAAAGAAGTGAAATCCAATTAAATGAGTTCCCCCAATCTTACAATATCCAAATGTATGATTGGGGAAATTCATAGATTATTCTTTATATATTGATTCTTTTACATTATCATTCAAAATCACTTTGTTGTTTTTCCACCTCTTTTTAACTTCGAGCGGCTGACTTTCTGCTGTCGCTTTAAGCTGTTTCCGTTCTGTCCCTTAAAATCAGTGCTCATTGCTTTCTGTCCGGAAACAGAATTCAATCGTTCCAGTTCCTTTTTATCTGCCAGCAAAATATGCTCCGCCTGATAAGTCGGAATAATCAACTCTGCCGAAACCGGAGTATGTTTGCCTTGCCATACCACGGATGCACGCACCTTGATTTCTCCCGGAACAGTAGAAGATCTTACCAATACAGGCGCAGTTCCCCAACGAACCGGAGCCGGATTTGTAAACGTCTTACTGTCAGCAATCAGTTGTCCGGGACCTTCTATTTCAAAGGTTATTTCATAATTATTCAATCGTTTGATGTTCCCATTATCATCTGCAATAGCAGCTATTACAGTCATGATATCCGAACCGTTCGCTTTCATACTCACCTTCTCGTCATCCGCCCAAAGTAGTATTTTAGAGGGGCGGCGGGCCGGCATCACCTTATGTGTTGCAACCACCTTTCCGGCTATCAGACCTTCTGCCAGAAGATACGAATCGGCCTGTTTCCTTCCTCGCGACAATTGCTTATCATACATAAAATCAAAAACATCGCTAAAGGTTATAACAGGCGATGGCATTCCGGCCTTATCGATTGGTTTATGATAAATATGCTGCTTGCCATTCTTGCAGAAAGTCAGACGAACTTCTTCACAGTTACTATACACCGTAACATCTTTCGGAGAAAAAGGAGTCATCTCATTCGCAATATACACCATAGGACCGCTATCTGCAATCAGTTCCTTGTTTTCCTCCGCAGGACGTTGCGAACAGAACATATAATAAGAGAACTTCGGTTGCCGGAACGCATCCATAATTCCTCCATAAAACGGATCGGGATGATATCCCCTCTGATGATCGAAGGAATGCCACAAACAACCTCCCATGTGCTGTCTGGAAGTTCTATACAGTACATCATAGCACGTATATTTATAATCGGGGTTTGCATATCCCTGCGCTTGTATCAACATCGGCACTTCTCCCCAGACACGGTTCACACGACTTGGAGAATTATGCGAATACCAGTCATCCACATTATCTCCCCATTCCCGGGTAAAGTAACAAACATCGGGATTCAAAGTCTCCGTATTAAAGGCCCCTCCCCCCCATTACCGGATGAGTGAAATGGATCGGAAAATGTTCGTGTCCACGTGCCGTAACATCACAGCCGGCATAACAATATGGATAAGGATATTCCTCATTCAGTACATCTACCACATTTTTAGCAAACTCTGCCGGATACCAGGTTTCATTTAAAATCGGCTCCCACATCCACACACAAGGATGATTGCGGTCACGGCGAACCATATTACGGATATCACTATATACTCTTTGGGCAAAAATAGGTTCATCATTCCAGAATTGCCATCCCGGAGTATTGACAATAACAAAGAGTCCCAACTCATCACACGCATCCATAAAAGCAGGATCTTGCGGATAATGTGCGTTACGGATAACACGCAACCCTGCATCGCGTAATTTCTTTGCATCGCGCCAGTGCAGGTTATTAGACAAGGCATTGCCTATCACAGCATAATCCTGATGTCTATTAGCCCCAATCAACGGATAGGGATACGGTTCACCGTTCAGCCAAAAACCGTCTTTTCCTTTAAACTCCACACTCCGGATACCAATGCGACGACGATATCCGTCAACAATGCTGCCGGCTTTATCCTTCACATAGACGTGCAACTGATAGAGATAAGGACTGTCGGGCGACCAAAGATGAGGACTGTCAACCTTCATACGAGAGGCCACTTTTGCCGCATGCTCATTGCCCACGGACAATCGTTTCTCTGTTGAAAGCACAAGACGGTTATCACGGTCATACAGTTCATAGCTGACTTTTCCACTGAAGAACTTTCCCGAAGTATTAATAAAATAAAAAGCAACCATATTCAAAAATCAGGTATTTTCTCTTTTACACTTGAACGGATTTTATTATCTTTATGAAAGATAATCTTTCTCATTTATAATATAAAACTAACACAGATGAAGTTCAACCAATTTATAGACAGACAGGATTCTTTGAAGAGATTGCGCAATGCTCTTTTTAAGAACAACACCCCAGTTTCTTGTCATATACGGCAGAAGACGTATCGGTAAATCCACGCTCATTAAAGAGATCATGCAAGACAAGGATGTATATTTTCTGAGTGACCAAACGAATGAGGCCAACCAACGAGCCTTGTTTGCCAAAGCTATCGCCTACAGCATACCTCGATTTGATAAGGTCGTTTATCCTGATTGGGAAACACTACTATTGGAACTAAACGACAGGCTATCTGAACGTATAACCGTTTGTCTGGACGAATTTCCTTATATGGTTAAAAGTTGTGCTTCATTACCTTCTGTTATCCAGAAGTTGCTTAATGGAAAGACGCTCAAATATGACCTGATTATTTGCGGATCATCGCAACAACTCATGCAAGGATATGTATTGGACAAAAGAGAGCCTCTATACGGATTGGCAGATGAAATTATCAAACTGCCTCCAATTCCTGTGTCCTACATCGGCCAAGCTTTTAAATGTAAACACAATTGCCGCAGTAGAAGAATATTCCATCTGGGGTGGCATTCCTCGTTACTGGGAGTTACGTGCAGATTATCCAGATATGGACACTGCCATACGGGAATTGGCTTTAGATACCAAAGGCATATTGGCCGAAGAACCGCAACGACTTCTTCGGGACGATTTACGAGATACAATACAAACCTCCACCATCCTTTCCATCATCGGAAATGGGGTCAACCGCATAACTGAAATTGCATCAAGAGCGGGAAAAGAAGCAACTCAGATATCCGAGCCTCTGAGTAAACTACGAGAATTAGGTTATATAAGACGTGAGATACCTTTCGGCGAAAGTGAGAAAAAGAGTAAAAAAGGTATCTATCGCATCAATGACAATATGTTACAGTTCTATTATCGTTTCATCGCTCCACACCGTTCTATCTTGGAATTAAGGCGTATCGATACCGTCATGCACCTCATTAACGCACAATTTACCCAACATGTAGGTGACTGTTGGGAGCATCTTTGCCGACAATATATAAGTGGCAACGAGATTGACGGTATTGTCTATAATATCGCCTCCAGATGGTGGGGGAAAAATATTTCCTGAAGGCAACAAAGAGGGGACAATGATAGAATTGGATGTTGTTGCAGAATCATTCGACAAGAAACATATACTCATTGGAGAATGTAAATGGACGAACAAAGAAGATGCTCAACGATTAGCCCGGACTCTATCAGAAAAAGCTGCCCATCTTCCGTTTATCAAAGACGGTCAAGAAGTACATCTCGTCCTTTTTCTAAAGCAAGAACCAGAACATCAGGAATCAATCCGGTACTTTCTTCCAGAAGATATTATAGAAACCATCTAACCATCAATCGCAGTAAATAAAATGAGTTCTTTTGAAAAGTTTGTCAATAACTTGCATGTCTGGGTTAATCCCAAACACGCAAATAAATCGTTCAAGCATATACGCATTGTGTATGAATGACTTGCAAGAGGATATGGAATAGGCTATTCCGAGCCTCTTACATGCCGCTTTGGTCAAGTTGACAGCAGCAAGCGATGCATTGACGTGAAAATCCAACTTTCTGAAGTCAGTTGACTGACAGTTGGTGATTCCTACATGCTGCTTTCCATCTCTAAAGCAAAATTCTAGTTGGAACCTGGTTCTGTAATAATCCAGAACTTCGCATCCAACCATGGAATCATCTGTAGAGAAATAAAGCTGCCACTTGTCTGTCCTCCCATCCATCGGATACCAGACGGCCAAGGAAACATACCTTTTGAGAGCTTTTGCATATACCCTCAATCCGTATAGTTTTCCCTTGTTCACCTCGTATTCCTTGCACCGGGTCAGATCCAGATTGGCAAAGTCAATCCTGCCGTCAAACCACTTGGGATGACCACGTTTTCTTGTTTTCTTTTCCAATGTCGGATAGTACAGGACTACGTCGTTCCTAAAGCGGCTGATGACATGGAAATCACTCTCACACATAGGCGTTATGAAAGTTTCCTTGGAAAAGAATGCGTCTGCAACCACCGTTTTGGATATGCTCTGTAGCTTGTCTTTTCTACTGATGAGATAGCTACTATACCAGTCAACCAGGTTCTTACCCATATTATCCAAGGTCTTACAGTCCGGTGTCTGAATGGAACCTAAAGTCATGCATTCATGGTTGTCGATGTCAATGACACCGATGCCCATGATTTCTAATCCTCGCTTATAATCCCCGGCACAGCCTGACCAGAAGTAACCGATCCAAGGTGTCTTATGACCGGACTTGGGGATATAGGAAGGATCGATGGCGATGGCTTTTCTTTTGCCTGTGAGATGCTTGCTGATGATAGAGGCGTTGAACGCAAACCAGTCGAAAGTTTCATTTTCAAAAGGTTACGGTAGGTCTGTTCCGAAAAACATCCATACCTGCCCAATTGGAGGAAGTTTATACGATCCGGGATGGCCATGAATAATTTCATGGTGTCCATGAACGTTTTTTCAAAAGGTTTGTGTATATTCACGACTGATTTGAGAGCCGACAGGCACTCGGATTGGTATTGCATAAGGAGTGTTTCTTTAGCCATAATTAGATGAGTAGTTAACTTCTAATTTACTAAAAACAAACGAATTATGCAATACTTTTCACCTTTATTATCAGCAGGTTAGCCCATTTCTTTCAGCACATTTCTTCATGCTTAACCATTCGTTTTTGACAACATTTCAATGACCTCTTTAATGTTTTCGAACCGACTTTTGCCGGTTCTATTGTTTAACTTTTTAAT
>VOFJ01003227.1_pt1 | contig 14663 bp, 22 predicted proteins | sample 5384081 | NCBI WGS metagenome assembly VOFJ01 (sample SAMN12384729, study PRJNA508395) | human gut metagenome | isolation source: healthy gut I | host: Homo sapiens
CTCATTCCCTGCATGTTGATAGCGATCTGTCCGTCCATCTGGCGGGTGAACTCCATACCCGGCAATTCCGTTGCCAGCAAATCCTGGACGGTGACGGCATTGAGTTTCTTTATGTCGGTGGCGGTGATCACGCGGGTGATGACGGGAGCGTCTTTCAGCAACTTCGGCGTACGGGTAGCCGTAACGGTCACTTCATTCAGGTTGAGGGCATCCTCTTTCAGACGGAAGTTGATGGTCGTGTCGCCACTCAGGAAGACACGTTGCTCGAAAGGAGCGAAACCGGCGTATTTAATGAGAAGACGGTATTCGCCGGGCTTCGGAATAACCAGACGGTAATTGCCGTCGAGGTCGGAGGCCGTACCGTGGGTGGTGCCTTTCATCCAGGATATTGGCATAAGGCAATGTTTTCCCCCTTTTCATCGAAAGTTATACAACCGGAAACCTGTCGGGGAGGTTCATTCGCCGACAGGTTTCCGGTTATTAATATTGATACGAGGATCAATAATATCGTTTTCATATAAGAAATTAGAGTTTGTTACTTAAAAGGATATACGTATTCAAAGGAGATATGACCTTTAACATCAGCGTCGTTTGAATAATCGGTGAATTTGATCTTTGCGTATTCGCCGGATTTCAATTTGATGACGTAAACTTTATTGCTCATCGTCCAGTTTGCCGGCGTAGGAGGCATAGGTACGGAACTGAATTCGATGCCTTTGTTCAATACTTCATTGATATTGGAAGTAGCATATCCTACCTTATTATTCATCATGCCGGAATTATCAATGATAAGACTGTCTGTTTTGATATCAGCCACATAACCACTGGAAGGAATAGCTGTCACCTTTTTTAATATCTGATTCAGTTGTTTCTACAGCCGAGGCACCATTTGTCTTTACATCATAACGATGAAGGGCGATATCCCAGTTGAAAGAAGTTTCGTCGATGCCGGTACGAGTTTCGATGATACCTTTATAAGTGGTAGTGATAGGCATCGGCATACCTGTAGGTTGTATCAATATCGTTATATTGATACTGTCAAGCGAAATATTACCAGTGGTTGGAGTAACAGTCATGCCGCTAAACAGCCATTTCACCACCAGCCAAATCCCAACCGATAGAATCCGCTGCAATCTTCGCACCTGCAGTAAATTTACTTATAGTTCTGCCTGCAAGGGAAAATTCATCCACAGTAATACTAACTGAATCTTTGGAAATGCGACCTACTTCCAGTTTTCAAATTTGTTACAGTTCCCTGATCTTGCCCCATTACCGTTCCGGAAATATCTCCTTTATAAGTTCCTGCCACCGGCTCAATCTCATGAGCAACCGATGTGCCATCCTTAAAACTAAAAATACATCCATTTATCATAAGCTGTAGCATCGAGCATCACATCTTTCACAGTCTCTTCTGTATCTCCGCCCCCATTGTCGTCATCATCGCTACAAGCGGAAAAAACAGTTAAAGAGCTGATGAATAATACAGCTAATAAGTAAAAATTTTTTTCATTGCGTTACTATTATTTTATAAATACCTTTTGTGGCAGCAAAGTTCCGGTTTTATAAAAAGATGTGAAATCCCTAAAAGAGGTAAAAAGAAGACATCCTACCTATTAGTAGGTAGTTGCTTTTTGGATGGTTCGGGTATTATCAGATGTGAGTGTTTGTTTATAGCAACTGGTTGTACCTGTCTCCCCTCTGGAGAGGGAGAAGGGGGTGTGTCATATCCCCGCCATACAACCACCATAATCAGAGTCACTTGACTATTACAGGTTCATTTGCCGTTTGCTTCAGCTGACGGTTTACAAGTTGTTTCTTTCTTTCGGCTTCAGCCACATTTCTTTTAGATAGAAAACTGTAAGAAATGGGACCAAAGTCCAATGAAATAGACCCTTTACTAATCCGTCAGCTGAAGCAAACGGCAAATGAACCTGTAACAAAGCCTGTTTTATAGACTGGCTTTAACACACCCCCTACCCCCTCTCAAGAGGGGAGACAGTTACAACCAGTCAATAAACAGATAGCTCAATTTTTCTAACTATGAATCTCTCCTCTCCCCCTTCGCCCATAAAAAAGGCAAAAGATGTTATCTAACAACTAAACCGGTCTTATTTATCCGGTAAGAAACCACTACTTTTACTTCCGGGCAATAAAAAGTAACGCGTCCGACATCCGGCGAGTTACTTTTTGTCACAAAAAACAGCTTTCCGGACGGGGCCGATCATTTTCGTAACAAAAATACCTGTCCGGAGACCGGCGAGTTACATTTTGTCACAGAAATAGCTCGCCGGAGGCCGGAAAACAATTTCTTATCCGAAATAACCGGCCGGAAGCCGGAAACGTATTTTTAAGCAAAAACAGACTCGCCGAAAGCCGGTAAGCCATTTATAATACAAATACAAGCAAAAAACATGACACAAATCAAAGGTCTGGATTTAAAAAGAACTCCACCAGGAAGAAGATTTCGGTTTCCACCAATTGATGCTTATCGAAACGAGCCAAATGCACAGATGCAAAAGTAACCCCGTTGCATAATGCCTATGCAGCCGCGTTCGCCCACTTCGACGAGGTGCTTAAACCCGGTGGCAAGGGATCCGATGACGGCCCAACTGCTGGATGCTGATAACCAGCGCGATCAGGTTTATTCGGGCACCTCGGTACAAGCTCATAACATGATTAAACATTTCGATCCCGACAAAGCAGCTATCGCTAAGGTGGTCAGCGACATCATCGACAAGTATGGCGACCCGCGCTCACTGCCTTATATCAAGGAAAAACGGAGTGATTGAAAATCTGGTACAGGATTTGAAAGCGTACGACAATCCGGCTGGAGGCGACAGACCGGAAATCGAATCGGTCGAGATTGAACACAACCGGTTATCGGCCATCGGCCTGAAAGAATGGGTCGACCAACTGGAATCATTGAATAAACGGTTCATCCAACTCTTCTCCGACCGCAATGCCATTCAGGCTACTACGATAACCGGTGCTTCAAAAAGCCGGACGCGAAGAGGCCGACAAGGCCTACCGGGCATTTGTGAAACGTGTCAATGCGCTGATCGAGGTGAACGGGGAGGAAGATTATCTGACTGTTGTCAACAATATGAATAAACTGATCGATTACCAGCAGACTATACTGGCTGCACGTTCGACAAGAAACGCTAACAAAAAGAAAAAGGACGACAGACCGGAAATTGAATAATCCGGACGGAAAGATAAGAAGAAGGTATTGCTGACAGACGGTTTGTAATACCTTCTTTTTGTTTTTAGGGGTTGGTTACTCCCGCAAGCACAAAAACGGAAATTACCTACTAATAGCTATTGCATCCTATTACAATTACGATACATTTATCAATCTTTACCTATTCCTTGCGATTGATGTACCTTCTTTTTATGCGGAAATTTGCACCGGTTTAATAACGGCAAAAAGAATTTACATTGAAAACAAGTTTTTTATAAAATATCCTTGATAGTGATATTACTACTATCATCGGTGATTACTTATGCACAAAACGATGCGATGATTTCCGGAAAAAAATCCTCTCGACGGAGAAAGAGATTGTTGATTTTGCAACAGTCTATCTGAAAGGTACCAACTACGGGGGAACAACGAATGAAGAAGGTATCTACCATCTCAAAGCTCCCGCAGGAAATTATACACTGGTCGTATCCGCCATCGGCTATAAAACAGTTGAAAAGCAAGTCAGGCTTATCGACGGCCAGCGCGTAAAAACAAAATATCACCATCACTCCGCAAGTGGAAGAACTGGACGAAGTCGTAGTCGTTTCCAACGGCATCAGCCGCCTGAAACGTTCGGCTTTCAACGCCATAGCCGTGGATACCAAGGAACTGCAAAACTCCAACAAAAGCCTGAGCGACGCACTCGCCAAAAGCACCGGGCATGAAACTCCGCGAATCGGGCGGCGTAGGTTCGGACATGCAGCTGATGCTGGACGGTTTCAGCGGGAAACACGTCAAGATATTTATCGACGGCGTGCCGCAGGAAGGCGTAGGCAGTTCGTTCGCCCTGAATAATATACCGGTCAATTTCGCCGAACGCATCGAAGTATATAAAGGAGTAGTCCCCGTCGGTTTCGGAACGGATGCCATCGGCGGCGTTGTCAATATCGTGACGAACAAGAAACGCCGCAACTGGTTCCTCGACGCCTCCTATTCTTTCGGCTCGTTCAATACGCACAAATCATACGTCAACTTCGGACAGACACTGGATAACGGATTCACTTACGAAATCAATGCTTTCCAAAACTATTCGGACAATGATTACTATGTGGATGCCCCGGTAAAGGATTTCGAAACGGGACGTCTCGACACGGATAAGAAAGAACGTGTGAAACGCTTCAACGACACCTACCATAACGAAGCCATCATCGGAAAGCTGGGATTTGTCAACAGGAAATGGGCGGACCGCCTGTTGCTGGGTTTCACCTATTCGAATATGTATCAGGACATACAGACGGGGGTACGCCAGAACACGGTTTACGGTGAGAAGCACCGTAAAGGCCATTCCCTGATGCCGTCGCTGGAATACAACAAACGCAACCTGTTCACCGATGGTCTCTGACCTGGTATTCACCGCCAATTACAACAAGAACCTGACGACCAACGTGGATACCTCCGCCTACGAATATAACTGGGCAGGCGACAAGCACCTGATGAACTCACGCGGCGAACAGTCCTACCAGCACACCCGTTCGGACAACAACAACTGGAACGGTACGGTCACCCTCAACTACCCGCATCGGCAAGGCACATATGTTTACGTTCAACAACGTACTGACCGCCTTCCGCCGCTCCAACACCTCACTGCTGACAAACGAGGAACTGACGGATGCCATCGACAAGGAGACACGCAAAAACATTGCCGGCCTCTCTTACCGCCTGATGCCGTCAGAACATTGGAACCTGTCTGTCTTCGGGGAAAGCATTACAACCAGTATGTAGCCGGTCCGATAGCAACTGATAAACAAGTTCAGAATATGTCCGCACCTCCCGCAGCGTCAACTCAATGGGGTACGGGTCCGCCGGTACTACTTCGTACTGCCGGTTGTGCAGGCCAAACTGTCTTATGGAAAAAGCCTACCGCCTGCCTACCATCGAGGAAAATGTTCGGAAACGAAGACCTTGAGATGGGCGACATGGGCATCAAACCGGAAAAAACAGCGACAACCTGAACCTGAATGTCAGCTACAACAAAGCATTCAACAAACATAACGTATATGTGGAAGGCGGTTTGATTTACCGCAACACCAAAGACTATATCCAGCGTAACATCACCGACCTGAGCGGCGGCAAACAGGCGGCAAGCTACATCAACTACGGCAAGGTGCTGACCAAAGGCTATAACATCTCCGCCCGTTACAGCTTTTTGCGAACTGGCTGAGCCTGGGGTGGAAACTATACGCAGATGAATGTCCGCGACAACCAGAAAACGGCCATCAGTAACGGCGCAAACAATATCGCCTATAAACAGCGTATGCCGAACCTTCCGTACCGTTTCGCCGACTCCGACGTGACCTTCTACTGGCGTAACCTCTGGAAGAAAGGCAACACGCTGATAGTGACTTACGACAATCTGTACCTGCATAGCTTTACCTATTATTCTTCCATCATCGGTTCGAATAAGGGCGAATATGTGGTGCCGAATCAGTTCTCACACAACCTGACTCTTTCTTACAGCCTTCAGAACGGACGTTACAACATCTCGTTCGAGTGCCGCAACTTCACGGACGAAAAGCTGTACGACAACTTCAGCCTGCAAAAAGCAGGACGGGCATTCTACGGAAAAGTCCGTGTCTATCTAGGTAATTAATCTCTAAAATAAATAGTAATAAACAATATTAAAACAAACAAGATGAAGAAGAATTTCTTTTTTTAACAGGCCTTTTCGCTACTGCAATGGCCGGACTGACACTGACTGCGTGTGACGACGACCCATCTACCGGCGGTGGTGATGGCGGTGATGATGACAACAACGCAGAATACGTAATCGCAGCCTCTGTAACGGCTTCCGGAAATACAACCAATGTGCTGGTCAATGCCGAATCGTTGGACGAAGGTACCGTTACGACCATCAACAACGGTGTTGTGAACGACGGTGCAACCTACTGGGTATTCTTCAAGGAACAATATCTCTACGCCCTGACATACCACCAGGGAGAAGCCGGCGGAACCCGCTCGTATATCATGGATGCCAGCGGCGAACTGAAGAAACGTTCTGCCGAATTCAATGTAAAGCGTTTTACCACCTATGGTATCTACGACAAATATATCATGACCTCTTCTACCGGTGACGGTCCTACGGAATGGAACGACGAAAACGGTTACACTCCGAAAGTATTCCTGCTTTCTTACCTGGACCCGGCAGCCCAAACATTCACCACCAACGATACGCAGAACAAAGCCTATTTGTCTGAAAAAAACTTCCTGGGTAACGGTGAATACGTAACCCTGTCCGGTATGCTGGAACATTAACAACAAGATTTACACAGCTGCCGTTCCGATGGGTCTGAGCCAGTACGGTACAAAAGACCAGAACGGCAAATGGGTATTGCCGGGCAACGAAGACCTGGTGAAGAAAAAGAATCGGGCGGTTCCAACAGCAGCGCTTACAAGAAAGACGAATTGCAGTGGACACAGTATCCGAACGAATGCTGGGTAGCCATCTTCGACGATGCAACCATGACCAGCAAGAAACTTATCAAAACAGACAAAATCAGTTATGCCGCAGGCCGTAACAGAATCCCAGTATTACCAAATGATCTGGGCAGCCGACAACGGTGACGTATATGTATTCTCGCCGAGCTTCGCAAAAACGATGACCGATGCCCGCCAGAAGACAACGCTGCCCGCCGGTGTCGTTCGTATCCCCAGCGGAAGCACTGAGTTCGACGATTACTACTGCAACCTGGAAGCCCTGACCAACGGTAACTCTTTTCCTCCGTAGCTGGCATATCGCAGACGACTATTTCATGTTGCTGATGTACGACAGACCTCTCACTGAAAAAGGCTATGTAGCCAACCAGTTGGCTATCTTCAAAGGCCGGAGACAAGAAGCTGACCTATGTAACAGGTCTTCCTTCAACCGACCAGATTTCCGGCTTTGGCAACGCTCCGTATGTTGAAAAAGGCAACGCTTACGTGACCGTTACCTTCAACGAAGGCGGCGGCAACCCGGCTATCTACAAAATCGACCCGGCAACAGCCCAGGCAACAAAAGGTCTGACAATCGAAGCTACACAGGTGAGCGGTGTCGGTAAACTGGCGGCTGCGAACTAAACAATAACAACGAAAGATGATTCGCATGTATATCTTTCTTATACTCCTCCTGCTCCCGCTAACCATGCGGAGCCAGGGAGGATATTTGTATAGGCAAGAAACAGTCTCTCCGCTCTGCCGTATTAAATGAGGAACGGAACTACTGGATACACCTTCCCGCCGGCTATGAGCAGGATACAACGAAAAGATATCCGGTCATCTATCTGCTCGACGGAGATGCCTTCTTTCATTCGCTGGTAGGAATCAGCCGGACATTTACAACGGTCAGAGGCAAATACCTCCCGGAAAGCATCATCATCGGTGTGCTCAACGTCGACCGGACGCGACCTGACGCCGACAGCCTCGGCAGCGGGACGGGACGGCCGGATTGCCCCCGATGCCACTCCCCAGGGCGGCGGAAGCGAAACATTCAGCCGCTTCCTGACCGAAGAGCTCCGCGGCGTTATCGACAGCACCTGCCGGACGAACGGAAAGAATATGCTGATAGGCCATTCCTACGCGGGACTGTTCACCCTGAACACCTTCCTCCGCCATACGGAGCTGTTCGACACCTATCTGGCTGTCGACCCCAGCCTGTGGTGGGACCAGGGAAAGCTATCGCAGGAAGCAGCCACATGGGTTGAAGGAAAAGACTTCACGGGTAAAAGCCTGTACATCGGCGTCGCTTCGAAGAAACGGACCGACCGGGTGGACATCCACCTCAACAAAGTAAACCATCTCCTCACGGAGGTATTGCCGCAGGCGAAGAACCTGCGTTTCTTTCATAGATCATTCCCCGAAGAGAACCACGGAACAGTTGCAACGGGAATATACGACGGGATAAAACAATTATTCGGAAAATGAGAAAGCTCTTTGCTAAAATACATCTATGGTTATCCATACCCTTCGGTATCATCATCGCCATTGTCTGCCTGACAGGGGCAATACAGGTATTTGAAACGGAGATACAAGAACTCTGCCACCCTTCCCACTACTTTGTAAAAGAGGTGAAGGGCGAACCGCTCCCGCCGGCCGCATTGATAGAATCGGCCCGGCAGCAACTCCCCGACTCCATTAAGATAAACGGCATCCGCGTCACTCCCGACCCCGAAACGTACCTACCAACTGGTGATACCGGGCAAAAAAGCCGCCGCCTTCATCGACCCTTACACCGCAGAAGTCACCGGCATCAACGACGGACAGGGGTTTCTTCATGCAGATGATGCGCCTCCACCGCTGGCTACTCGACTCCTATAAACGCGACGGCAGCTTTTCACTGGGGAAAGCGCTTGTGGGATACTCCACACTCATACTGGCCATCATTCTGATAAGCGGTATTGTCATCTGGTATCCCCGTAACAGGAAGGCATTGAAGAATCGCCTGAAAATAAAGGCGAACGCCGGCTGGTACCGTTTCTTCTACGACCTGCATGTGGCGGGAGGCTTTTTACTCCACCCCTGCTTCTGCTCGTCCTGACACTCACCGGGCTGACCTGGTCGTTCGGTTGGTACCGAGATGCGTTCTATACGGCTTTCGGCGTAGAGACAACCCAGCCGCAGGCACATGCTCCGGCCCCTTCCGCCCAACAGGAACAGCCCGAAGATAAAAAGCCGGGGAAAGAGGCCGCGGGGAGAGAGGCGGCCATCCGGAACGTTCCGGTTCTTCTGAAAGAAAAGAAAGACAACAGAAAAGAACGGATTATACCAGTCTGGGCGAACGTTCTATCGGATTTGCAGCACCGCTATCCGGCATACAACTCCATCACCATTCAGGACGGTTCAGCTTCCGTCTCCGCTGCCCGATACGGTAATACCCGGGGTAGCGACCGTTACACATTCGATGCGGCAACGGGCCAAATCACCGATATCCAGTTATACAAAGACCTGCCCAAATCAGGAAAGATAAGAGGCTGGATATATTCCGTACATGCCGGCACCTGGGGTGGCATGACAACAAAAATCCTGAGCTGCCTGGTGTCCTTCCTCGGCGCAGTCTTCGCCATAACCGGTTATTATTTCTGGATTAAAAAAAGAAGATGCGGAAAAGGAAGAAATAAAGGGTCACTCGATTCATCAAGGCTGCATCCGCTTCGGCAAATCGGATGCGACCGACGAAGAAATAGAAGCCGCTGCCCACAAAGCCTGCTGCCACGATTTCATCATGCGCCTGCCGGGTGGTTACGACACGATGGTCGGTGAAGGAGGTAGTACCCTCTCCGGCGGAGAGAAACAGCGTCTCTCCATCGCCCGCGCCATCCTGGAAGAGGCTCCCATCGTCCTGCTGGACGAAGCGACCGCCTTCCTCGACCCGGAAAACGAAGTGGAAGTGCAGAAAGCCATCAACACCCTGATTGAGGGCCGCACCGTCATCGTCATCGCCCATTGCCTGAAAACCATCCGCAATGCCGACAAAATCATCGTCCTCGAAAACGGCTGCATCGCCGAACAAGGGAGGCATGATGAATTACTCCGTAACCAAGGACTTTACCACAAGCTAGGGACGATACAAGGAAAAACGATTGGATGGAGATTATAATACTAAGCTAACGGTCAGCCAATTACAGTTTCCTCGTAGTTACCCTCTTTGGAAACTCGCGTTTCCTCCGCAGGAAACTGTAATTTCCTCGGCAGGGGAACTAGAGTTTCTTCCGCAGGAAAACTGAAGTTTCCTTAGGAAGAAACTGGTATCAGAATCCGAAACCGCCATGAGTATCCTCTTCAGCTTCCTGTTCCTTACCGGTTAGATAAATGAAATCGTTCCCACTCCGGATAATATCGGAGGCAGGGACTTTTTCTTTTAGCTTATCTATCTCACCCTTTTCCTTGACACAAACCAGGGCACGATAACTCTTCGAAGGCTTATCGGCCACAAACCAGACACCTGTATAGGCAACACCTTCCAGATAATGCATCAGCGAAGTGCTGACCCCGGATATGCCAATAGGCCCCCGGAAGAATTTAACTTTGCCCGAATAAGGGAGACAATCCTTCCAGCTGTTCCGGAAGGCCGGATTATCCTTACCATCCATCGGCAGATAATAACGAATTACCGCGTCCGCCTTACTTTTTGCCGCCGCCGAACCGGAAGGAAAAACGACCGACACATATTTATTCCCAGCCACAGCCTGCAACTGGTAAGGCGACAGACAATCGATACACCCCAAAGTATCCGCCCGCTGGCATCTGAACACATGGAGTGAATAAAATACCGAACGCGTCCTCCGGCGTTGGCATATCATAAATCTCAACCGTATATTCCCTGCCCTTCGTAAACGACATCGCGGGCTACCAGCTTACTTGACACCGTATTCGAGGAACTGTTCCGCTCCCCCCGTTCATAAAAACCATAAAGGCCGGAACCGGTAAATTCGCGCTCCCTTTTCACCTCAACCTCCTGTGCTGCCAGGAAAGCCGGGATAAACATCAAAAGTCCCAACCAGTGTATAACGTGTTTCATGCCTGCAAATTTATTTCGACCAGTTCTATCTTTTCCCTTATCGGCTACTCCCAACTTGAACTCCTGTGCCATATCCATAAAGCCACGTGCCCCGGCTTTCTTCTTCCTCCTGCACGCCTTCTTCGATACGTTTGGCAATCACCATATCATAACCGATACGGTCGACTGCCACCGGGTCGCTTCCCGCCAGAATCGTATTGTAATGACAGAAAAACTGCGGATTGGCAGCCGGCCCGCCATCGAAATACAGCCAATCATACCGTCGGTAATATTCAATACCACCTTATCACGCAAAGGAGGAAAGGCACAAGCCGAAGCGCAGGTGTCGTGCCACATTGGGCCGTGAAGCCGCGCCGTATTGGTAATAGAACCGAAAGCCAGGTTCTTCATACAGGAAGTAATCGTCGTTCCCGCATTCTTCAGCACCGGGACGTTGATGATTTTTCGTCACCATCTCCGTACATATCTTTGTGAAGTAAGAGTATTTTCCGCCATTAATCATGAACGGCATGGTATAGGCATCATACTCGCCCTCCAAATCAACAAAGTAATAGTGCTCTTTGTCAATCCGCTCTTCCCCGTAAAACTTTCCTTCGGCATTGATATAGCTGCCGTTCTCATCAGTGTATTCCGTACCGATGATGCGGATATCGGGGGTAATTCTCCGGGGTAAAGCCGGACTCTTTCAGGTCTGCCTCCCGCCTGTCCCAGATAACGATGTTATTCCGGGAGATGCCGGCCTCCTTCCAACTGGTTAATAATAGATTGCGTCAGAGCGTGCGAAGTAGACAGCAGCTTCCCGGCAATCGGATTCACTTTCAGCCCGATTACATCATCGGGACCGACAAATTGCAGCCATGCCTCTTTCAGATTTTTTCTTTCCCCGTCAGGTTCAACAGGCAGTTCCGGAGCATTTCATAAGCGGCTTCCTCCGACGGTTGCCCGTCGACAATACAACCGGGGTGAGTCGCTTTTACCACTTTCCCGGGATATTTGCCCGGCATAGAATTCCCATTCCGGGAATGGCAAGAGCTTCCTTTATATTGGTTGCCGGCTTCTCTTTGACCGCCTGCGCCGAAGGGGCAGCCTTCACGATGGGGGAAAGCAACACTCGCCCCCTCCAAGGGCTAACGAACGAAAAAGTTTCTTCTTTTCATGGCATTACATTATTAAGTCTTCAGCCTGCTAAGGGTATTGATTTTCTCCGGAGCATCTTCCCTTTTGACAGTTATTAGTACAACAAATCGCTTTCCGCAGGTATTGGTAGCAAACAAGAAAGTATTTACTTTTGCCGAATTCTTTATAACTCAATAGAACATGCTGGAAAAAGGATTACAACACACAAGCCGTACGATAGTAAGTGCAGCTAACTCAGCCCGGACAATGGGGTCGGGCGACCTGGAAGTTTTTGCCACTCCCTCGATGGTTGCACTGATGGAGAATGCAGCGATGCGGGCCGTAGCCGCCGGACTGCCGGAAGGTTCGACGACGGTCGGGGCACAGATGAATACCTCCCATATCAAACCCTCCCCGATGGGAGAAGAAATAACGGCAACCGCCACACTCGAAGAGGCCGAAGGCCGGAAACTGACTTTCAAAGTAATGGCGCACGACTCCAAAGGCGTAATCGGCGAAAGGGACACATATCCGCTTTATCGTGGATAAGGAGAAGTTCCTCGCAAAGATTTACCCTACCGACAAATAGGTATTTTACGGACGTAGAATGCCCATTTTTATAGTGATTTCACGTTCTCCCGTTATCTTTCTACATTTGTTCCGTCTTAAAAAATGAACAAACAATGAAAAAATAGAAAGATTACAGGACGTGAAATCCTCGACTCAAGAGGTAACCCTACCGTAGAAGTAGATGTATTGTTGGAATCAGGCGTTATGGGTCGTGCTTCCGTTCCTTCCGGAGCTTCTACCGGAGAACACGAGGCATTGGAACTCCGTGACGGCGACAAGAAACGTTACTGCGGCAAAGGTGTACAGAAAAAGCTGTTGAAAACGTTAATAAGATAATCGCTCCGGCCCTTGTCGTCGGCATGTCTGCTTTGGACCAGGTCGGTATCGACCATACCATGTTGGCACTGGATGGGACAAAAACCAAATCAAACCTCGGAGCAAACGCCATCCTTCGGTGTTTCCCGGCTGTTGCCAAAGCGGCTGCCAGCTATCTGGATATTCCTTTATACAGATATATCGGCGGAACTAACACATACGTTATGCCGGTTCCGATGATGAACATCATCAATGGCGGTTCACACAGCGATGCTCCCATCGCTTTAGGAATTTATGATTCGTCCGGTTGGCGCCTCTTCTTTCAAAGGAAGGTTTGCGGATGGGCGCCGAAGTGTTCCATGCATTAAAGAAAGTATTAGCACGACCGTGGCCTGAGCACTGCTGTCGGTGACGAAGGTGGCTTCGCTCCCGCACTGGAAGGAACAGAAGATGCACTGAACTCTATCCTTGCCGCTATCAAGGCTGCCGGATACGAACCGGGTAAAGACATCATGATTGGCATGGACTGCGCTTCTTCCGAATTCTACAAAGACGGTATCTATGACTACACCAAGTTCGAAGGCGACAAAGGCGTAAAACGAACTTCTGACGAACAGGTAGACTACCTGGAAAAACTAATCAACGAATACCCCATCGACTCTATCGAAGACGGTATGGGCGAAAACGACTGGGAAGGCTGGAAGAAGTTGACCGAACGCATCGGCAACCGTTGCCAGCTGGTTGGCGACGACCTGTTCGTTACTAACGTCGACTTCCTGTCAAAAAGGTATCCAGGAAGGTTGTGCCAACTCCATCCTTATCAAAGTAAACCAAATCGGTTCACTGACAGAAACATTGAATGCCATTGAAATGGCTCACCGCCACGGATATACGACTGTAACCTCCCATCGTTCCGGCGAAACGGAAGATGCTACGATTGCAGACATTGCCGTTGCCACCAATAGCGGGCAAATTAAGACCGGTTCTTTGAGCCGCTCAGACCGTATGGCAAAGTACAACCAACTATTGCGCATTGAAGAAGAACTGGGCGAACGTGCCGTTTATGGATATAAAAGATTGAAATAATATCATAATCGCTAAATTGGTAATAATTTAAGGCTAAAGTTTTTAAAGAGCTTCCCCCGTGAGGAGAGGCTCTTTTTGCTTGACCTGCTGAAATTTTTGTTAATAATCCTTCCGTCCGGAATACAATTAACTCACAATTATGTTATAATTTTACATCATCAGTTGTTTTTAGGCGAAAATCTATCAGATAAGAAAGAAGTTATTTAATTAAACAGAATCAAAAAAAATGAATTTAGCAGAAGTCTTGCAGTTCCGCCGTTCTGTGCGGATATACGATAAAGAAAAACCGATAGACCCGGAAAAGGTCAAACAATGTCTGGAACTGGCAACGCTGGCTCCCAACAGTTCGAATATGCAATTATGGGAATTCTATCAAATTACAGAACCCGAATTATTAGCAAAAGATTTCGAAGGCTTGTCTGGGTCAGACAGCAGCCTCCACAGCCGGAAATAGTTATTTTCGTTACCCGTCAGGACTTATATAAGAAACGGCAAAATTCGTTCTCGAGTTCGAGAAAGGGAATATCCTGCGGAACAGTCCCGAGGAACGCCAGGAGAAACGTATCAAAGACAGAGAATTATATTATGGGAAAGTAATGCCGTTCCTTTATGCCAGGTTCTTCGGTTTGCTGGGATTTTTAAGGGTCATACTAGCTAAAAAAGCATCGGCCTCTTTCGCCCTATGGTACGTGAAGTTTCCGAAAGCGACATGCGCGTCGTCGTTCACAAATCCTGTGCACTGGCTGCCCAGACATTTATGATTGCCATGGCAAATGAAGGATACGACACTTGCCCTTTAGAGGGTTTCGACAGTACACAAATCAAAAATCACTGAAATTACCG
>VOFJ01003689.1_pt1 | contig 14657 bp, 20 predicted proteins | sample 5384081 | NCBI WGS metagenome assembly VOFJ01 (sample SAMN12384729, study PRJNA508395) | human gut metagenome | isolation source: healthy gut I | host: Homo sapiens
TTCCTCCTTTATTCATCCCAATATTTGTTCATATTTAATTTCAACATTTCCAAAATTTCACGCCTCATCTGCTCTGCCGTGTAACTGACAGGGGAAAAATCTGTGAAGCTGCTCCGTTTTGAATACTACGCGGTCTATCTCTTTTTTGCTTAATTTCACTTAGGATATCTTCCATATCCCTTACTGTAAGGTTCCCATCCGCACTCAATTTCTTTATACGGAGTGCCTGGGAAAGGGATGGTGTGCACTGTGCAAACTCCATTGCATCCAGCATTTCCTTTTGCTCTTTCTTTTTCAGAAATGACAACTGAACCGCCGGAGTAAATCCCATGCTTCCGTCATCCACTTTTTCAAGCATTTCAGGAATAAGTTCTGTGATTTTGATATACCTTTGAACCTGCTTGGGGCTGTCCCCACATTCTTCTCCAATCAGCTCAATACTTTTTCTTTCCCAAATTATGGTCTACCTGACCACATTTTTCTTCTTCCTGCCTTCCCGCTTTTGATTGCTTCATACTTCATTTTGTAAGCAAATGCTTTTTCACTTGGACTGATCATTTCCGTTGTAAATTTGAATCAACCATAGATACAACCGCTTCATCATCTTTTAATACGCGAATGATCACAGGTACCTTACGATAACCGATCTTTTCAGCTGCAAATTTTCTTCTGTGACCGGATATGATTTCATAAGTTCCATCCTGCCTCGGTCTGACTATCAGAGGATTTAATATTCCATACTTCTTAATGCTCTCCTGTAATTCAATCATCTGACTGTCCGCCTGAACCTTGAATGGATGGTTTACAAATCCCCGAAGTCTTTCCAGCTCAATCTCTACAACTCTTTCATCCTGATCCAGCAATTCCTTCTTTTTCTTCCATAGGCAACTTCCTTTCCCTGAACGCAAAAAAGTCCGTCCAGAATAGATTGTTTTTATCTAATCTGAACGGACTCTTCCGACAGGCCTGATATCACAGACAAGAATATCGTGTTTTGTCTCACTGCTTTTCCTAATTTTACACCCTAAAGCTCATCCTACATTGTAGTTAATCCCTCTGGGTGACAGACCAGAAAATGTGAATCGGTGACAAGCATCCATCCCCGCTGACAAAATCAGTATTTTTCAACCTTGTTTCGCTGACAAATTTGTCACTGAAATTGCAATTCTGCATGAAAAAAGCGGCAATGAAACTATCTTCATTACCGCTAAAAATGAGCGTCTCCTATAGGAATCGAACCTACAATAGAGTCTTAGGAGGACCCCGTTATATCCATTTAACTAAGGAGACAAATGCCGTATTTTCGGGCTTTTCAGCTCTTTCGGCTCCGGCTGCCATATCTATGAATTCAATCACTCTTGTGATGAATTTCCATTGTATCTTATTTTGACATTCAGGTCAATCCCTGTTGGAATCGAACTCTGACTTATCACTTCTCAACTTCCATAAGTCTCAACCATGATTGAACCTTAGGAGTAGGCTATTGTTATATCCATTTAACTACGAGAACAATATAATAAATTGATCATTCCGGGAAATTGATATGTCCCTGCATCCAGATGATTCCTTTGAATCTTCTGCCTGTTTTTGGTTCTCCCAAAAGATCCTTTTTATTGATGCTGACATCAAAATAAAGATCATTACAGTCAGATCGTCATCTGACAGATTTCTTCTCCTTTTGGTCATTTTTTTTCCACGAACTGATAATCTATAATCTCACCTAATACAGAATACTGGTCACATTCCACACCATACGGCATAAAATAGGTATCTACCAGTGTAAAACATCCTGCTTCAAAATCTTTCTGGAAATATTTGAATGTAAGTGTCAATATCTTCCAGTGTCAGACTTTCCATGGCATCTTCATCGCCGTTTCTGGCATTGCGATCAATGATTTTGTTCTTTTCTGTTGAAACGTTCTTCTTTTTTTCGTCAGATCAGATTCTCTGTCTTTTTCAATGGAAAAGGATTTACCATCTACAGAAAAAAGCGGAAAAGATCAAAATGTTGTTCCTTTGATGGGAATCTGTCTGCATTCTTTATTTTGCAGATATGATATCACATTTTGCAAATAGAAAATGAGAGAAACGCCAACTTTTATATCATCACAGATTCCTGCATAGGATTCCTTCTCTGCATGGCGCTCAATGGATATATCCTCCTGTGAACTAATCTGTGTTCCTGAAAAAAAGGAAAATAATAATCCAAATACAAACTGATTCTCTTCATTAAATTCCCCACGTACCGTAATACCGAGATTTTCGGCAAAATCCATGCTGTATTACCGCAAACATGATGTCCATATCATTCGTAGATGTATATTTCTTTTCATCTGCATTCTGAATGACATTCCGCCAACAGATTATTTACCTGTAATCTTGATTTTAAACTGTTTTTGAATCCATGATCGCTCGTAAATACCGATGCATGGATATCCCCTCCTTTCTCATTTCATTTTCTTATCACATTAACTTTTTAATTATGGTTTACATAATATAAAAATATTTTATTTTTTTCTGATCTCTGTCATACCACCCATATATGGCGCAGTACTTTACCGGAATTGCAACAGAACCATCTTTTCTTAAGTTATTCTCCAGAAAAGCAATCAGCATACGTGGTGGAGCAACTACAGTATTATTCAATGTATGTGCCAGATATTTCTTACCATCAGCACCTTTTACACGGATTTTTCAGTCTTCTTGCCTGTGCATCACCAAGATTAGAACAGCTTCCTACTTCGAAAGTATTTCTTCTGTCTTGGAGACCAAGCTTCTACGTCAACAGATTTTACTTTCAGATCTGCTAAATCACCAGAACAGCACTCTATCGTACGTACTGGAATATCCATAGAACGGAACAGATCAACAGTATTCTGCCATAATTTGTCGAACCACATTTGCTTTCTTCCGGTTTACATACAACGATCATTTCCTGTTTCTCAAACTGATGGATACGGTAAACACCACGTTCTTCAATACCATGAGCTCCTTTTTTCTTTACGGAAACATGGAGGAATAGCTTGTAAGTGTTTTTGGAAAGTTTCTTCTTCCGGAATGATTGTATCAATAAATTTACCAATCATTGAATGTTCGCTTGTTCCAATAAGGTAAAGATCTTCACCTTCTATCTTATACATCATGGCATCCATTTCATCAAAGCTCATAACACCTGTTACAACATTGGAACGGATCATGAATGGTGGTACACAGTAAGTAAATCCACGGTCGATCATGAAATCTCTTGCGTAGGAGATCACTGCGGAATGATTCTTGCGATATCACCCATTAAATAATAGAAACCGTTTCCTGCAACTCGTCTTGCACTGTCAAGATCGATTCCGTCAAAGCTTTCCATGATCTCTGTGTGATATGGGATTTCAAAATCAGGAACAACCGGTTCACCATATTTTGTAATTTCTACATTTTCTGTCATCTTTACCGATCGGTACAGAAGGATCAATGATATTTGGAATTACCATCATATCTTTTAAAATTTTTCCTCATCATATTCTTTTCTTTTTTCCAGAGTACTTCCAACTCAGAAAGGCGGTTTGCAAATTCAGCAACTTTTTCTTCTTTGCCTCTTCTGCTTCTTCTTTCTTGCCCTGTCCCATAAGTGCTCCGATTTCTTTTTTGAAATCTTATTTCTGTTAGCTGCACGGACTTACTCATCTGCTTCCTGCTGTGCATCTCTCTTTTTTCTGATCCAGTTCAATCACTTCATCTACAAGGGAATTTTCATTCTGAAATTTGTTTTTCGATGTTTTTTCTTTACAACATCCGGATTTTCTCTTAAAAATTTAATGTCTAACATACTCTTTTTCCTCTTTTTCTAATTTTTTCATATAATTTATCTACTCATTCATCGCAATATTGAGTGCCTGCTGTTCCTCTTCCCCAAAGGGAAATTTCACATTCATCCCTTTTTGATTTCCTTTGTATAAGAATAGCGACCATCTGTACTGTTCCAGGAATTGATTATAAATCCATTATTGCCCTCGTTAAAAAGTGCCAGGGAATAACTGAGTTGTCCGCCCATCTGCTTAAAAGCATCATACTTTACAATACCGATCTTTTTTGAAAAACTGTTTCCAGTCTCTTGTAAATATGACGGATTTCTTTTCCATTGTCTTTGTATCTTTTTTCAAGGTATCGATATCCATTGAAACAGACCTGCTATCTGAATTTCCATACTCTGTGCATCACTACCCTGCATAAATGCTTCATATCGTTTTTTTAATTTTGATTGTTTTTACCATGCTGACGATCAATAAGATAAATAAAATCAGAATCAGTATAAGCAATCCAATCAGAATATAAGCAATATCTATATTTCCTAGTCCTATGTCTTTCCAGTAACTGGCTCTTCATATGTTCCTCCCCTAAATTTACATTCTTATTTCATCAGATCAAGTATCCGGTCAAGTTCATCATGCGAATAAAACTCGATTTCTATCTTACCGCTTCCATCTTCCTTTGGAACGATATTTACTTTTGTACCAAGCTGTGTTTTTCAGTTTTTCACTGATATCATCATAGATAACCTGCATACTCTTATCAACCATTTTTTTCTTTCTTTGGTTTTACAGGTTTACCCATATTTTCACAATCTTTTCAACTTCTCTTACGCTCAGCTTTTCATCAAAAATTCTCTGTGCAAGATTATATTGTTCTGCCGGATCTTCTACACCGAGAAGCGCTCTGGCATGTCCGGTTGTAATCATCTCATCAATAACCATTCTCTGTACATCGTCCGATAATTTCAGAAGCCGCATCGAATTTGTAACTGCTGTTCTGCTCTTTGAAGCGCTCCGCTACTTCATCCTGCTTTAAATGGAACTCTGTCAGCAGTCTCTTATAAGCCTGTGCTTCTTCGATCGGATTTAAATCCTCTCTCTGAATATTTTCAATCAGAGAAATTTCAACTATTTCCTGATCTGTCAGTTCTCTGACAATAACCGGAACTTCTTTTAATCCGGCGATTTTGGCAGCTCTCCATCTACGTTCTCCTGCGATGATTTCATAATAATCACCACGGTTCTGTACAAGAATCGGCTGCAGCATTCCGAATTGTTTTAAAGATTCTGCCAATTCCTGTAAGGAATCTTCATCAAAATTTTTACGGGGCTGTTCCCGATTCGGCTCTACCTTTGACAGCTTTACCATCAGAGTGCCGTCTTTTTCCTCCTCAGCTGATGAGGCGGTCGAAACTGTAGCATGCTTTACCTCTGACTCCATCATCACATTTGTCGGAATCAGAGAATCCAGTCCTTTTCCTAATCCTCTTTTCAACGCCATTATATACCCTTTCTCTTTATGACTTCATCCGCAAGTGCCATATAGCTCTCTGCTCCTGCTGACTTTGCATCATAAAGATTGATCGGCATTCCATAACTCGGTGCCTCTGCAAGTCGAATATTTCTGGGAATCATCGTCTTGTAAACCTTTTTGATTCAGATGATCCTTGACATTTTCAACGACCTGCATCGAAAGATTTGTTCTCGCATCATACATGGTAAATACGATACCTTCGATATCCAGAGTCGGATTCAGACGTTCTCTTACCAGATTTACGGTATGGATCAGCTGACTCAATCCCTCCAGCGCATAGTATTCGCACTGAATCGGAACAAGAACTGTATCCGCTGTCGTCATCGCATTGATCGTCAGCATGCTGAGCGACGGCGGGCAATCGATGATGATAAAATCGTACTGATCTCGAATCCAGTCGATTTCATTTTTCAAAATGTACTCTTTTTTTATCTACCAATCAGTTCAATCTCCGCTGCGGCAAGATTGACATTTGACGGAATAATTGAGACATTCTTAACAACATTCTTGATCAGACACTCTTCTACCGAACACTCACCAAGAATCAATTCATAAACTGTGTTTTCCAGTTCATTTTTTTTCGACGCCGAATCCACTGGTCGTATTTCCCTGTGGATCCATGTCAATAACTAATACTTTTTTTTCTTTTCGCCGCCAGACAGGCTGACAGATTGATTGCTGTCGTTGTTTTACCAACGCCGCCCTTCTGGTTCGCAATTGCTATTGCTCTCCCCATTGAAATTCATACACCTCGTGTCGTTTCACGACTTCTTCTCTTACCGTTTCAAATTCACATCATTTATTATAACATCAACATTTCAAGAATGCCATTGCTAATAGTTATAAATTTGTAAAAAGGAATGCACTTTTTTCAGCAGTTCCGTTTTTGACGTAAAAAGGAAATTTTCAATCTTACACGATATTCTTATTTCAGTCTAATCTTTGAAACGCACTACTGCTCTCTCTTTCGCGGTATGTCTCTATTTTTTCGTTCCGACTTGTCCGGTCAATGTTTCACGTGAAACATTTGAGGATTATAAAAAGGAGATGTTTCACGTGAAACATCTCCCTTCTCATGTTGACCAACTCAGACAATCGGCATCTTCGCCGGTGTACCTGCTTTTCTCGGATATTTTTTCGGCGTCTTCTTAATCTTATCAATCACAACCAGCGTTCTTCCCATATCTCCGCCCGGAAGCTGGAACTCGATCTTATCAGATATTTCTCCGCCAAGAAGATCGACCGCTTTCTGTGCCGCTTCAATTTCCGCCTCCGCTTTTCTGCCTTATAAGGAATGAATTTACCGTTTTCTTTTACATAAGGAAGACACAGCTCAGAAAGCGTTGATAAATTTGCTACTGCTCTTGAAACACATAGATCGAAATGCTCTCTGAACTCTGGCTGTTTTGCATAGTCCTCTGCTCTGCCATGAAGCATCTGGATCTCACCTAATTCCAGCTTATCAGAAACCTCCTGTAAAAACTTCAATCGTTTTTTGTAAAGAATCCAGTAAAGTCAGTCGAATCTGCGGAAATGCAATTTTCAGCGGAATTCCCGGAAAACCTGCGCCGGTTCCGATATCAATAACGGAAACCACCTCCGTCAGGATTTCCGGATAGGCACGAACAACCGTCAGACTGTCGAAAAAGTGCTTTTTCATTACATCTTTGTAATCTGTGATCGCCGTCAGATTCATTACTTCGTTCCATTCCACCAGAAGCTTATAATATTCCTCGAACTGCTGCTTCTGGACATCCGAAAGAACGATCCGTAATTCTTTTTAATTCATTTTCAAATTGATCCATTCCGTACATAGAACATATGTTCTCCTATTCTTTCTTCAAATCGCGCATATGACTTTCATGCTCCAAATATACCAAAAGCACGGAAATATCTGCCGGGGAAACGCCGGAAATTCTGGAAGCCTGTCCAACCGATACCGGACGGAACGCTTTTAACTTCTGTCTTGCCTCCAGACGCAGGCTCGGAACCTCATCATAATCCATCCAATTCGGGATTTTTTATGCTTTTCCATCTTCTTGTACTGATCTACCTGTCGCTTCTGGCGCTCAATATAACCTTCATATTTGATTTCGATTTCTACCTGCTCAATGACCTCTGCCGGTAAAAGCTTCCGATTCTGATCGATTTCTGCAAGCATTTCATAGGAAAGTTCCGGTCTGCACATCAACTCCGCCAGAGACGCTGCCGTCTTCAAAGGTGTACTGCCCATTTTCTCCAAAAACTTCTGATGCTCTGCCGATGCGCCGATCACAGTTTTTTTCAGACGATCCATCTCCTGTGTAATCATCTGTTCTTTCTGTTCCAGCCACTGCATCTGCTCTTCCGAAATCAGACCAGCCTCATAGCCCTTTCTGCGCAGACGCAGATCCGCATTGTCCTGGCGAAGCAGTAATCTGTATTCTGACCGCGAGGTCATCATCCGGTACGGTTCTGTATTTTCCTTCGTCACAAGGTCGTCTACCAGAACGCCCAGATAGCCTTCCGAGCGGTCGATAATCATCGGCTCCCTGCCCTGACATTTCAGACCCGCATTGATTCCTGCAAGAATGCCCTGGGAAGCCGCTTCCTCATAGCCGCTGCTTCCATTGAACTGTCCTGCCGAAAAAGCCCCTCAACATCCTTAAATTCCAACGTCGGGTACAGCTGTCTTTGCGTCGATGCAATCATATTCAATCGCATATGCATTGCGCACGATCCTGCAGTTTTCCAGCCCGGAACCGTCCGATACATGGCAAGCTGCACATCCTCCGGCAAAGAAGATGACATGCCACCGACATACATTTCATTCGTATAACGGCCCTCCGGCTCAAGAAAAACCTGATGGCGTTCTTTATCTGCAATTTTACAACCTTATCCTCGATGAGACGGACAATATCTCAGTCCCGTCCCTTCAATAATTCCCGCAAATCGGAGAACGATCCAGGTTTGCCGGATGATCTCATGCGTTTTTCGTTCGTATAGGTCAACCAGCAGGAATCTGATCCAATCATGCACTTTCCGGGTCAGTAGAAAAGGAAAACGGCACAACCTCAGATCCGAACTGCTCTTTGCATCTTGGATAAAAATGGTCCCCAAAACTTTCTCAATTGCCTTGCGCCTTTTTTGGCCAATCGGTGATTCTTTTTCGACAAACTGAGGATAAACTGCAAAACACAAGGCATTTTGCAATATCCCCTTTGAGGTATGCACTTAGGAAGAGCTCAGGCCTCAACTCTACATCCGGCGCCTGCGCATTGGGATCTGCTTCGCCATGGCGCACCTGCGTCATGCACAGGAAGGCAAGAGCGAACGCAATCGGCAGTAAATAAAGAGCGACCAATAACTCGTCGAGCCCAGAGCGTACCGCACAGGATCGGGCCGACGATAGAGGCGGAGAAGGTGGCTGTGTAATAATATCCGGTGAAGGTGCCCACCTGCTCAGGCGTGCCGATATCCAGAACAACGGGCAGCGTATTGATATTGACAAGCGCCACGCAAGCGCCGCCGCCGATGAGCGCAATAAAAGATCATCACCTTCTGGAAGCTGGGCATCTCCTTAGTCAAGAAGAACAGGGTAAACAGCAGCAGCGCCCCGCCCAAACCAATCAGAATCGTTTTCTTTCGGCCGATCTTTTTGGCCCAACTTTCCGGCAGGAATTGCAAAAATCATCAATGAGAGCGCAAACACACCCATCAGGATCGTTGCCGTTGCCGTGTCAATACCAAGCTCTTTTTTTCGCAAAGAGCGTAAGAAGGTTTGAATATTATCAGAGCCGTTGAAGAGGAAGAACAGCGTTAACAGCATGAAAACTAGGCTGCGTTTTTTCTCCTTCGGCGCTTCAAATCCTTCAGCTTTTGTTTTCTTCCTTTTTGGCTTCTGCCGCCATGTTTTGCCTCGGCCGTTTTTCAGGCGGCTATCCGGCTCCTTGACACGGTGGCATGACCACCAGCAGGCAGATCCAGCATGACAGCCGCCGTAGAATAAACACATAGAGGGGCGCTCTGCATCCGTTGCGGGCTTTGAGCCCATAAAAAGCGTCATAATGGCAATCACGATCATGCCGCTGCCCATGCCGAGCAGGGTGCCGAGGCCACCATCAAATTGATCACGGCATTGCCCTGCGCTGCGCAGGGAAGGCGGCGTCTCGGCAGTGAAAATCTGCGTACCCTTCTTTTATATCATCACGGTGTTATCCTTTTTTACATTCTCATTATTTATCTCGCTCGGTACGGTCAGCGTTGTGTTTCCTACCATATCGAACAGCTCTGTAAGCGTGGTTTGTGAAGCGGATATATTTTGTTTATGCTAAGACCGGTCTTTGACGAGAGCAGTTTTGCAACCTCCGCTTCTCCGGACTGCTCACATATCTCTGCTTTATGGTATTTCCGCCGTCAATTACGGCATTCGGAAAGATACGGCATAAGAACAAATGTGTTGTTCTTTTGGCTATGTATGTGATTGTCATGTATTTATCAGGCGTCTTGTCATTATCGGCGGAAGCGTCATGAGAACAGAAAATCAATGAGTTGGTCGGGTGAAAATAGCCGTCTGATTCTGCGAAACGTTTACTGTTGCGTCCCTTGTCCTGCGAGTCATGAGAATGATTTTAGCAATATGGATGGTAATATCAGAAATGAATGATTTACTGCAATGTGATAACGTAAATATACCAGTTGCTTCTTCTTCTTTTATTCAAATTTATCAACCTCAGAAGGCTTGAAATTTACTCGAAAAAATAGTATAATATAATAGCATAAAAGAGAAAAAACAGGCTTATTTTGTAGTTTTGTTGTCTGGGTATGATATTCTTGCTGTTTTCCCGATATTGCAGCAATTACTTATAAAGAGGTTTTGTAATGAACAGATTTCTGAAACGTGCGTGGGCGGAGATTGACATTGACGCGCGAGCATAGTATAACAGCGAGATAAAAAAACTCGCAAAGGGCAAGGATACTTGCCGTTGTTCAAAAATAACACGGCCACGATAAGGCGGTCTGCAGCAAATTGCAGGAGCTTGGCGTGAAGTATTACGGCGTTTCTAATCTGGGGCAGCTCCGTCAGCACGGCATAACGGGCACAATACTGACATTCGGTTATACCGATGAAATTATTTTGACAAACTTCTCGAATACGGGATAACGGAACGGCAGGGGCGTTCAGTATACCGGCGCGGCTCAGCGATTATGTCACTGTAAGCAGGGAAGTAAAACTCCTGTGCATATCAAGGTGAATACCGGTATGACCCGTGGCAGAATTGATTCACAGCAGAAATGCTTGATATTCTTGCTATGCCGGACTTGACTGCAGGCCGCATATACTCACTTGCGGCGGCTGACAGCCTTGACCCGTCAGATGGAGTATACCGACAGACAGCAGGAAAAGCTGATGAAGATAGCAAAGAACAAAGGGGCTTCTTATCCATTCGCAGAACAGCGGCGGAGCAATCTATCACGGCATTCGGCGGAGATATATCCGTGCGGTGGTATACTGTACGGTCATTACCCTAACTATCGCGAAGTGCCATTTGATATGAAAAGTGTGATGACGGTAAATCGGTCGTTTCTCAACCCAAAACAATTCCACCAGGTACGCAGATAAGCTACGGCAGAACATATACCGCCGAAAAGGAAATGACGGTCGCCCGTTACCGATAGGATACGAAGACGGATATTTCCGTGATTTCGGCTCCAAAGGGGAAAAATGCTTATAAACGGCGTGCTGTGCAACGTGTCGGCAGGAGTTCTGCATGGATCAGACCATAGTTGATGTAAGCAATGTGCGGATAATAAAACAGGCGATATAGTTTGTTTTATTTCCGATAAATGCGGGGAAACAGCGTGATTACAATGCGTCGCTTATTGAGTACCATAGGATATGAGGCACCTGTTGCAGTTGCTCTGCGTATTCCGAGTTATCATCGAAACGGCAATAAAAAGTAGTCCGTTACGGGCTTATATAACTGCCGTAAAGTTAAACAGTAAAAGCCATGAGTTATAAGAAGATACTCACGGCTTTCAGTTTGTCAACTCTTGGCTATTAAAAAAGAAAGGGGCCAAGGGGCGCGTAGCCTCCCTAAGGGGAATCTGGGGCGGTAGCCCATTCCCTTCCCTGGGAAAGGGGGGCAGAAAGATAGGATAATAAATCAGAAGTTTTTGTTCCCAAAACAGATTTTTGTATAATTTCATTTGCTGACATAAACAATTTATTTACATTATTTAATCTCTCTTGACATATATTTCAATTCACGGTATAATATGAATATACATTTACTGTAATTGTGTCAAATATTCGTCTTGGTTCACTATGCTTGTATAATGCTCGGTTATATTTAACCCATATCAACAGATACGCCGTTATGTTATGCAGGAGGTAAATTAAATGAATTTTTTTAAAGAAATGCAATTTTATATTATTAGCTCTTTTTTATATGGCTTTTAACAGTTTTATACAATGGTATATTCGTTAATTATTTGTCTGATTTAATTCTTCCTATTTCCAATCCGTCTTGGTTGGGGTTTGTTGCGAATATATTGATACAATTGATAATTATATGCACATCAACAATAATCACGATAAAGTACCTTGACCTTAATGTAAAACAGCTGTTGTTTTCAATTGCAATTATGTATCTGCTATTTGCAGTTTATTCTCCTCCGGCATTATATATGTTTGTATTTACGGGTGAATGGAATGGTTTCTGGCAACAATCTCATCCTGCCATGCCATCTTGGAAAGCGTCCATTTTCATAACTCTGCAATATGGTATTGTTATGCTGATAACGACGCTGATTGCTTGCAGAAAGAAGTGTGCAAGTGATCAAAAATGAAAATTTATTTTCAATATTCGCCGTTATGTTATGCAGGAGGTGAATTAATATGAAGCATCTGAAAAAATTAACTTTGTTGTATTGCCTTTAGCTATCTGGGTGACTATGATTTTTTATCATGGAATAGTTTTTTAAAACCGTTCTCGGATTTAATGATGAATATATCAGCGCCGTTTGTATTGAGCTTTGTTCTTCATACTATTGTCCAATTGCTCGTAATAAGCTCGCTGACAGTGACGGCAGTAAAGAAGCTCGGTTATAAATTGAAGTATTCGATTATTTCAGTTGTGTTAATGTATGTGCTTTTTTGCAATCTTGTCCCCACCGTCAATTTATATGTTTGTGTTTACAGGAGGAGTGCAAATAGGCTTTGCATCAGGTCAGCCTGCAATGCCATCTTGAAAGCGTCTATTTTCATAACTCTGCAATACGGTATCGTTATGCTGATAACAACGCTGATTGCTTGCAGAAAGAAGTGTGCAAGTGATCAAAAATGAAGATTTATTTTTAATATTCGCCGTTATGTTATGCAGGAGGTGATTTAACATGAAGTATCTGAAAAAAAATTAAACTTTGTTGTGTTGCCTTTAGCTATCTGGGCGATTACGGTTATCTATGTGCTGCTTAACAAGTTTATCGGCACGTTCACTCAAAAACATGGAGCCTTCTCCCGTTATTCTGACTATTCTTGTTTTAATATTTAACTTGGGATTACAGCTTTTATTAATATGTGCAAGCACAATTTATGCGGTGAAAAAGCTTGATTTAACTCTCAAAAGGGTAGTAATATCATTGCCGATTTTGTACTTGTTGTTTGGATTGTTTTCCCCGCCGTCAATATACTTGTTTGTTTTTACAGATAAATGGAGTTTTCCTTTTCTGGTACAACATCCTGCCATGCCATCTTGGAAAGCGTCTATTTTCATAACTGTGCAATACGGTATCGTTATGCTGATAACAACGCTGATTGCTTGCAGAAAGAAGTGTGCAAATAATAATAAAAAAATGAAGATTTATTTTCAATATTCGCAGTTATGATGATATAGTTTTCGGCAAAGATTACAGAAAGGAAAAGATAACAATATGAAAAAACATCCGTTGCTTTTTAATTACATATTATTCATAAAGAAGGCGTATATTTTCATCTCTATTACAATACTTTCGCTGTTCATTTTAACAGGTTGTACCCTAAGGAGGATAAATGCACGAGAAGAGGCAGAGGACATTGTTGCCACTGTAATCGAGTATATCAATAAAAGGGATTCTGAAGGACTAATCGCATTGTTCTGTGAAGAGGTTAAAGAAAACTATGAATTAACCGCTGATGTTGATATACTGTTTAATATGTTTGACGGCGAAATAACATCTTATGAAGTTTCTGCCGTAGCATCAGGCGAAAAATCAGAACTTTTCGGAGAAAATTATTATTGCATAAGAGCAATTGTCGAAGCATACGTTGATGACAAAGAATACAGAATAGAAGTCAGCAAAACGATATACGACAATCAAGATCCGCAACGTGTTGGTATTACTACTGTTATGGCAATGGATGAAAATGTAAAGGAAATGTTCTTTGTCGGCGAAGTTAATGTATTTACTTACGGACGAAGATAAAATATACAGTATATGATACTATTCGTATTTAATAAATAAGGAAAAATTGAAGCTCAATATCTGATTTTTTGATATGGAGGAAAATACGTTATGGATAGCCTGGTAAAAATAATGGGTTCTTTTTTTTTGCGTTAATCTTAATTATGATTTTGTCATCTTGTATTGTAAATGAACATGTTGATGAAGGCGACATTAAAGAAAATGCAGTCCGAATGATGGAATGTATTGTCAATAAAGATTCTGAAAAATTGTTCGATTTTTTTATAACAAAGATATGAAGGAAAATTATCAAGATAGCTCTTTGGACGAAATAAGACAGCTTTTTGAATATATCGATGGTGCGATTACTTCATATAGCTATGAAGGTAAAGGAGGAGGCGAAGAAGCCAAAAACGATGGTATAATTTACTATTACAGCTGCTATCCGAATTTGATTTCACCACCGAAACCGACAAGAATATACTATTTCGTTTTCGTATTTGTATATATGGAATGAACATCCTGAGTATGAAGGGATCGATATGATCCAAATATGCAAAGACGGTAATTGGGGCGAAAAACTGATACACCGGCGGTGAAATTACAAAGAATAAAGGCACTTATTGTGGGCGGTAGTTAATAATGAAGTGATATTTGTTTCTTAACACGCTGGTAGCGTTCTGTTATTTTAGCTCCGGCGGGTTGCGGCTGAAATCAATGAGTGATATTAACAAACAAAAAATCAATGCAAACAAAATGACTAAGCAGCAATGACTCTGAGGTTTGAAAGATTTGTTTTGCAAAACGGTATCTTCAGAATCCGACTTTGACAATCAACTGTCCAGGGAAACACTGGGCTTTTTGACGGTAGTGTCGTATCGTACGATATTCGTTCAACC
>VOFJ01002134.1_pt1 | contig 14625 bp, 17 predicted proteins | sample 5384081 | NCBI WGS metagenome assembly VOFJ01 (sample SAMN12384729, study PRJNA508395) | human gut metagenome | isolation source: healthy gut I | host: Homo sapiens
TCGTGCTTCGTTCAGTTACGTATTGCTATCGGAGAACGACTGGAAGAGATAGTTGCGCAGCTCGTCATTGTCTTCTACAATCAAGATGCGATGCAGTTTGTCATTGTCTTCAGTCCGGAGTTCTCCGGCAAGTTTCAAAGGAACGGTGGGGACATCCGGTTCATAGAAGGTCTTCTTATCCTTAACGGACAGAGTGAAGTTCTTGAACTGTTCTTTCTCTTTGGGAAGGATGATTCTGACAGTACTGCCTTGGCATTCGGTGCTCTCAATGTATATTTTTCCATTGTGCAGGCTTTGAAATCGCACAGAAATGCTTTTGACTTGGCCTCTTTAAGATTCACGCGCCGTTCATCGCCGCGCAGTGAACGTACCGATGGCGGCGCACTGCTTGGCAAATCTTCAGGCAGCGGAAGACCTCTTCATCGGGCTCCGGCGAATCAGCGGCGGGCACTTGAGGCGTCAAGCGGCTCCGCGGGCGAAACGGCCCTGTTGGGGTACGTCATCGCGTAGCGGATGGGCAGCTTCATGTCCGGTGTGCCGAGCTGGGCGAGCATCGCCCCGTCGTGAAACTCGACGAGCGAGTGCACGATGCTCTGGCGATGGATAACCGCGTCGACCTGACGCAGCGGCAGACGGTACAGCCGCATGGCCTCGATGATCTCCAGCCCCTTGTTCATCAGCGTTGCAGAGTCAACCGTGATTTTCGCACCCATTTTCCAGTTCGGATGGCGCAGCGCGTCGGCCTTCGTCACCTGCCGCAGCTTCCTTGTCCGGCGTCTTCCCGAAAAACGGCCCGCCCGAGCAGGTCAGAATGAGGCGCTTGATCTCACCGCGGTCGCGGCAACCCTGCAAGCACTGGAAGATCGCGCTGTGCTCGCTGTCGACGGGGACGATCTCCGCGCCGCAGCGCTCCGCCGCGTCCACCACAAGCTCGCCCGCGCAGACGAGCGTTTCCTTGTTGGCAAGCGCGATGCGTTTTTTCTTCTCGATCGCCGCGAGCGTCGGCTGGAGGCCGATCATGCCCATCACAGCGGTGACGACCGTGTCAGCGTCGTCCGCCGTGGCCGCGGCCAGAAGGCCCTCCATGCCGGAGAGCACTTGGGTGTTTGTGTCGGAAAGCCGCGCGCGGAGCTCACGCGCCGCATCCTCGTCATAAAGCACGGCAAGACGCGGGCAAAATTCCCGCGCCTGCTGTTCGATGAGGTCAACGCTTTTATTCGCCGTCAGCGCAGCGACGGAAAGCCCCAGCTCGCGCGCCACCTCAAGCGTCTGGCGGCCGATGGAGCCGGTGGAACCGAGTAAAGCAATACTCCTTGTCATAATAGGCCTCCACAGACCGCAGCCCACACGACCGGCGCGATGAAGAGCGTGGAGTCAAAGCGGTCGAGCATGCCGCCGTGCGTCAGGAAGAGGTGGCTGTAGTCCTTGATACCGGCCTCGCGCTTGACGAGCGACATCGAGAGGTCGCCGAGCTGGCCGAAGATATTGGCCACCACGCCCACGAGGATCAGCATGAGGTAATTGGGCGCATAGCCGAGCCATGCCTTGCCGACAACGCCGAGCAGCACCAGCGCAAGCGCGCTGCCGATGGGCCCACCGATCGCGCCTGCCCAGGTCTTGTGCGGGCTGACGTGCGGCGCCATCTTGCGCTTGCCGAACCACATGCCAAAGTACATCGACAGCGCATCGCCCACAAAGGCGACGCAGAACGGCGCGAGCACATAGAGCTTGCCATAGTTTTCGTCCATGCGCAGCAGGAAAATGCAGCTGTACATCGCCGGGAACACGATGCCGCCGACGATGGTCACCGCCACATCGTGGAATGTGAAGGGCTTTTCCTTGCCGTAATAGACAACCGCGGAGAGAAACGCCCCCATCACAAGGATCCAGCGGAAGAGCGTAACAGTCGAAATCGGGAAAGCGTGTACACCGCTCGCCCTTTCCCAAAAGAGCCATATCTCCTGCATGACGACCGATGTGACAAGTCCCCAGTAGAAATCCGCCGGGACGTTCTCCCCTGCCGTGTGCAGCAGCTCATAGGCCGCAATGCCCGCGATGCCGCAGACGACGAGCATCGTCGCCCATGCGGGGCAGGCAAGCAGCACGGCGAGCAGCGCCGGCAATCCAACGATCACCACCAACCATCTTTGTTTCATTTCTGTTTCTCCTGTTTCAAACCGCCGAAGCGGCGCTCGCGCTGCTGATACGCGATGAGCGCCTTGTCGAATTCTTTCTCGGTAAAGTCGGGCCAGAGCGTGTCGCAGAAGTAGAACTCGCTGTACGCGCACTGCCACAAAAGGTAGTTGCTGATGCGCTTCTCCCCGCCCGGGCGGATGAGAAGGTCGGGATCGGGAAGTCCGCATGAATAGAGGTAGCGCGAAAAGCCCTCCTCGGTCAAAGCGTCCGCGTCCCGCTTCCCTGCCGCGCAGTCGCGCGCGAAGGCGCGGGCGGCGTGCAGGATCTCGTCGCGTCCGCCGTAGTTGAGGCAGACATTCGCCTGAAAGCCCTCGATGCGGGAGGAGATCTCATTCGTCTCATCGATGAGTTCCCGAAGTTCCGGCGTCAGGACGCTGAGGTCGCCCAGAAAGCGCAGACGGTTGCCGTCCTTTTCCATCGTGTCGATGCACTCGTGCAGATATTGCTCGAGTAAGTGCATGATGCCGTCGACCTCGTCCTTCGGGCGCTTCCAGTTTTCGGTCGAAAAGGCGTAGACCGTCAGATAGTCGATGCCCAGGTTCTTGCAGTAGGTGCCGAGCTTTCGAAACGTCTCCGCCCCCGCCTTGTGACCGGCCGAGCGCGGGAGGCCGCGCTTTTGCGCCCAGCGGCCGTTGCCGTCCATAATGACGGCAACATGACAAGGCAGGTTGTTCAAGTCAACCTGCCCTGCCTTGTTCTCTTTGGAAAAGAGCCCCATATCAGACCGCCATGAGCTCCTTCTCTTTCTTCTCGAGAAGGGCGTCGACCTCTTTGCACATGTCGTCGGTCAGCTTCTGCAGGTCCTTTTCGGCAACCTTCAGGTCGTCCTCGGTGATCTCGCTGGCCTTCTGCTTCTTTTTGAAGGCCTCCATCGCGTCGCGGCGGATGTTGCGGATGGCGACCTTGCCGGTCTCGGAATACTTATGGATCTGCTTGACGAGCTCCTTACGGCGCTCCTCCGTGAGCTGCGGGAAGTTCAGGCGGATGGACTTGCCGTCGTTCTGCGGGTTGATGCCAAGGTCAGACTCCTGAATGGCGCGCTCGATGGGCTTGAGGGCCGTGCCGTCCCACGGGGTGATGACGAGCTGGCGCGGATCGGGAGAAGCGATGGCCGCGATCTGCTGGATGGGCGTGGGAGAGCCGTAGTAGTCGACGCTGATGCGGTCGAGCACAGAGGCGTTGGCGCGGCCTGCGCGCACAGAGGCAAAGTCCGCGTTCACCGCGTCGATGCTCTTTCTCATTTTGTCGGAATAAACCTTGTAATCTTCTTTATTCATGGGGATACCTCCTCAAAAATTTTTATCGTAAAACCGCAAGTGCGGGGTCGCTCAGTTTTCGCCAACAATGGTGCCGATCTTCTCGCCCTCGACCGCACGGATGATGTTCTCCGGGTCCTTGAGGGCAAAGACGAGCACGGGAATGTGGTTGTCCATCGAAAGCGACGTGGCCGTGGAGTCCATGACCGCAAGGTGCTGGGCCAGCACATCCTCATAGGAGATGGCGTCGTACTTGACGGCACTCGCGTCCTTGGCGGGGTCGGCGTTGTAAACGCCGTCGATGTTCTTGGCGAGCAGGATCACGTCGGCATTGATCTCCGCCGCGCGCAGCACCGCTGCCGTGTCGGTCGAGAAGAACGGAGAGCCGATGCCGCAGCCAAAGAGCACTACGCGGCCCTTTTCCAAATGCCGGATGGCGCGGGCGCGGATGTAGGGTTCGGCGACTTCTTTGATCTCCAGCGCCGTCTGCACGCGCACGTCGACGCCCTTCTGCTCGAGCACATCGGCGACCGCCATGCAGTTCATCGCCGTGGCCAGCATGCCCATGTGGTCGGCACGGGTGCGCTCGATGTGCCCTCGCCGTTTTTCACGCCGCGCCAGAAGTTGCCGCCGCCGATGACGACGCCCATCTGCACACCCATGTCCGTGCACTTTTTGATGACGTCGCACACCTTGGAAACGACGTCGAAGTCGAAGCCGAAGTGCTTGTCGCCCGCCAGCGCCTCGCCGCTGATCTTGAGCAGCACGCGCTTATACTTGAGTTGAGCCATGCTCATAATCTCCCCTTTCAGGAACAAGTTCAAATTTTCACAGCTACTATTTTAGCGTATTTTTGCTCTTTTGCATAGGGGGAAAGCGTAAACTTTTTTCACAAATTCGCTCTTCCCTTTTTCGTCAAGTTGAACCGCCGTGAATAGCGGAAAAAAGCAGCCGTTTCATACGGCTGCTTTTTTAGATTTTTCGTTTACTTGATGCCCTTGATGCGGATAAGGTCCTTCAAAAGCTCGACCGTGCCATCGATGCCGAGCAGGCTCGAATCGATGCAGAGGTCATAGCTCTTGGCATCGCCCCAGTCCTTGGCGGAATAGTAGTTATAGTAGGAAGCGCGGGACTTATCCGTCTTCTTGATGCGGTCTTTCGCCTCGTTCTCGCTGATGCCGTTGCGGGCGGCAACGCGCTTGATGCGGTTTTCGAGCGGAGCCGTGATGAAGAGATTGATGACGTCGTCGCGATCCTTGAGCGCGTAGTCCGCGCAGCGGCCGATCAGGACGCAGGGGCCCTTGTCGGCGAGCTTTTTGATCGTGTCGTAGGTCGCCAGGTACACCTGCTGTTCGATGGAGCCCTTGGGCGTCACATGGTTCATCGAGAAGGAATAGGGGTCCATCGCGATGGAATAGAGAAAGCTCTTCGGGCGTTCGTCAAAGGAACGGAACAGCTCTTCGCAAAGTCCGCTCTCCTCTGCCGCCTCCTTGAGCAGCATGTCGTCGTAATAGGCGATGCCGAGCTGCTTGGCAAGCATCGTGCCGATCTCGCGTCCGCCGCTGCCGTATTGTCTGCCAACCGTAATGACCATAAAGATTCCTCCTTTTTCGCGCCTTGAAACAAAATCGGTGCTATTTAGATTATAGCACCGATTTCGTAAGAAGACAATATTTTTTCCTGTTTCGATTTTGTAAAGGCGCGGCCTTATTCCGGAAGCGGCAGGCCGAGGCGGCGATACATCGTCTTTTTCACCGCGCGCAGAATATTTTCATAGCCCGTGCAGCGGCACAGATGGCCGGAGAGGAGCTTTCTGAGCTCGTCATCGGTGTAGAGGCGGTTCGTCTCCAAGATCTCGACCGCAGTCATGATGAAGCCCGGCGTGCAGAAGCCGCACTGGACAGCGGTCTCTTCAATGAACGCCTGCTGGATGTCGCTCAGCTCGCCGTCGGGCCCCATCAGGCTTTCGAGCGTGCGGATGTGCTTGCCGTCCGCCCAGACGGCGAGATAGATGCACGAGTTGAATGCCTCGCCGTCGATGATGACGTTGCACGCGCCGCACTCGCCCACCTCGCAGCCCTTCTTCACGGACGTCATATGGTAATCGTTTCGCAGCATATCGGTCAGCGACGCACGCACGTCGACCATTTTCTCAACGTCCTTGCCGTTTAAGTTGAATCGCACCAGCTTGTACTGACTCATTTGATGACACCTCCCGCCCGTTTGATAGACTCGATCAGGCAGCGCTTGGCCATTTCGACCGCGATGTGTTCGCGGAACGCCTTGGAGGCGCGCCAGCTGTCACGCGCGTGGATATCGTTGAGCACGGCGAGAGAAAACTCTTCCGCTGTCGTAAGTGTCAAGGGTTTATCCTTGGCAGCTGCCTCCGCGCTCGGGCAGCGCATCGGCACAGGACCGGCAACGCCGTAGGCGATGCGGGCGCGCTCAATAGTCTGCTTGTCGGGCGACAGGCGCACATTCACGCTGCACCCGAGCGTCGCGATGTCCATCGCGTTTCTCATGGCGTACTTGATGTAGTAGCCATAGCAGTTTTCGTAGCTCGTCTTTGGGATGAGGATGGCGGTCTGGATCTCGCCATCCTCCACGCGGATGTCGACCTGACCGGCCTTGATGTAAAAGTCTTTGATGGGCAGGCGGCGGATGCCGTCCTTCCCCGTCAGCTCCACGATGGCCGCCCACGCATGCAGTGTGGAGGCGGAGTCCGCGCTCGTCACGCCGTTGCAGGTGTTGCCGCCGATGGTGCCGATGTTTCGGATCTGCGGGCCGCCGACCATGTCGACCGCCTCGCCGAGCACGTTGATATATTTCTGAATGATGGGGTCGCGCGTGATGTGGGAAAAGCTCGAGAGCGAGCCGATGCGGATGTTTTCCTCCTCGTCGATGCTCACGCCGCGCAGCTCGTCGAGGCCGTAGATCGAGATGAGCTCCTTCCCGGCGCGCTTGCCCTCGCGCATCTGCACGAGCACGTCGCTGCCGCCGGCGATGATCTGCGCCTCGGGATGCTCCAAGCGGAGGGCGACGGCGTTTTCGACGCTTTCCGCCTCATAGAGTGCTTTCATGTCATACATGGCTCACTTCTCCTCCTTCCAGCTGTCGTGGATGAGCCCCGCCTTGCTGAACTCGGCATACAGAACGTGCGGGGTGATGGGAACGGTGTCGATGGCGACGCCGGTGGCGTTGTAGATGGCGTTGCGGATGGCGGGCGCGCCCGAGCACGCGGGCGGTTCGCCGAGCGCCTTCGTGCCGAACGGCGACGTCGGCTCGGGATTTTCGATAAACTGCGCCTCGAGATGCGGGTGGTCCATGAACGTCGAGAGCTTGTAGTCGAGAAGATTATTGTTGAGGGGGCGGCCCGTCTTCTCGTCGAATAAAAGCTGCTCGCTCATGCCAAATCCGATGGCCATGGACATGCCGCCGTGGACCTGCGCCTCGGCAAGCGCGGGGTTGATGAGCTTGCCGCAGTCGTGGACGTTGATGATCTTCTTGAGCGTCACCTTGCACATCGGGATATCCACCTCGACGTCGGCAAAGGTGCAGCCAAACGAATAGGCGTTGTTGCGGATGGTGTAGGTCGACTCGGCGGTGATGTGCTCGGAGTCCGCGGCGTTGTACTGCGCGGTCATCGCAAGGTCTTTCAGCGACATGAGCACCATGCCGTCGCCCTTGCGGATGATGTTGCCGTCGACGATGTCCATATTGTCGACCGCCTGACGGGTGAGCTTTGTCGCGTACTGAAGAATTTTCTGCCGCAGGAGCGTCGCCGTCTGGCGGATGGAGAAGCCCGCGACGTAGGTCTGGCGGCTCGCGTAAGCGCCGAGGCCCGTGGGCGTGATGTCCGTATCCTGACAGGAAACGACATGCACATCGTGATAGCTCTTGAGGCCGACGGCCTCGGCCGTCATCTGCGCATAGGCCGTGTCCGCGCCCTGCCCGATCTCCGTCTCACCGCACTGCATCGTCACCGTGCCGTCGAGATTCAGGAGCATGCGGTTCGAGGACGTTTCAAGCGAGATGGGATACACCGCCGTGTTGTACCAGAAGGCCGCCACGCCGATGCCGCGGCGGACGGGGCCGATGTCCTTGGCATACTCCTCGCGCTTTTTGTCGTATTCGATGTACTCCTTCCCCTTTTCCAGACATTCGCGGAAGGAATCGTAGTAGTTCGTGTTACCTGAGAAGCCGTCGTGGAAGCCCTTGGGCATGATGTACTTCATGCGGTATTCGAGCGGCTCCATGCCAACGGCCTTCGCGCACTCGTCGATGTTCGCGTCGTCCGCGAACGACGCCTGCGGCATGCCGTAGCCGCGCATCGCGCCCGCGGCGGGGCGGTTTGTGTACACGGTGTAAGCGTCGCCCTCGAAATTGTCGCAGGGATAGATCTGCGGGAACGAGCCCATGGCCTTGGCGACGATCGAATGGCCGTGCGAGGCATACGCGCCCTGATTGGAGAAGCACTCGACCTTGCGCGCGGCAATCGAGCCGTCCTTATGGAGCCACGTGATGATATGGAAGCGGATCGAGTGGCGCACACGGTTACTGACGAATGTCTCTTCACGCGAGCAGTCGATGCGCACGCATTTTCCGTGCACCTGCGTAGAGCACCACGCGCACAGCGGCTCATAGAGCGCATCCTGCTTGTTGCCAAAGCCTCCGCCGATGTAGGGCTTGATGACGCGGATATCCGCCCACGGACGCCCGAGCGCCTGACCGACGATGCGGCGGATGATGTGCGGGATCTGCGTGGAGGACACGACGACGATGCGGCCATTTTCCTCGTAAGCGTAGCAGCCGTGGTTTTCAATGTGGCTGTGCTGCACGGTGGGGGTGTCGTACCAGCCCTCGACCTTGATGAGGCCGGGCTCTTTGATCGCCTGCTGATAATTGCCCTTGCGGATATCGGTGTGCTTCAGGATATTCCCCGGGAAATTTTCGTGGATGCAGGGCGCGTCGGGCTCCATGGCCTTCTGCACGTCGAGCACAAACGGGAGTTCCTCGTATTCGACCTTCAGCGCGCGCACGCCCTGCATGGCCGAGACCTCATCCTCCGCAATGACGACCGCGACGTCGTCGCCGTAGTAGCGCACATGGCGGTTCAAAAGATTGCGGTCGGCCACGTCCTGATGCCCCGGGTCCATCGACCAAGGATGGCCCGCCGTCGGGAAGCAGTGCTCCGGCACGTCGAAGCAGGTCAGCACCTTCACAACGCCGGGGATGGCCTCCGCCGCGGACTTGTCGACTGATTTGACAAATCCGTGCGCGATGGTGGAATGCTTGATGCGCGCATAGAGCGCACCGGCCGGCATCCGATCCTCATAGTATTTCGTGCGTCCGGTGACCTTGTCGAACGCATCGACGCGGATCTCGCTTTTTCCTACCTTGCTCATCTGTCTACCTCCTGTTCCGAGCAGCCGCTTTGTCGGTTTTGCTCGAAATCTGCAACTCCTTTGCTATTATTTTAGCACATTTCGCACAGCGTGTACAGTGCTGCATGCGTGATATAATACAAATGATCGCGGATGTACCATTTTGTCCGCTTTTTTCTGCCGATTGGTGAAAAAGAAACGAATGACTGGTGATTTTAGATGGATAACACGTTGAAAATAGGATGCGTGGTCATGGCGGCGGGCAATGCCGCGCGCTTTGGCGAAAACAAGCTCGCCGCGATGGTAAACGGAAAGCCGCTTATCGAGCATGCGCTTGAGGCGATCCCGCGGGAGAGCTTTTCCCGCGTGCTGGTCGTGACGCAGCACGAAAACGTGGAAGCGGCCGCCAAAAAGTTTGGCTTTGAAGCTCTGCGGAACGAACATCCCGAGCGCGGCCAGAGCGAGACGATCCGCCTCGGCACGGCGGCGCTGTCAGACTGTGACGCGCTCTGCTTCATGGTGGCCGACCAGCCGATGCTCAAGCGCAAGACCGTCGCGCAGGAGCTTAAGTTCTTCCGCGCGCACAGCAAAAACATCGTCGGATTGGGACACAACGGCGTGCGGGGCAACCCCTGCCTCTTCCCTGCCCGCTTCTTTCCTGAGCTTTTATCGCTTGAGGGCGATGTCGGCGGCAGCGCGGTCATCAAGAGGCATTTAGATGATCTGCTGCTCTTTGAAGCGCCGGAGATGGAGCTTTGCGACGTTGACACGAAGGAAGCGCTCGAAGCGCTCAAGAAACGCTGATCTCGCCGCGGAGGTCTTCTTCCATTGCCTGCTTGATCTTCTCCTTGTCGTAGCCGCAGGAGAAGAGATAGTAGAGCTTGGCGACGGCGGCCTCGGTCGTCATGTCGAGTCCGCTGACCGCGCCCGCCTTTTTGAGCGCGCTGGACGTTTCGTAGGTGCCGAGCGACACCGCGCCCTGCGGACACTGCGAGCAGACCGTGAGCACCGTGCCGTTCTGAAACGCCTTGCGGATGATGGGCAGCAGCGCGTTTCCGTCGCCGGGGATGTTGCCCGCGCCGAACGTCTCGATGACGATACCGCGGAGCTTTTCGGTCATGATGGCCTCGAACAGCGAAAACTGAATGCCCGGAAATACCTTGATGACGCCGATGGGAATATTATCAAGCGTCTGGAGCTTGAGCCCGCCTTCCTGCCGCGGCAGGAGGGCGGCTTCGTTATATTTGATGGAAATGCCCGCCTCGGCAAGGCTCGGGTAGTTGGGCGAAACGAAAGCGATGAGTCCGTCGGCGGAGTATTTTGTCGCGCGGTTGCCGCGCAGCAGCTTTCCGCCGAAGTACAGGCACACCTCGCGCACGATGCCTTCCCCCGCAATCAGCAGCGCGGTGATGAGGTTGTCGCGCCCGTCGCTGCGAATTTCGCACAGCGGGATCTGCGAGCCCGTGAGCACCACGGGCTTGTCGAGCCCATCGAGCATGAACGACAGTGCCGAAGCCGTGTAGGCCATCGTGTCCGTGCCGTGCAGGACGACGAAGCCGTCGTAATCGTCATATTTCTGCGCGATCAGCTCTGCGATGCAGTTCCATTCGCGCACGGTCATGTTGGATGAATCCAGCAGCGGCGAGAGCTCTCGTAGAATTCCCACTCCGGCATCTCCGGCGCGCGGAGGTCTGGAATGGCGTCGAGCGCGGCGCGGAAGTAGCCCGCGCGCGGCGCGTAGCCGTTTTCCGTGCGCGTCATACCGATGGTGCCGCCGGTATAGATGATGAGAACTCGTTTCATAGCTCTCTCCTGATTGTATTACTTTTTGTACGGCGTATGGTCGAGCGGCAGGCTGCGGCGGCGCTCGCCGTCGTAGCGGTAATACGCCTGCGCGATGGCCGGCGCCGTGGGGATGGACGTGATCTCACCGATGCCGATGGCGCCGTTGGCGAGGTTTAATCCCGGCTTGTCGATGACGATCGCCTTGATCTCGGGGATCTGATGCGAGCGGAACAGGCCGAGCGTGCCGTATTTTGCCGTGGGCTTGCCGTGGTCGAGCGGGTACTGCTCTGTCAAGGCGTAGCCCATGCTCATGACGACGCCGCCCTCGATCTGTCCTTCGCACGAGCGGGGGTTGACGGCCTTGCCGACATCGTGCGCGGCGACCATCTTTTTAATTTTGCCCGTCTCCTTGTCGAGAATGCACATCTGCGTCGCGTAGCCATAGGCAACATGGCTGACGGGGTTCGGCACATTTGCGCCGAGCGGGTTCGTCTTGGCGTAGTATTCGCCGTAAAACTCCTGCCCCTTCAAATCGCTCAGCGAGCGGTACTCCATCGCGTCGCGCAGCAGCAGGCATGCGCGGCGGCAGGCCTCGCCGGTGACGAGCGTCTGGCGCGAGCCGGAGGTATCGCCGCTGTCAGGCGTTATGAACGTGCTGTTGCCGTCGTAGACGACCTGATCGCGCGTGAGCTTTGCGTTTGTCACGACGAGCTGCACCAGCACCGTGCCGAGACCCTGACCGATGCAGGACGCGCCCGCGCGGATGTGGACCTTGCCATCATCGCCGATGACGAGCTTGCAGCGCCCATAGTCGGGAAGACCGACGCCGACGCCCGCGTTTTTCATCGCGCAGGCAAGGCCGACCGGCTCGCCGTTTTTGACCGCTTCGTCATAGTAGGGCTTGATGGCCTCGAGCGTTTCGACAAGGCCCGTCTCCGCGCCGACGATCTGGCCGTTCGGCAGCTCCTGCCCGGGCGGATGGCGTTGCGGTAGCGGATTTCCCACGGGGTGATGCCGACTTATCGGCCATCTCGTTGAGAAGCGTTCAGTCGCGAAGCACGTCTGCGTGACGCCGAAGCCGCGGAACGCGCCCGCGGGCGGGTTGTTGGTATAGTAGGCGTGGCCCTCGATCTCGAAATTCTCATAGTTGATAGGGCCCGCGGCTGCGTGCGTACACGCGCGCTCGAGCACGGGGCCGCCGAGTGAGGCGAAGCCGCCCGTGTCGGACACGACGCTCGCCTTTACGCCCTGAATGATGCCGTTTTCGTCGCAGCCCATGGTGAAGTCCATCCACATCGGGTGGCGCTTGGGGTGGACGAGGATGGATTCCTGCCGCGAGAGCTTCACCTTGACCGGCACGCGCGCGATGTATGCGATGAGCGCCGCGTGGTGCTGCACGGACATGTCCTCTTTCCCGCCGAAGCCGCCGCCGACAAGCATATTTTCGACCTGGCAGTGGGCAAAGCCGACGCCGAGCATCGCCGAGCACTCGTGCTGGGTGGTGTGCGCGCTCTGGTCGGTCGTCAGCAGCTTCACGCCGCCGTTTTCAAGCGGGAGCGCCACGCAGCACTCGGGTTCCAAAAAGGCGTGCTCCGTCCACGGAGTCTCAAACTTCTCGTGTAAGACGTATTTGGAATGTTTGATGGCCTCGTCTGCATTGCCGCGCACAACGTGGCGGTGCGCCTGCAAATTGCCGCGGTTGCCCATGATGACCTCGGGCGCACCGGGGGCGGACGCCTCCTCAGGCCCGTAGACCGCGGGAAGCTCTTCGTAAACGACACGTACAAGCTTTTTTGCCTGCTCGAGTGTTTCTAAGTCGCGCGCACAGACAAGCGCCACCGCGTCGCCGAGATACTGCGTGATTTCCCCCTCGCCGATGAGCGTCGGCTGGTCCTTCTGGATGTGGCCGACGTTCTGCTGGCCCGGGATGTCCTTTGCCGTCAGCACGCATACGACGCCAGGAAGCGCTTCCGCCTCTTTCGTGCGGATATAGAGCACGCGGGCGCGCGGGTACTGGCTGCGCACCGCGCCGCCATAGCACATGCCGTCAACATAGATGTCATCGGGGTACTTGCCATAGCCCAGTACCTTTTCCTCCACGTCGATACGGTGCACGCTCGAGCCAACCTGAAAGTCTTCCTTCTTTTCGGGAATTTTCCCCTCGCGTAAAATCTTCGCCGCAAGCAGGATGCCGTCGATGATCTTGACATAGCCCGTGCAGCGGCAGATATTGTTGCGGATGGCAAAGGCCGCCTCTTCGCGCGTGGGGTCTGGAGTCTGGTCGATAAGCCCCTTGGCCGAGATGACCATGCCCGGAATGCAGAAGCCGCACTGCACGGCTCCGGCCTCGCCGAAAGCGTAGGTAAAGGCCTCCTTTTCAAAGGCGGAAAGGCCCTCGACCGTGACGATATGTTTCCCCTCCAGCTTGTCTGTCTGAGGGATGCAGGCTTTCGTCGGCTTGCCGTCGATGAGGACATGGCACGTGCCGCACGCGCCCTCACTGCACCCGTCCTTGACGCTGGTCAGATGCAGCTCGTCGCGAAGATAGCGGATGAGTTTTTGATTTTTCTCCACCGTGACCGGTGTACCGTTGACAACGAATGCAGCCATTTCAGATCTCCTGTTCGCAAGAAAATCACAAATATCACAATTATTTTGGTTGCCTAACTAATTTTATTGTAGCACAGGCACAACAAAGACGCAACACAAATTCTAAATTTCGATATTCTATTTTCGGAATCACGCTTTCTGCCTCAAATCCTTGACAAATTTTGAACATTGGACTAAGATATCGCCATACCTGCAAGGGGCGCTGGCGCAAGCCGGCTGTGATGCGGCGTATCGCCGTCGCTGTCCCTCAGACCTGATCCGGGTAATGCCGGCGTAGGAATGCAAAGATAATCTTGCCTGAGCTTTGCACCGTGACGTCGACGCCGCGGTGCTTTTTTGTGCCGCGGCGCGGACAGGGACCATATCTTTAGGAGGAATCCCTTATGAGCAACACGTCCACCCATTCCAGCACCCGCCGCCTGACCGAGGGCGGCATCTGCATCGCGCTCGCCCTTGTGCTGAGCTATCTCAAAATTCCCATCGGTCTGTCGTTTGGCGGCTTCGGCGGCTCGATCACCCTTGTGATGGTCCCGCTCATCCTCTTCGCCGTGCGCTATGGCGCGCCCTGGGGCATCCTCGCGGGCGTCGCGTTCGGCACGCTCAAGTATTTCTTCGCCGAGGGCTTCGCCGTGAGCTGGGTGTCCATCATCTTCGACTATTCCGTCGCCTACGGCGCGGTCGGCCTTGCGGGCCTTTTCCGCGTGAAGGGCAACGACTATTCCAAGCTCCCGCTCGCCGCGTTCGTCGGCTGCCTCGGCCGCTTTGTCATCCACTTTATCTCCGGTGTGACGGTCTACGCGCAGTATATGCCCGAGGAATTCATGGGCATGACCATGACGTCTCCCGTGTTCTACTCCGTGCTGTACAACGGCACGTATATGCTGCCGGAACATGAGCTGCATGGTTGTGCTCTGCACCTGCATATACGTGAAGTTTCTTAATCATCTGTCTTCCTAAAGGTCCCTTGGGAAGCATTCCTTTCACTGCAAGATAGATTACGTCTTCAGGTTTTTTAGCTAATTTTTCTTTTTAATGTCTGTTCTTTCATTCCACCAACATAGTCGGAATGATGATAATAAATCTTCTGGTCTAATTTCTTACCAGTTACTTTAATCTTCTCAGCGTTGATAACAATCACGTTATCTCCTGTATCGATATGTGGTGTATAAGTTGGTTTGTTTTTACCTCTTAAGATTGTTGCGATCTCAGATGCTAAACGTCCTAATGTATGTCCTGTAGCATCAACTACATACCATTCTCTTTCAATTGTTGATGGGCTGGCCATAAAACTTTTCATGGTGTTCCTCCTTAAAATTTCTATCAATCATATGTGTCTATATTAAATACTCCCACCGGGGCATTGGGAGCAATACGCACCCCACCAAGCACAACAG
>VOFJ01001824.1_pt1 | contig 14622 bp, 33 predicted proteins | sample 5384081 | NCBI WGS metagenome assembly VOFJ01 (sample SAMN12384729, study PRJNA508395) | human gut metagenome | isolation source: healthy gut I | host: Homo sapiens
GCAGATGCCGACAGGATACAGGCCGGAGCATGATCCCCGCAAGACGCGCTGGGGCAATATAATGCGTAAGACGAATATAGATGAGCTGCCCCAGTTTATCAATGCTGTTGGGGGATATGAGTATCGTGGGGCCTCGTCCTCACATGCTTCTCCATACGCAGGAATATTCAAGGCTGATCAATAAATATATGGTGCGGCATTTTGTGAAACCGGGTATAACGGGATGGAGCCAGGTTACGGGTTTCCGTGGGGAAACGAAGGAACTAAAAGACATGGAGGGCCGTATCCGTGGTGATATCTGGTATTTGGAGCACTGGAGCTTCGGTCTGGACCTTTACATCATGTACAGGACGGTGGCGAATGTCTTCCGTGGCGAGAAGAATGCCTATTAGTAAAACGGGCTGTTCTTAACGATCCTTCTCGATGAGGGTCCTTAGTAATTTAGCAGTTAAAAAACTTTGTTTTTGCAGCCTGTTATTTCCGTCTGCCGGCCGGAAATGGAACATAGCTTTAAGACTAATGTTAGATCAGAACCCTTGTCCTTTGTGAAAAGTGCAGGGAGCTCCGGGAACGAGAGCGCTTGTTCCCGGAGCTTTTTTAATCGAAAAACTATATGGCAAAAATTGTATGTCTGCATGACTATCAGGAAGATATTATACAGCGTCTCTCGGAGGAATGGCGGACGCGCTGCAGCGTGATGGTGCAGATGCCTACAGGCACCGGCAAGACCCATGTATTGGCGGCGGTGGTAAGCAGTTTTCTCACTGATGGAAAGAGGACGGTCTGGATCGTCGCACACCGCAGGGGAACTTGTGGAACAGATAGAAGAGACCGTTGCAAAAATACGGAACAAGTCTGACTGACGGGCGCATCAGGGTGATGTCCATACAATGGCTAACACGGCATTACGATGACGTGGTGGAAAAACCGGAACTGGTCATCATCGACGAGGCGCATCATGCGCAGGCAAGGACTTACCGGATGCTGTGGAACTGGTGTCCGGAAGCGAAGTTTCTCGGACTTACCGCTACTCCCTGCCGGATGGGACGTACCGGGTTCACGGACCTTTTCGACTCGCTGGTATGCTCATGGAGCGTGGCGGAGTTTATAAGGAAAGGGTGGCTGTCGTCATTTGATTATGTCTCGATACGTGCAAACAGCAGGGAGCAACGGTTGATAGACTCGCTGGAAAAACGCGGTGCCGACGGTGATTACCAGATAAGGGAGATGAATGATGTACTGAATCGCCACACAAGCATCGAACGGTTATACCGGAGCGTTCTGGAGTATGCGGACGGGAAGAAGGGGATTGTTTATGCCGTCAGTATTGACCATGCGCGGAACATCGCGGCGTATTACAGCGGAAAAAGGACTGGACGCCGCAGCCATAGACAGTCACACACCGACTGCTGAACGCGGACGGATGGTGGGGGATTTCAAAACAGGCAGAATAAAGGTACTGGTAAATGTGGACGTTTTCAGCGAGGGATTTGACTGCCCCCCCGATGTGGAGTTCGTGCAGATGGCACGCCCGACACTCTCACTGGCCAAATATCTGCAACAGGCCGGGCGCGGATTGAGAAAATCAGCCGGCAAGGAGACATGCGTGCTGATAGACAACGTGGTGGACTCTACCGTGTGTTCGGTCTGCCCACCATGGCATGGGACTGGGAGGCGATGTTCCGTGGGGATATGGCTGGAAGGGGAATACGGACCGCCCGACATGGGAACGGAACAAGTTCAGAAACTGTCACCGCGGAAGATTCATGTCAGGACTTCGGTATGGAAGTAATCGTTTCCCATGACAGGCTTACTTTCCGTTATAGCTTTGCAAAAAACTCCTAATCCCTGCAAGAGTCCGGAACTTAGAGCATGGCAGGACAGGGAACAGCAGGCTATGGGGGCTGTGCCGGGGAAGAAAAAAAGATTACGGCCTCGGTATTCGTCACAGTCTTCGACATCCGGCATGACATGGCAGCGGTGAGGTCTCTCGGACAAGAACTGCGGACTGGTAAACGCCTGTGGTGAGATTATAAGGAAGGAAGGGTATTGCCAGTCTATGAAATTCATGAGAAACAATTTCCTGACCGTGCAGAAACCGAACGGCAGATCTGATTATATAGATCTTTACAACCTGCGATCATACAGGGAAAAACCCGAGGTGAGGCGTTTCGGGGATGTGGAGATGTTGAAAGTCGGACGCATGTATTACAGCCGTACAAAAAAATCTGTATGCAAGCAAACTGAACCTGAGCGGTGGCTATATTTATGACCACAAGTTCTATGTGGCGATTTTTTTGATTACAATGCTTCCGTCCAATGCTATATTGACGATCCGCATATGGCTGGTTTTCCATGGGGATATGCCTGTCTTCCTCGGTGGTGACCATGACAGTTACTATTGGATATGCCGATGGCTGGCGGACGGAAGCATCATCGTGACGGACATCGGAGGGAAATACTATCATGTGACAGACTGTGGGGAAAAAAAATACATCGGATGTCACTTCCCGGCAGAGGAGGGAGAGAAATGTTTGGCCGCGATGGAGCGACTGGCAAAGCGTGCGAGGGAGATACGGAATATGGCGGAATCCGAAAAAATGGAAAAAAGAGGCGGCAGCTTCTGGAAAAGTCGGGCGAGGCTGTTCCGTTCCGTTCAGGGATGAAATGGGGGCTGAAAGTCGGTGAGCGTATCACCATTCCTCCGATATACCGCAATGTCAGGCCTCCCATAGGCAGGTATTGCGCCGTGGAGAAGAATTACAGCCAGTGGGGTGTCATTGCCATTGACGGCACAATGATGATTGAACCGCAATACTCTGATATAGAAATCAGCATGAAAGGCGATGTCACAGGAACAAAGGTATCCGGAAACAAGGTAGTAGTGAAACTGCCATAAAGGGTGATCTACCAGTCTTGTTTGTAAATCTGTGGTAAGCACTCAAATTAGGGCTCAAAAATGAAATATATATCTTCGCTGCGAACTAAAACTTACGAAATTATGCTAAGCAGTGAAGACCTTGAAAGATTCTACTTTCAGTATCAAACCGAGGCGGTTCCTCTCGGAATGTCAGTCCAGACATTCTGTTTACGGAACAATGTTCCATATAACATTTTTCACAGATGGTACAAAGGATACCCGCAAAAAATAGTGGAAGTTCAGGTGGATGGTGTTCCCTCGGGTCCACCATCGGAATCCGTGCCGTCTTCCCTTTCAGGGGATGCTTGTCTGGATGATGTGAAGGGGAAAGTCTATACACGGATATTTTTAGAAGAGACTGATTGTTTGTAGTTATTATGAGTCTTAAAGAAATTCACAAACAATGCCGCAATAGCGCATGCATTGAATTTGATAAGGCTATTCCTAACGGAATATTACTAATGAATGAAATGGAAAAAATACCTATGCAGTTTATTTGAACGTTTAGGACAAATAAATGTGACTGGGGAGAAAGACCAACATCGATTACCTTTAATAGTTTCTTTTATTAGAACCCATATATGGTGATAGATGAACTGTTACATTATTGATGAAAACATAGAAGCAGCAACTTTCGTGCGAAAAACAATTGGAGTTATTAGCACGTTACAAGGAAACTGAAAATATGGACGAGCTTAAAATAGCAATTAAAAAAAGAAGAAAGTTCCTCAAATTAGTAAGATAGAAAATGGAGGTGTGATGTATGGAATGTTATCGGAAATAGCGCATTCAGCAAAGCCTGAAACCTATACTTTATTAGGTTACGAGAAACAAGAAGATGACAGTGTTGGTATAAATCTCTTTGGTGTTTATGACGAAAACATTAAAGTGACGTTTGGCATTCATACAGATATTTTCTGCAGATTCTTTATTGAAATGTTACAATTTCAAAAAAGAGCATATCGAAAAATTACTCTGAAGACTCAGATATGGATTGGATGTGTAATGATTTTATTCCTCTTGGCCTAAAAAAGTGGAATAGAATACTTCGAAAGGTATTCTCGTTGAAATTCATGACATTTTTCAACAATTAAAACTGTTAGAAAACGGCTGGTTAATATCAAATTAATAAATTATGCCAGATTCTTTAAAACAGAAAGCAGCCAAAGGTGTACTTTGGAGCACAATCGAGCGCTTTTCCGTTCAAGGCGTACAGTTCCTGATTATGATTGTGATGGCAAGGTTGCTTACACCGCATGATTATGGAATCATCGGTATGCTGGCCATTTTCATTGCTGTGGCGCAGTCGTTGATTGACAGCGGCTTTTCGCAAGCATTGATACGTAAACAGAATAGGACTGAGACTGACAACAACACTGTATTCTATTTTCAATATTGTCGTCAGTGGCTTGCTTTACTTTATATTGTACATTTCTGCCCCGTTTGTTGCAGATTTCTATAATACGCCACAGCTTTTTGCCCTGTAATGCGCGTCGTATGTATCAGCATAATTTTCAATTCTTTGGCAGTTGTACAGCGTGCGCTTCTTACGATCAAGATTGACTTCAAGACCCAAGCCAAAGGCCGCCTTGACTGCCGCTGTAACTTCGGGCGTAGTAGGCATAACAATGGCTTACCATGGATTCGGCGTATGGTCGCTGATTACACAACAGTTGCTTAATCTCGGTATAAATACAAGTCTGTTATGGCTGTTGTCAAAGTGGAGACCACGATTGATATATTCTTGGCAATCATTTCACGAATTGTTCGCCTTTGGCTCGAAGCTCCTTGCATCAGGACTGCTCGATACCATTTATCGCAACATCTATCCCATTGTTATAGGCAAGCTTTTCAGTGCCTCAAACCTGGGACATTATACTGCGCACATCAGTTCTCTGAGTTCCCTTCTGTCCAATCTTACCGGAATAATCCAGCGTGTAACCTATCCCGTGCTTTGCGAGATACAAAATGATGACGCCCGCCTTGCCGGAATTTACCGTAAATTCCTAAAATTGTCTGCTTTTTATAATATTCCCGTTGATGATAGGTCTCTCTTCAGTCTCAAGGCCTTTTATTAGCATTATGCTTGACAGCAATGGGAGTTTTGCGGACAATTATTAGCAAATTATCTGTTTCAAGCATGATGTGGTATCCCATTCACGCCATCAATCTCAATCTTCTGCAAGTGAAAGGCCGTTTCAGACCTGTTCCTGCGACTTGAAATCATAAAAATTCTTGGTGTGACCATTTTGCATCACCGCGCCGTTTGGTCTTATTGTGATGTGTTATGGTTCAATTCTCAATTCGCTCGTAGCATTAGTGATAAACACTTACTACACCGGCAAACTGATCAATGTCGGTTTTTTTCAAACAAATGTGCGACCTGTTACCTACTATTGTTCTCTGCCTCGTAATGTTCGTCCTGATACTTATGGTAAACTATTTCATCCCAAGCGATATCGTAAAACTTTGTGTCGGTGTTGCTATAGGCATGACCTTTTACATATTGTCAAGTCACATCTTTAAGTTTTCTGAACTTACAGAAATACTGTCTTTACTTAAGAGAAAACCATAGAACTAATATAAAACAAATTTATCATGGATAATGAATTGATAACAGTAACGTCACCGTTACTGCCGAATCTTTGATGATTTTAATGAAATGCTCAAGCAGATTTGGGCAAGTAAATGGATAACCAATAATGGTTCTTTTCACAAGCAACTTGAAAAGGAACTGGCTCCTTATCTGAAGGTGCCTTATATAAGTCTGTTTACTAATGGCACTTTGCCGCTGATAACAGCTCTTCAGGCATTGCGTATAACAGGCGAGGTTATTACTACTCCCTATAGTTTTGTTGCTACGACTCACGCTTTGTGGTGGAATGGTATAAAGCCTCCGTATTTGTGGATATAGACCCTACTACAGGTAATATTAACCCCGATAAGATAGAGGCCGCCATTACGCTGCCAAGACCACGGCTATAATGCCAGTATGTATGGCAAGCCCTGTGACACCAAGCGGATACAGTAGATTGCCGACCATGGCTTGCAAGTGATTTATGATGCTGCTATGCATTTGGGAGTAGAGGTTAATGGTGAGAGTATACCAATGTTTATTCAAATCTGAGAGCAATGCCGGTGATCCAGTTTCCATGCTAAAAAGTTTACAACACCGTAGAAGGTGGAGCGATGGTGATGCACGATGAAAAATGAAGAAAAGCGCATAGACTACTTGAAGAATTTTGGTTTCGCCAACGAAACAACCGTGGTCGGTCCTGGCATCAACAGCAAGATGGACGAGGTGCGTTCGGCCTACGGTCTGCTCAATCTTAAACAAGTGGATGCCGCGATAGAAGCACGTCACCAAGTCGCCATAAAATATCATTGAAGTTCTTCGTAATGTTGAGGGTGTAACATTTTTCGATGACATCCCTGGTGTCCGTCACAATTATTCATACTTCCCTATTTTTATAGATGCGAAAAAATATGGTATGACCCGTGATGAGCTTTATTTCAAGATGAAAGAGCAAAATGTTCTCGGCCGCCGTTACTTCTATCCGCTTATCAGCGAGTTCTCAACCTACCGCGGACTTGAAAGCGCAAAACCGGAGAATCTGCCCGAGGCGCACAAGATGGCCGACAGCGTAATCTGTTTGCCAATGCACCATGCGCTTAGTAACGATGACATTCAACGAATACTTGATAGTATAATTAAGTGACAGGTATGAAGAAAATATTGCTGCTGGGCGGTTCTGCCCAACAGCTTGTAGCGATAAAAGCGGCTAAGGAATTAGGGGTATTATACCATTGTCTGCGATTATCTTCCGGACAATCCCGAGGACAATATGAGGCAGATAAATTTTACGCTACAAGCAACAACAGATATTGAAGCCGTTTATGAAATCGCTAAGGAAGAGCAAATCAATGGCATACTCGCTTATGCTTCCGACCCTGCTGCTCTTCCTGCTGCTATCGTAGCCGAGAAACTGGGGATTGCCCACTAATCCTGCAAAGAGCGTAGAGATTCTTGGATTGAAATATCCGTGGCGTAAGTTCTTACACGATAACGGATTTGCATGCCCTAAATTCTACCCATTTAATCCCCAAACTCCGATAGATGAAATTAAGAATAATATTAAGAATTTTACGTTTCCATTTGTGGTAAAGCCGACCGACTCGTCTGGCAGCAAGGGTGTGACAAGGCTTTGATGATTGGAACGGACTTGAAAAGGCTATAAGCCGGGCTGACGAATATTCAAGGAATAAAGTTTTGCTCGTTGAAGAGTTCATTCAGAGAGGCTATCCATATGTCATTGGCGGTGATATTTTCGTATGGAACGGGAAAATAGTTCTCTATGGTGAAATGGAGTGCCTTAGGGATATGGTAAGAAGTCCTTTAATTCCGATAGGGGAAAAAAAACGGCGGCCATCAATGAAAAACAAAAAAGATTTGTTTACAACGAATTGCAGCGTGTAATTACAGCACTTAATATCCGTTTCGGCGAGATGAATATTGAAATTCTGCTTGATAAAGACGACAATGTGCATTTCCTCGAGTTGGGTCCAAGAGCAGGCGGTAACATGATTCCCATTCAGCTTAGCGACGCTTTCGGCATAGATTTGGTGAAAGCCAACGTACAAGCCGCAATAGGGGTGAAGCCTGATTTTGTGAACACAAGTTCGGTAAAAAGCCCTTCCCGGTTGCTATATGCATTATGTCCTGCATAGTTATGAGACTGGAACATTCGGCAATGTTGAAATAGATGAGAGCATAAGAAAGTTTGTCTATCGTGAAGTCATTTACAAGAAACCCGGTGACAAGATTGAAGTTTTTGATGGAGCCGAGTAAGGCTCTCGGCATAATCTTTCTGCATTTTGATAAAAGTATAGAAATGGAAGATTTCTGCAAGAATCATAACACATTAATTAAGGTAAATCTGCAATGACAGGAACTCAACAAGTAAAAAGCCGATAGGAGGCTATTTTGAGCTGGAGCTTCCTATATATCCCGAACTCCATGCCAATGCTATTGCCCTTAATAGCGGACGTTTCTGCTTGGAGTATGTTTTGAGATGCAAGCACTACAAAAAGTGTACGTTCCGTATTTCATTTGCGATTCAGCCGTTGAACCAATTAAACTTGGTATTCCGTATGAGTTTTATCATATAAATAAGGATTACCGTATAATTGATGAAATCCGGCTAAACGATGGTGAAGCATTGTTGTATGCTAACTATTAGGGGGGTTGCAAGACGCATATTGCCAACATCTTGCCTCCATATACGGACAGAGGCTTATTCTTGATTACACTCAGGCGTTTTATTCAAAAACCAATTGATGGAATAGATACATTTATAGTTGTCGTAAATTTTTCGGTGTACCTGACGGAGGTATCTTTATACCAACGTTCAGACTGATTTTGAAATTACAGGATGAATCATACACACGGATAAATTCGCTTGTGAAACAGTATAGACATTTCTCCCGAAAGCCGGTTTTCAAGACTTTCATATTACCAGTGCGGAATTTCATAAAATGCCGATACGGAGAATGTCCAACTTTACAAAACGCATGATGAAAAGCATTGATTACGAGTATGCTGCATGTCGCAGAATCGAAAACTACAACACATTGCAGCAACAACTTGGGGGTAGAAAACTTTGCTATGGTGAAGTGCCAATGATATTTCCATTTATATCAGAATTAGGACAAGAACTTCGCCAGCACTTTATCGTAAACAAGGTTTTCGTAGCAAAGTATTGGCCAAACGTGGACGGTTGGGCTGGAAAAGATTCACTGGAAACGTGGATGGCAAACCATATTCTTCCGTTGCCCATAGACCAAAGATATTCAAAAGAATGATATGGAAATAATTTTAAATATTATAGAAGATTATGAAAGAAAGGTAGTAATAATTGGCGGTAAAGGAACTGCTGTTGTCATAGCTGAACAGATTTATGACGCTCAAATTCGTTTCGGAAAAGAAATTGAAGTTATAGGTTTCGCATTCGATGATCCTGCCTTTTTGGGTGGCATCAATGGGTGGCCTGTTCTGTGGCTGGACGAAGGAGGCTTATGAAAAATTTAAAGATGATGCTGATATCAAATTCGTTTTTGCAATGTATCGTTCTGACTTGCTCAAAGAAAGAATTCAGCTTCGGGACAATCTGAACATTCCGAAAGAGCGCTATTTGTCTTTCATACATCCGACAGCATATGTCGCTAAAAGTGTTCGGATGGGACAGGCAAATATTGTGCTAGCAAATTGTTCCATCAACTGTAATGCTGTACTTGGCGATTTTAACACAATGAACACCAATTCATCAATTGGGCATGATACGGTATTGGAAATAATAATTTTATCGCTGCTCATACCTGTATCGGTAGTGGTTTAAAATAGAAATGGAAATTTTACCGGATTGAATTGCAGCCTTAGGAACCTTATAAGAATTTGGAGATTACAACCTGATTGGCATGGCCTCAAATGTTGTAAAAGATGTCGAATGTGGGAAAACACTCGTAGGAAATCCTGCGCACGAATTACATAAATAAAAATAATGAATAAATCAATTTTAGGACTTTATTATGAGGATTTTGTCATAGGTGACGAAATCCAACATTCACTTTCCAAAACTATTTTTGAGAGTGATAATAACTTCTTTTTCCTTGTTGACAATGAATCATCATCCCGTTCATACTAATATGGATTATGCGGCAAAAACCAACACGGAAAAATTCTAGTGGTGGGTACATTAGTATTTTCGTTGGCTGTTGGGATTACCGTACCTGATATCAGTGGAAAAGCAATAGCCAATTTAGGGAATATGAGAGCATTAAACATTTAAATCCGGTATTTTTTGAATGATACAATTTATGTTCGCACAAAAGATATTGGATAAGCGTGAGTCTAAATCCAAATCTGACCGTGGAATTATTTATGTGGAATCCATCGCTTATAATCAAAATGGAGTAGATGTTCTGTCATTCAGAAGAAAAGTATTAGTAAAAAAAGAAAGAGTTATAATTATGAATAATACATATTTAATGCGCAGCCTGATGTTTGTACCTGCTGCGCATAATCAAAAATTGCTTGATAGTGCCGTGCGACGTGATGCGGATGTTCTTCTATTGGACATAGAAGATTCTGTTCCGTTTGCAGAAAAACAGCTTTCCCGTGACAATATTAAGAATTTTGTTAAACGTCCGGATTTGCATGGGAAATTATTATTTCCTCGTGTGAATGATCGGGGGAAAGTGGTGAACTGCTTCGTGATGCTTATCAGTTGACTATAGACGGGATCGCTGGATTCATGTATCCCAAAGCGACAAAAGGGGATGACATTTATTTTTTTGGTAAATTACTTGAAACGATTGAATATGAAAAAGGGTTTCTATTGGAACATTTAAAATAATCCCATTGATTGAGACGGCAGGTGCTGTAATCAATATTAAAGATATATGTAGTGCATGTACTAGAGTTATAGCTGTTGCATTTGGGTGTGAAGACTATGTAACAGACATGGGTGGAAAACATGATGCAGAAGGAATAAGCATAATGACTGCACGCAACATGATATGTATTGGTGCACGCAGTTGTGGTGTGCTTCCTATTGATACTGTCCATATTAAGGTTCATGATTTGGATGATCTGGAGAAGAATCTCATACTGAGTAAGAATTTGGGATTTGAAGGTATGCTTGTCCTGAATCCTAAGGAACTTCCATTGGTGAACAGATATTATTCACCAACCGAAGACGAAGTTGCTTGGGCAGAAGAAATGATTACATTATCTGAGGAAGCCGTAAGTGAGGGGGCAAGGAGTGGCTGTAAAAGAGAACAAATTTATAGGACCTCAATGGTGAAAGTGGCGCGCAATATAATTAGAAAACATGAGCTGATTGTGCTTAAAGAAAAGGAATTCCATGAATTATGATTTAATGATGACTATCCATTGAACTGCTTAGCAAGCTAAATCATTGGTTGATGGATACAGAAAAGGTTTATTATTTGTTAGTCTGTAATGCATTGTATGAAAAAAAATATTATAGCAAATGTAATAACAGACAGTGAAAAGAAATAGTTTTTTTCCAAGGGATGAATATGTATGTAAGTTTGAATATCTTAAGAATGTACTTTCCTGCATAAAAAAAACAATCTTTCAGCTTATGATAAAAACCTTTGTGAGACTAGCCCCAGAAGGAGACGATAAGAGCAGTCCGGTTAAATGTATCACGCGATTATTCCACCAGTGTCTTTGCCGCCACAACATCATATGATATTGTGACGGTAAAGCACCCTCAAAAAATATATTTGGGAAAAATAAAATGAATGACAATAAGTTATTAGTTTCTATAAAATGCATGGTTTACAACCATGAACCGTACCTCCGCCAATGCCTTGAAGGTTTCGTGATGCAAAAAACAAGCTTCCGCTTCGAGGCTATTGTTCACGATGATGCATCTTCAGATGGCAGTGCGGCGATAATACGTGAGTATGCCAGAAAATATCCAGACATTATTAAACCTATTTATGAAACAGAAAATCAATACTCAAAACGGAATGGTTCATTAATAAATAGAATAATAAACGCACATATGCATGGAAAGTATATAGCATTTTGCGAAGGTGACGATTACTGGACTGATCCGCTAAAATTACAAAAACAGGTGGACTGGTTAGAGAAGCATGATGAGTATGTAATGTCGCATTCAAATTGTTTATGTTTTAACCAATCAACAGGAAAATTCACCCATGATAAAATAGAAAACAAAAAAAGTTGAAATTGGTTGCAATCTCTCATGTGAAGATATTATTAGATACCCAAGAATAGTAATGACTTTAACTGTAGTTATTAGAACAATCTGTCCTTGATAAAATAATAGTTTCTGATCCTTTTTATTTTTGATTCAGGGAATTTTTTATTAGGGGGATATTCCTCGCTGGTATTCAGCTTCCAGAATGGGAAAAATACATTTCTTATCGGATATAACAAGTGTTTACCGTGAATTGAATAGTTCAGCATCCCACATCAAAGGGTTTAAAACCGATATAAATTTTCGGTTTCAGCCCAAGGCCTTCGAGGCTTATTTATGCAGACGGGATAACTTATCTACAGATTTATCGGCTTTGATAGAAAGACGATATGCCAATGTCTTGTTACACCATCTCGTATTAAATCCCGATTATAAACCTGTCGTTCCGCTGTTGCCAAACACTCATCGTTTTGAATTATTTCTGCAACGCCATAAATTGTTGGGGATATATCTTGCGATAAAAGATATTTTCAGAAAATTAAAACTATCCAAACCATTATGAGTACCATAAGATTAATATACATTCTATTGCATGTATTGGAAATTTGGATGCTCTGTTGTAGCTGGAAGGAAAATGTCCCAGACAAAAAAAACAGACAAGGAATATTGAAAGCATCTCTGTGGGCGTTTGTTCCCTTATGTGTGTTTGTTTAAGGATTAAGATTCGGACATAATATAGATTGGAATTTATATTGTGTAAGATATCTTGAACATAAATCAATGGATTGGAATACGACAGAACCCATATATCACTTTCTTTTTTTATCTATTCAATTCAATAGGAGTACCATATTTTATTGTAATTTCCTTTCGCTTTTATCCTTTTAGCTTTTTACCGTAGCCAAACATTTTAAAAATTGCTTGTATTATGTTCTTCCATTGCTTCCTGTTGTTGCGCAAAGTAATGACAACTACATCAGATGGTATTTAGCTGTTTCGTTTGCACTGATTTCTCTATATTTTTCTGCTATCGGATAACAAGAAAAAAGTATATTAAGTGCATATTGGCATTTATTGTAGGAGTACTGATACATAATGGAACACTTCTATTATTGGCTTTTATACCTAGGTTTTACTACTTTGGGCGCAAAAAGCATATCCCGATAACTATTTCCGTCATAACAGTATTTCTTTTCGGTTTTTTGTAGTTTCCATCTCAATAATGTCCTTTCTTTCTGAAATTGCATTGTCTGTCTATTATTTAGGCGGAAACAGTCTTCAAGATGTTCGGCTTTCTACTTACTTACTAAAAGTAAGTGGCATGGTAACAGAAGGGTATGGCATTACTGGCATTGGTGAATATAATCTTCGAAATAAAGGTATTTACGTTTGTATCATTTTTACCTGTCATCATTTACGGACCGCGGTATCTAAACTCCCTATAAATGGGGTATACTAACTTATAACCTCTTCATCATAGGAGCATTTCTGAATCCTTTTTTAGTACAATAGAAATATTTGATAGATATAGTAAGGCATTGCTAATTTTTCAAAGCCATTGTTGCAGGAATCGTATATTATAAGCTTTTTAAAGAGCAAAGACACAATAAGTGCTGTTAGAATTTTCTCTTTGGTATTTTTGCTTTTTTGCTGCTTCTATCCATTCATCCGATATTCTTGTATGACCACAGCGGATTATAGGATGATGTATATATGGGATTCAATGGCCGTGATTATATAAATACGGATTTGTACATTAATGATTTTATCAATAATTAAAATAATGACTATGAGCATAAAAAGGAATATAAAAACAATAATACTTAAACTGCTACAAAGAAAAAAAAGTGACAAAAGCAGATATCGTATTGTTGTCTCTAACCAACGGTTAGTTAGAAAGAAAAAGTGATTATAACAGGCGGAAATCGTGGATTGGGATTTGCTATGGCAAAAAATTTACAGATGAAGGAGCCGAAGTCTTAATAACAGGTCGCGACGAAGAAAAGTTAGAAAAAGCTGCAAAAGAGATTGGTTGTAAATACATGCAATATGATGTAACGGATTTTACTCACATGGATGAGTTCATTAAAGAGGCGGATGACCTGTTAGGCGGTGCCAATGTGCTGGTAAATAATGCCGGTATTTCGTTGCATGAGGGCACCATAATGGATGTTCATTATGAACAATTTGACAAGCAAATAGAGACAAATCTCAAGGGAGCGTATTTCTTGTCACAAAAGTTTCTTCGTATGTATGAGAAAAAGCATAGAAATGGCGGATCCATACTATTTCTATCCTCAGAACGGGGACATTATGCTGATGATTTTTACCTTACGGACTCATTAAAGCTGCCATTAACAGCTTAACGCAGGGACTTGCAAAAATGTTGATACAAAGCAATATAAGAATAAATGCAATTGCTCCAGGTATTACAACGACTGATATGACAAGCATAACAAAGGACGATATTTATGCAGATGACTATTCGACAGGCAGATATTATTTGCCTGAAGAGGTGGCAGAAGTTGCTTGCTTTTCTTGTTAGTGATGCATCTTCTTGCCTGTCGGGACAGATTATAATTTGTAATAACGGAGATTCAATTAATTACAGAAAATAGGAAACAAATAAGCACTATATGATGTCTACGTATTATACAAACGATAGAACAACCCAAATTGTTCTATATTTATTGAAAAAAGCTCATGGAATAAGAAAAGTCATTGTGTCACCTGGTACAACAAATGTTACGCTTGCTTGAAGTATGCAGATTGACCCCTATTTTGAGCTGTATTCTGCGGTGGATGAAAGATCGGCTGCTTATATGGCCTGTGGATTAGCTTATGAATCTGGAGAGCCTGTTGTACTTTCCTGCACGGAAGCAACAGCATCACGTAATTACTTCCCCGGATTAACTGAAGCATATTACCGAAAACTTCCTGTGCTAGCTA
>VOFJ01003751.1_pt1 | contig 14597 bp, 21 predicted proteins | sample 5384081 | NCBI WGS metagenome assembly VOFJ01 (sample SAMN12384729, study PRJNA508395) | human gut metagenome | isolation source: healthy gut I | host: Homo sapiens
GCGGGGCTTTGGGGCACCAGTTGCTGACGGGCCTTTGGCCAAAACCGACGAAGGGGCGTGCTGCTCTACACACGCCGACCCCGGGCGGACAGCGAGGCCGGCGGTTAAATATTGTATTTGTATTCAGTATCATTATTATGATGAATTTAACCTTTGAAAAGGTATTTCAGTCTGTCGGCAGAATGAATGTCTCCATGATTGGACTGATGCTAGGCTGTATTGCCAATATCATTTTAGACCCGCTTTTGATTTTCGGAATTGGCTTCTTCCCGAAAATGGGAATGCGCGGAGCTGCCCCTTGCCACCGGTATCGGACAGCTGCTGACTCTTATTTTTTCTCTTTGCCTATTTTCTGCACCCAATCAGTGTACGGATTAGCAGAAAATATCTTATCCTGGATAAACATCTTGATTTGAAATTATATGGTATCGGCATTCCTGCCATCTTAAATCTGGCTCTGCCGTCCTTACTCGATCTCATTTTTAAACGGACTCCTTGCCGCATATGACCAGTGTTATGTGGTAGTCGTCGGAATCTATTACAAACTGCAGACCTTCCTCTACCTTCCTGCCAATGGAATTATCCAGGGGATCCGTCCTCTGGTCAGCTTCAATTACGGTGCCGGTGAAATAAAGCGTGTGAAGAAAAATCTATCATCTTACCCTCTGTATGAACGGTGTCATTATGCTTCTTGGTATGATTATCTGCTTTTACTGCATCACCATACCTTATCGGAATGTTTACAGACAATGCCTCCACAATTTCCGTGGGAAGCAATGCCCCTTCGGATTATCTGCTGTGGTTTCCTGATTTCCACCGTATCCATTACTGCCTCCGGTGCTTTGGAAGGGCTTTCAAAGGGCGGACAGTCCTTAATTATTTCACTGCTCCGTTATATCTTTTATCATTCCGCTTGCATTTGTTCTCTGTAAAGCCTTTGGTCCACAGTGCGTATTCCATGCTTTCTGGATTACGGAAATTTAACTGCCGCAATTGCAGCCCTGCTGATGAAATCAAGCCTCCGGCTTCCGGGCACACAGGCATAAAATACATTAGAGAAAGCTGCCAGCAAAATTTTGCTGACAGCTTTTCTCTATGCTATTTCTTATACATATATAATTGTTACACCGGAAAAGGATGCATCCAGATAAATCGTTGCCTGTGGCTGCTGCATCATCGCATTATCAAAATACACTTTCATGCTATCAAAGCCTATGGACAAAAGCAGTGCTGCGCCAAGTATCGGCCATGGTGTATGTCACTCATTATACACAAACACATTTTTCTGTAAATGCCTTTGGAATAAGTGGTAAGAAATACGAACCAAGTGGTAATTATTTCCGTTCTTTTTTCTTCTTTCAGCCGCTTTTCAATTGCTTCTACCACCGTGCGGAGCACTTTAATTCTGGCATAATACTTGCAGTCTGCCTCTACTAAAATCCATGGTGCATAAGTGGTAGAGGTACGAATCAGCATTTCATCCACTGCCTTTTCGTAAAGCATCCCATTTCTCACGGTTGCGCCAGTCCTCATCGGTAATCTTCCACTGCTTTGCCGGGTTTTCCATACGCTCCTTAAAACGACGCTCCTGCTCATCCTTATCAATGTGCATCCAGAATTTTAAAACAATGGTTCCATGATGCGCCAGCTGCTCTTCCATTTCGTTCATCTCATGGTAAGCACGCTTCCATTCTTCTTCCTGACAGAAGCCTTCGATTCTCTCAACCATAACGCGGCCATACCAGGAACGGTCAAATATTGCCACATGACCATCCTTTGGAAACTGTTTCCAGAAACGCCACAGATAATGATGTGTTTTTTCTGCATCATTGGGTGCTGCCACCGGATTTACCTGATACCCCCTTGGATCCAATGCCTGGGTCAGCCGTTTGATGGCTCCGCCTTTTCCACCGGCATCCCAGCCTTCAAATGCCAGCACCACCGGAATCCGGTATTTATAAAGTTCATTATGAAGCTCGGAAAGTCTTGCCTGAAGGACGTGCAAGTTCTTTTTGTACTCCTCTTTTTTCCATCTTTTTTTGAAAGGTCTACTCCTGCCAGCACGGAGCTCTTAAGTACCTGCTCCTTTTTGTGATGCGGCTCCTGCTTCCTGCAAAGTATCCTTTTCCTGTTTTATTTCCTGCGCCTTTGTTTTCTCCCGCTCCCTCTTCTCCTGTTCGGCTTTCTTATCTGCGATTGCCTGCTCCAACACAGAAACTACGATTTCCGTCATTTTGCTGCCGCATATTCCCGGTCGGTGCACTCTAAAATATGCCACGGTGCATATTCAGAATCCGTCTTTTTCCAGCATTTCTTCATTCATGGCAAGATATTCTTCATAATGCTTATTCCTCGCCAAATCGTCCTTTGTTACCCGCCATGCAGTCTTCTTATCTTCCAGAAGCTTATCAAAACGCTTCTTCTGCTCCTTCTTTGACACATCTGCAAACAATTTGATAATTACCATGCCATCATCCGTTAATTGTTTTTCAAAGGGAACAGATTTCTCCAAACGCATAATCAAGCTGCTCCTTTGTGGTCACACCGTCAAAGCGGTCCACCAACACTCTCCGGTACCAGCTTCTGTCGAAAATTGCAATTCTTCCCTGGGATGGAATCTTCGTCCAGAAGCGCCACAGGAACGGGTGCATTTTCTCTTCCTTGGTCTCCACTGCAGTAGCGTATACCGAAAATCCCCTCGGGTCTAAAGGCTCAATGATTTTATTAATCAATGTTCCTTTTCCTGCTGCACCAAATCCCTCAAATACAATCATGACCGGAATCTTCTGTTCCTTACAGGCTCTCTGCAGATAGGATAACTTTGGCTGCAAATCGTCCATCCACTCCTTATATTCCTTTTTTCCCCATCTTCCGGTTTAAATCTACCTTCTCTAACATTGCATGTCCTCCTTCACTTATAACTCCACAATATGTTGCATTTTTTATATATAGAAATAGTATAATATTTTTTCTTGAAGAATATCCAGTCTAATGGGTATATAATGAAACAAATATGTGATTGCGAAAAAGAAATTATTATTTCAAAAGGCTGTATTCGAAGTACCGGTGGCTTTGACATGAAATACCGCAGTTCTAAGCTGCATATTTTTCTTTTGTGATAGAAAGCAGTCTTTCCAATGTTTGACAAGATGCCAGTACTGTCCGCCGGAGTACGGATGCCTTTTAATGGCTGTTAGGGGCACTTGGAATTTCGTCCGGTACCCGGCAACGCTGGCACAGGGACGTGCCAGCGAGGCACATATGAACATGGATGTGAATTTGTGCCGGTTGCCGGACCTGAAAAAATATGTCTCGAAATTCTTAGTGCCCCTTGCAGTTATTATGTGGCATCCGCACCCGGCGGACAGTGACGGCATCCGGTCAAAGCAACGGAAAGACAGTTTACCATCAAGAAAAAATATGCAGTTAAGAATTGCTGGCATTTCACTTCACATAAGCCACCAGTGCCTCAAATACAGGCCTTTTCAAATAAAACACCGCTTTTTCGCAATCACCGATATGTATCAATAAAAAGGAGACTCACTATGAAATTTATTTCCTGGAATGTAAATGGCTTACGTGCCTGTGTCAATAAAGGATTTTTAGATTTCTTCCATGAAATCAATGCAGATGCATTCTGTATTCAGGAGACTAAACTGCAGGAAGGACAGATTGAACTTTCCCTTCCGGGCTATTACCAGTACTGGAATTATGCGAAGAAAAAGGCTATTCCGGCACTGCCATCTTTACCAAAAAGGAACCTCTTTCTGTAAGCTATGGCATTGGCATCCCGGAGCATGATGAAGAAGGACGTGTTATCACATTAGAATATGAAAACTACTATCTCATCACCTGCTACACACCAAACTCCCAGAGCGAACTGGCAAGGCTTTCCTACCGTATGGAATGGGAAGATGCTTTTTACAGTATTTAAAGGGATTAGAAGAAAAGAAGCCGGTGATTTTCTGCGGAGATTTGAATGTTGCGCACAAGGAGATTGATTTAAAGAACCCGAAAACCAACCGTAAAAACGCGGGCTTTACGGATGAAGAACGGGAAAAATTCTCTGTTCTTTTAGAGAATGGCTTTATCGATACGTTCCGGTATTTTTATCCGGATCAGGAGGGCATCTATTCCTGGTGGTCGTACCGTTTTCACGCAAGAGAAAAGAATGCCGGATGGCGTATTGATTATTTTTCTGGTTTCCCAGTCCTTAAAAAGAGAAGTTAAAGGGAGCTGCCATTCATACGGAAGTTCCTGGTTCCGACCATTGTCCGGTAGAACTGGAGATAGACTGCTAAACTTAAAATGGGTAAAAAGCTTTCCTTCCATCAGCTTTTTACTCATTCTTTTATTTCTACAGATACTTCTTTTTCAAAGTCCTCTGCACGCATTGGCTTACCATAATAATAACCCTGAATATACTGCACCTTCATGCTGCGGAGCTTCTCCACCTGTTCCGTTTCCTCTACCCCTCTACACAAATCCGTACTCCGATGGTCTCTGCCAGTTCTGATACCATCTTTACAAAGGCCTCTGAATACTCATCTTTTCCAATGTCAATGATAAAGCAGCGGTCTATCTTGATAATGTCAATCGGCAGCTCACGGATATGGTTCAAGGAAGAATAGCCTGTTCCAAAATCGTCCAGTGCAACCTTTACGCCAAGGCTCTTGATATCCGAAAGAATCTTCTTCATACGCTTCATATCGTTAATTGCAAGGCTCTCTGTTACTTCAAGGGTAAGGTTTGCCGGATCCATCTTTGTCTCTTCCAACACTTCCCTGACTTTTCTTTCATATCATTCTGCAATAGCTGTACCACCGAAAGATTTACATTGACATGATACTCCGGATGTCCCATGTCATTCCAGTATTTACAACGGCGGCAGGCTTCTTTCAATACAAAGCTTCCGATTGGATTGATAAGTCCTAAATATTCTGCCAGCGGAATAAATTCAGACGGGGAAATCATCCCCATTGCCTCAGAATTCCAGCGCGGATAAGTGCCTCGGCTCCACTACATGGGTCTCCCGGTCTGGAAATATCCACAATCGGCTGATAATACACCTCAAATTCCTGGCAGGAATTTGTAGTGGCATAACGCATATTTTTCTCTAAATCAAGCCGCTTAAAGGATGTCGCTTCTACATTTTCATCATAGAATTCTATACGGTTTTTACCACCCTTTTTTTGGCTTCGTATAAAGCAATATCTGCTTTTTTGATTAATTCCTGTACATTGTCTCCGTCATCTGGGAAACATACCACCCCCATACTCATGGTACAGTAGTAATCTCCACCTTTTAAGAACCATGGCTTGGAGAAAATATTCCTAATCTCTGTTAAAATCTCATCCAGACGCTGATATTTTTCCTGATTAACAATGATGATAAATTCATCACCACCCATGCGGTAGCAGGTAGATTCCAGTCCGGTCACTCCCCCGCAGGCTTCTTGAAATCGTCTGCAGCAGAATATCCCCATACTGATGTCCCAGTGACCATCATTAATATGCTTAAAAGTCATCCAGGTCAATATAGCAGAGTGCTCCCTTGCCACCCTGTTCCCTGGCTCTCTGGATATAGATTTCCACATCATGCTCACAACGCATTCTGTTATAAAGTCCCGTCAGGAAATCATTATTCGCCTGGCGTTCAATCTTCTGCTGATAAAGCTTTTTATCCGTCACATCATAAACCGTCAGCAGCATAACCCTTCTGCCATCCACCCAGTTAATCTGAGTATGATAAATGTCAAAATACCGGTTATCCTCTTTGGAATAATATTCTACAAAATTACCATTTCCATAACGCTTATTACCGGAACGGAAAATCTCATCCTGCTGCTTTTCAAACCGGCCATCTGCAAATAACCTGTGAAACTGCTGGTTCGTATAAAGAATCTTCTCCGAAAGCATATCCCTTACACAGATTCCACAGCCTACATTTTCAAGGATTGCCTCTAAGGATGCATAAGAACTTGCCAGCGAATTCTTTGTAATCCGCTTAATCAAAATACTCTGCACAATCTGTTTTACTTCATTTAAAAATTTAATATCGGAAACATCCCAGATACGGCGTTTCCGCAGTTCAAAGAAGCATAAATACATGGCAGCTTCCCCGTTAATCTCTACCGGCAGGCTGATTGCCGCCTGAATATTCCATTTTTCAAAAAACTGTGCAAATGCGGGCGGCAGTAAGGAATCTGCTGAAATCATATAAGGCTTGCCATTGGTAAAAAGGAAATTCTGAAGTGGAAATGCCCTGGCATTTTGCAATCAATGCATCCTCTTTCTCCAGACAGCATTCACTTATCATATCCGCAGTCTCGCCATCCCGGTTAATACGGAGCAATGCTGCATTACTGATTTTCAGATAATTGCATACATCTGTCAGAATTTCGTCTGCAATTTTGGAAAAGCCATTTTCACTCTCCAGCATTTTCACGATAGAAGTCATGACCTCTGTACGCTGTAATTCTGTCTTAATCTGCTCCTGGATTTCCCTGTTTTTGGCAAATGCTTCCTGTGCCAGAAGCTCATCCAACTTTGTAGCAAAATACTGTTTGGATATATAGGTTAAAAAATCAAGTGAATTGTAATACTGCTTTGTCGTAGTCTTCTGGATATTCTCCGGAATCTCCTGTTCTGGTGCGGCTATATCAGAAAGCACACCAATGACAATCCAGATTGCTGCAATCTTACCGCCTACACGGATTGCAACACCGTTCATTTTCAAATAATCCTCTTCCAGAGGTTCTTCCACTACATCTTCCATCTCAGAGGTAATCAGTCTGTTCAGCAGCACAATATGGCGTGCCATACCGACTTTTTTTCATGAATATAATTCAGTTCTTCCTTGGAACCATATGCCTTGGTCACACCCCCTGCATCTGGCTTAAGCATACACAATATAAATTATTGCAGGCACAGAAACGGTCCTGTAATCCCTGAAGCACTCTTCCGTCGAGTAATTCCGCTCCAAACATTAACTCATTACTCCCCTGCATGTCCAACTTCTGCTTCATTTTTGTTACCTCTTTTTACCGACTATAAATAAATAAAAACCTTCTTTTTCCCGAATACAGAACTCGTCTATCAGACGATATTCCATATGTCTCCGCAGCTGTTTCTTTACAAAGCCGCCCTCATTGGAATATAAAATCATATAACCACCATTTTTCAGGAATTTTCCTGCACAATCAAAAGAACTGACTGTAAAAGGCATCCTGTTTTCTCTTGTTTTTTTTCCCTCGCAATGGCATATTGGAAATGATTTCATCAAAAAAGGTATTTATGTGTAAAATCAAAAAAAATCACGATTAATATAATTAATCTGCCTTCCTGCCGCTTTGGCATTTTCTCTTGCCTTTATCACAGCCTCTCCGAAAATATCCAGTCCGTACATATCTCCCGCCGGCACCAGAAGGTCACGCTCCATTAACATGGTACCAACTCCGCAGCACGGATCCTAATACCTGTGCGCCCTTTTTTCAGATAAGGGTTCTGCCAGCTTCATAAATAATGCTGCATTTGCCGGATGGATGGATGCTGCAACTGCTTCCTTCCGGTAAGAAAAATCTCCGCATTGGAATCGTAAATAATTTACAGGATGGATATAATGTGCCATCTGCATTCTTCGTAAGCCGCAATTCTATTTCATAGTCATCTACCGTATTTAACAGCTGATGTCCGGTTAAATCTTCTAATGCCGCTGCCGCTTTCCGGATAAAGCTTCCTTTTTCTTCCGGTGCAATGCCCCTTACTTCCATGCGGAAGCGAAATGGTGGATTGCCCTCATGCAACCTGTTTAATAACTCCATCAGATTTGATTTTGCATATGCCTCTGCTACCGCTTCCGGTTCTGCAGCAATCCGGTGTCCCCGGACAACAGCAGCAGCATCTCCCGGAAAGTACGAATCTTTATCACATCCCTAAGATGTGTTGTCTTTACTTTTACACCTGCCGGAACCAGCACCGGACGATCTTTTTTTTATCTGTTCTTGCCGTAATCTCACGATATGCAGGATTGGTTGTCAGAAGCACTTCTACCTCTTCTTCATATCCAGTAAAACGATGCTTCTTATTCTGGTTCAGCCCACCTAACAATTTATCCAGAGCATGCAGTTCTTCCGTTCTGTGCTTCTTTTCATTTTCTGCCGGAACTTCTGTTAACAGTTCCTTGTAACGCTTCTTAAATGCGTCCTGATAAGTCTCTATATCAAGTCCATTCATTGCAGTAAGATAAGAACTTTTCACAAAGCGGGTATTCTCCCTCTGGTATGCATCAAACAGTGCTTTTGCCGCCCCAGATTCATTTGTCTCACCCAGAATAAGTGCTGCATTCTTCCGGATTTTAGCATCTTCGGAGCTCAAAAAAGCATACAAAACCGGATGCGTTGCATGGTATTCTTTCCATTCCTTCAATGCATCCTGATTTTTTTATGCTTTTTCTTTAATTCTATCAGATTTTCACGTATATTCGTCTCTTCGGCCAGTGCCTTACAAATCTCTTCTAACATGTTTTTCCTTCTTACAACCAGTGGACTTGTCGTCTCACCACTATCAATGATTTAATATTACTTGAAATCAGAAGATTTGGCAAGACTTACTACTTGTCATTTTTTAGATTTTCCGGGTCAACGCCATTCTTTTTCTATATAATCTGCCACATCCACCTTTAAACTGCTTCCAGGCATCCTCATGTTCCACATAATATTTCGGACAGTTTTTTCCGGTTACGTCATAATGACGGATGACATCATCCATGGTCGATCATATCTGCCACAAAAGCCATGCCACCAGATGCACTAATGTCTGGTAGGTGGCATCGTTGAATCTTCCGGTATCGTCCGGGATACAGCATTCGATGGAAATCGTATCATTGTTCCTGTCATTGATGCATAGGAAATCTCTTTGCATGGGATGCATTGAATCAGTTCACCATCCAGTCCGATGACAAAATGACTGCTGGCATGTGTTTCATGGCTGTCCTTTAAGCCTTCAAAATAATCACGGTTCTGCTGCGCTGTGGTTCCCGGATTTGCAGTATAATGCACCACAATGCCATTTACCCGATCAATTGCAAGCCCCGGTCTGAATAATCATTTATCGTAAGAAGCTGCACATCATAATCCGGCGGATTCTCTACCACTTTGGTAATGGCTGCCGGTGCATCTGCTGCTGCCAAATGTTTTTCCCTTTGTCCAGCGGAGCAATTTTTCCACCTAATACAAATATGAAAATTACTACAAGAACAATTCCTAAAAGCAGCAGCATTCTCTGAATCCGTACCTGCTGCTGTCTTCTTCTGCGCCGGTATTCTGCTGCTGTATGTGGTTTCCTATATGTATATTTTTTTTTTCTTCCTGTTGTTCTCTTTCCTCTTCCGGTCTGTCTCATTTATTTTTATCTGCTCCTGTATGCGTTATCTGTTATTTCATTCCTTATCATCATACACCAAATATTCCTTACATTTTATTAACAAAAACTTAATTTTCTTTTTATGGTAATTTTACACAATTTTTTTCATATCTTTTTTTTGTTGACATTTACCAAAGGTAAGTATATAATACAAAACGAACAAAGAGATTTGTTCAGATAATAAATTGCATAAGGAGGGATTTGTATGTTCTTAGAGCAGGATGCAGTGCTGGGTCTTTCCAGATTCGTAGCAAAATACGAAGCATATGTAAGAAAGATGAAAGCACAGAAGAAAGAACCAGTTACCATGTTAGCTTATCTGGTAGAAATGGTTCAGTAGACCAGTTGACCAAACGGCGCTTCATAGCCGCCGCTTTCCGTCACTGGTCTGTTTTTTGTTCTTTTTTTTTCTCACTCTTTTTTGGAAATAGCAAAACACAAATGGAATACTGATGATTGCAGTCAGCCCATCTGACAATGCCTGCGCAATCTCCACTCCCGCCAGCCCGATCCATTCCGGCAGAAGGAAAATCAACGGAAGAAATACACTTCCCTGACGGCACGCCGACAGAAATGCCGCCTTCCCCCTGCTGCCCGATTCCCTGAAACAGCATATTACTTAAAATACCTATCGGAATCAGCGGAAGTATCAGACACTGGCTTCGAAAAGTAAAAATGCCAATTTGTGCTGCCATATCCTCTTTTAAAAGAAGCTCATGGTCATCGGTGCAAAAAGGAAATCCTGCCAGACCGATTCCTGCCGCCGCTATGGTGCTGCTCCATAAAGTAAAAATAAATGCCCGCTTTAACTTTTTTTTTATTTTCAGCTCCAAACTGATACCCTGCCACCGGCTGAAAACCCTGACCATATCCGATAAAAAAGGCTGAAAAATACCATAAATAACCGTCCGTCTACAGACATTGCTGCTACTGCCGCATCTCCATATCCTACCGCCTGCCGGTTTAACAATACGGCTGCCACGCTGGCAAATCCCTGCCTGCAAAGCGACGGAAGACCATTTTTTATAATATTTCCATAGTTCTTTATTTTGAAATAATTTTTTACTTTGTTTCTTTCCATTCAGGTTTCAGTCTGCCATGCCAGAAACAGCCTCCCAGTACCATCGCTGCCACTGCCTGTCCGATAAATGCCGCTAATGCGGCTCCTTTTACTCCAAGATTTAAGACAAACAGAAACACCGGTGTCAGTATAATATCAAGAATTCCACCGGTTACCATTCCTGCCATGGATGCTTTCGCCTTGCCTTGCGCCCGAAGAAGCGTACCAAGTACCAGTGTCTCTATGGTAAAGGGTGCCGACAGCAATACAAAGAGGGCATATTCCCTTGCATCTGGAAGCAGCTCTGTTGTTGCACCGGAAAGCTTCAGCAAAGGTGTCAAAAAAATCAGACCTGCCCCCAGACTTATAAGTCCAAGCAGCAGCCCTGACATAATTGTCGAATTTGCAATCTGCTCTGCCTGCTCTTTTTTCTTTCTTTCCAAGAAGCCTTGAAACAAGGCTTCCCGCCCCATACCAACAGTATAGCCCACTGCCTGTATCCATGCCACCAGTGCAAATGTAATTCCCACCGCCCGGTTGCCCTGCTGCCAAGTCTTGTTACAAAGAAGGTATCCACGATACTGTAGGCAGAAATCACCAGCATACTAAGTACCGTAGGTGCAGCCAGTGACAAAATCACACGATGCACCGGTTCTGTTTCCATCCTCTGTTCCAGGTTCTTATTCTCCATGAGTGCCCTCACTGTCTGATGGAACATATTTATAGCCGACTCCGTGCACCGTTCTGATATAATGCGGCCGTCTGGGATTCTTTTCAATTTTCTTCCGGATACTCTTAATATAGGAATCTATGGTTCTGTCATAACCATCAAAGGAATCCTCTAACGCATAAGTAATCAACTGATTTCTGCTATATACCCGGTGGGGAGATTTCACCATGGTATATAAAATTTTATATTCATTAGGTGTCAGATGAATCTTTTTTCCTGCCTCTTCTGATACAATGATTGTCTACTTCTAAGATGCAGTCCGTTCCAATTTCAATCTGACTTCCTGCCCGCCTGTCTTCTTCGTATACAATGCGGTAGCCCTCTTCTAAAAGCTGCTGGCAGAGTTCCTGGGGCATCCTTCCTTCTGACTCCTGAATGATAATGGTTCCCTTTGTTCCCATATATCTTCAATCCTTCCTGCTACAATCTTTTCTACTAATTTATAAGCTTTTCTATTGTAGTCAGTATCTCCACGGATAAAAATTTTTATTCTCTTTATACAATTCTTCGGATAGAAAGAATCGTCCGGTAGCCTGCATTTGATACTTTAATTCCGGTCTTTGCTGAGCTTGCATGCACAATCTGTCCGTTTCCGATATAGATTCCGATATGACCGGAATACCAGATTAAATCTCCCGGCTGTGCCTCTGCCAAAGATGCCACTGCGCTTCCGCAGGCTCCCTGCTCACCGGAGGTTCTTGGCAGATTAATTCCAAAATTCCTATATACACTCTGCACAAAGCCGGAACAATCCGCCCCATTTGTAAGACTGGTTCCACCATATACATATGGATTTCCTACAAACTGCAATCCATAATCTGCAATCTGCCTGCCTAAACCGGCATCAGATGCAGACGCCGCTGTTCCGCTGTTTCCGGATGCAGCATTTCCAGATGTTGAAGCTTTAGATGTTGCATTCCCTGCTGTTGTATGATTGGTGCTCTGCTTCGCTGCTGCCTTCTTTTGTGCTGCTGCCTGCTGCTCTGCCGCTTTTTCTTCTGGCTTCTGCTTCCTGTGCCGCTCTTCTTGCGGCTTCTTCTCTTGCTAACCGTTCTGCTTCTTCCTGAATGGATTCTGCATGGGGATATTCCGTATAGGTTTCTACATAATCTGCTGCTACATAGCCTTCCCCTTCCTCTGCATCAACCTTTAACCAGCCATCCAGTGTCTCTGTTACCGTTAGTATATCGCCTCCCGGTACCAGTCCTAATACGGCGGCATCTGTGGATGCTTCCGTACGCACTTTTAAAGTTGTTGTAGTTACCCGGGCAAGCTGTGTGCCAATTTCTTCTTCGCAAAAAAGTGCTCTTGCTTCTTCTCCCACACAGACATATTCTGCACTGACATATCCGCTGACTGAACCGGAAGTAATATAATACCAGCCCTCTTCTGCTGCCTCTATCACACCTACCGTATTACGGTAAAGTTTTCAAAGCACTTCTCCTTCTGTAGACGGTTCTTTTCGAATATTTACATAGTTCGGTGTGATTGCAACCGCAAGTTCCGGCTGTTCTGCTGCTGGCATTTCCTCTTCTGCATTTCCAAGTGAAAGTTCTGCCACATCATTTATTTCTGCTTCGCCTGCTGCTTCACCTTCTGCCAGTTCTCCAGCTCCTGTCTGTATCTGCTGCAGTGCATACTGCTCAGATAAAATGCGCTGCTCATTCAGTGCCCGGATTACGCCTGCACCGGATGCAGCTGGTGTCTCCATGGCATTGACATTGGTCCATAATGAAGTTGTGATTGTCAGGATTGCGGCTGCAAGCCATAATTTTTTTACTGTTTTTTTGTATCCTTCATATCTGTCTCCTTACCTATGTAATCATCAGGTATTGCAGAAGAGATATTCTATTTATTTTTACTAAGTAAGAAATAGCCGGGCAGCCCGGCAAGTACTAAGGCTGTATCATAACTGCAAGGGGCACTAAGAATTTCGGATTATATTCTTTTTTTATCCGGCAAGCGGTGCAAATTCACATCCATGTTCATCTGCGCCTCGCCGGTACTTCCATGTACCGGCGTTGCCTGTTCCCCATACGAAATTCCAAGTGCCCCTAACAGCCATGAAAAAATGCCTTCTCACTTTGCCGGACTGTCTGGCTATTGTTCATTTTCTAAAATAAATTCAAATAATTTCTCTTTCTCGCAATTTCCTATGTAATCATTCGCAAGTTGTTACGAACTTGTTACATCTTATTACATAGATATGGAGATAGTGTGGAGACAGAAGGATTACCTTCGTCAAATACAATTTAGTCAAGTACGATTGACTAAATCATACTTGACTAATTTTTTTCATCACACGGAAATACAATTCCGGCATCCGCTCTTGCCCGGGTCAGTATCCGGCTAACCGCAAGGCTGTGGTCGAGCATTTCGTAGCAGGTTGCAGTGTCCTTTGATGCTATCTCACTTACAAAGGAAACAAACTCTGCATACATCCGGTGTGCATCTCCATTTCCATCATAGGATACCTCTCTTCCATCCCGGTAATGGATGGTCACTGCGCCGCAGACATTACACGGGCTGTTCTGGGCAATGTAGCCTTCGCTTCCTTCAATGCGATATTCCGGCTGTCCCTGACAGTCCTTTGCGCCTATTGCAACTGCCTGAAAGCCGGGATAAGATAAAATTGCAACACCGCTGGTGTCAATTCCTTTTTCCATGTTTGCGGTATAATGCACAGACTGCGGTTCTCCAAACAAGCCTTCTAAATACTGGATATTATATAAGTTTAAATCCATCAAAGCTCCACCTGCCTGCTTTGCATCAAAAACAGGAATGTTTTCTCCATTCTGGAAACGGTCATATTTTCTGGAATATTGGCTGAAATTGCAGACTGCCATTTTAATTTTGCCAATCGTCGGTAACTGCTCTTTGATAAACTGATAGTTCAACTGATACCGTGTGGTAATAGCTTCAAATAAAAAATACTCCCTGCTTCTTTGCAAGGGCACAAAGCTCCTCTGCCTGTCTTTCATTGGCTGCCATGGGTTTTTCTACAATAACATGTTTTCCACGAAGAACTGCTTCTTTTTGCCATTTCAAAATGTAAAAGATTTGGCACAGCAATATAGACAGTATCAATTTCCGAATCCAGAAGCTTTTCATAATCACTTACAGCAAGCTGCATCTGATACTGTTCTTTTAATTTTTCTGCTTTTTGCTTCACTGCGCTTTGTTCCACAAATTCCATAGCAGGAAAGCCCTTTTTACCTGCTGCAATACCGGAAGTACTTCTTCTACGATAGTTCCTGTTCCTACGATTCCAAGCTTCATTTCTTTTCTTCCTTTCCCACGGATATACGGGTCTCTGTAATAAGATATTAAGCATGTTGCATACAATACTGTGGGCACAGCAATACGTAACTGAACGAAGTACTGA
>VOFJ01001441.1_pt1 | contig 14591 bp, 15 predicted proteins | sample 5384081 | NCBI WGS metagenome assembly VOFJ01 (sample SAMN12384729, study PRJNA508395) | human gut metagenome | isolation source: healthy gut I | host: Homo sapiens
TCAGTATGCTTCGTTCAGTTACGTATTACTAGTTACGATATTCGGAGTGTCCAAACGTTTCAACTGATTACCCAATACGCCGGCTACACGTTCTACGGCATCCTGCTGGCCTACCACCATTACACGGTCACCTACCTGAAGTACCAGATTGGGATCGGCAAACAAGTCCATACCCGAACGGTTGATACGGGTTACATTTACACCGTACATGCTGCGGAAGTGGAGGCTTCCCAGTTTCTTGCCATTGATTTCAGATTTAGTGACGAGGATACGGCGGGAAACCATCGGAGTGTCCTGTTTTTCCCAGTCTACGTGTATTTCTTTTCCGATAAAGGCGGTTACCGCTTCGGCATCTTCTTCGGAACATACGATGAAGAGCTGGTCTCCTACGTGGAATATTGTTTCATGATTGGGGATACTGACGTGCCCCCCTCGTGGCGTATGCGCGAACATACAAACGGGCGTCCCAGAAAATCCTTTATCTGGAGCAGGGTCTTTCCGGAAATTGATTCATTGCGTACCTCGAGGTGAAGCATGTGCGGCTGATGCTTTACATCTGCTTCCTGCGTATTGAGTTCCTGTTCCTCCTTCTTGAGGTTCACCCGGCAAATATAGCGGATGGCTATGATGGAACCTATGATACCTACCACACCAAGCGGATAGGCGCAGGCATATCCCAATGCAATGGGGTCTCCCGTATAGTTTATCTGGTTCAGGGCTTCTTGTGCGGCACCCAGACCCGGAGTATTGGTTACGGCACCATAGAGAATACCTACTATCATTGGCAGGTCTATCCCTCCGTCAATGAAGTAGATGCTCAATGCTACTGCGATATTCAGCAACACGATACCGACAGCAAGCATGTTCAGCCGCATACCCCCTTTCTTAAAGGAAGAAAAAAAGGAGGGCCCGACTTGCAGACCGATACAGAATACAAATAAAATCAAACCGAATTCGCGGATAAAATGCAAAATGTGTGTTTCGCCCGTGAAGCCAAAATGGCCCATCAGGATACCGGCAAAGAGGACGAATGTAACCCCCAACGATACCCCGAAAATCTTAATCTTACCCAGCAATACGCCCACAGATATTACGAATGCATACAAACAAACGATGTGAGCGACAGATGAAGAGTCCCATAGCAAGCTTTCTAACCAATTCATAGTACCTATTAATATGTCGTTTTTTAAAATTTCGCGCAAAAATACTTAATAAAAAGGAGGTGGCAAAGGCTTTGTGGTACTTTTTGCTATATCAACTTTGCAAAAGTAGAGTATGCTTCCGGTGAATACGCTGAATCCGTATGGGCACGGAGTCATCTGTTAGTGCAATTTTCTCTAAAAAAAGATTTTGTTCTAAGTATTTCCTTATATTTGCAAGTCTCTTGATGACAAAAATGAATAGTATTCATCTATTTAAATTTTAAATAAACTATGGCAGACAGTAAAGAAAAACTCTTCTCCGACTTTTCTCCCGTTTCCACTGAGCAGTGGATGGAGAAAGTTACCGCAGACCTGAAAGGGGCGGATTTCGAGAAGAAGCTCGTTTGGAGGACAAACGAAGGATTTAAGGTGAAACCTTTCTACCGTATGGAGGACTTGGAAGGTTTGAAGACAACAGATGCTCTTCCCGGCGAGTTTCCTTATCTCAGAGGTACCAAGAAAGACAACAATGAATGGCTTGTTCGTCAGGAAATCAAAGTGGAATGCCCCAAAGAGGCCAATGCCAAGGCGTTGGACATCTTGAATAAAGGTGTAGATTCACTCTCTTTCCATGTAAAGGCCAAGGAATTGAACGCAGAGTATATTGAAACTTTGTTGAAAGATATCTGCGCGGAATGTGTCGAGTTGAATTTCTCTATCTGCCAGGGGCATGTGGTGGAACTTGCAGAACTTCTTGTCGCTTATTTCCAGAAGAAGGATTATGACTTGACGAAATTGCAAGGCTCCATCAACTATGACTACTTCAACAAGATGCTGGCCAAAGGTAAAGAAAAAGGTGATATGGTGGCAACAGCCAAGGCGCTGCTCGAGGCTACCGCTTCCCTTCCGAAATACCGTGTATTGAATGTGAACGCGTTGACATTAAACAATGCGGGTTCTTATATTTTCCAGGAGCTGGGTTATGCTTTGGCTTGGGGTAATGAATATATGAATCAATTGGTTGATGCCGGTCTGCCGGCTGCAATGGTAGCCAAGAAGATTAAGTTCAATTTCGGTATCAGTTCCAACTACTTCCTTGAAATAGCTAAATTCCGTGCTGCACGTATGCTGTGGGCTAATATTGTGGCTTCTTACAGTCCCGAGTGTCTGCGCGACTGCGACAACAAGGGTAAGGATAACGAATGCCGCTGTGCAGCCAAGATGAAGATTCATGCGGAAACTTCTTCATTCAACTTGACTTTGTTTGATGCACACGTAAACTTGTTGCGTACGCAGACTGAGGCGATGAGTGCCGCCCTTGCCGGCGTTGACTCAATGACGGTTGCTCCGTTCGACAAGACTTATGATGCTCCTAACGAATTCTCTGAGCGTATGGCGCGTAACCAACAATTGCTGTTGAAAGAAGAATCGCACTTCGATAAGGTTATTGACCCGGCTGCAGGTTCTTACTATATTGAGAACTTGACCGTCTCTATTGCCAAGCAGGCTTGGGACCTCTTCCTCGCTGTAGAAGAAGACGGTGGTTTCTATGCTTCCGTGAAAGCCGGAAAAGTGCAGGCTGCCGTAAACGAGAGCAACAAGGCACGTCATGCTGCAGTCGCCAAGCGTAAGGAAGTGCTGCTGGGTACTAACCAGTTCCCCAACTTTAATGAAAAGGCGGGAGATAAGAAACCGGTTGAGGCTACTTGCTGTTGCGGCGGCGGACATACCTGCGAAAAAGATGTTCCGACACTGAACTTTGACCGTGCTGCCAGTGAATTTGAAGCGTTGCGTCTCGAAACAGAGGCTTCCGGCAAACGTCCGAAAGCGTTTATGCTGACTATCGGTAATCTGGCCATGCGCCAAGCACGTGCACAGTACTCTTGCAATTTCTTGGCTTGTGCCGGATACGAAGTTGTGGATAACCTCGGTTTCCCCACTGTAGAAGAAGGTATAGAAGCAGCTATGGCTGCCAAGGCCGACATCGTGGTATTGTGTTCAAGTGATGATGAATATGCAGAATATGCTGTTCCCGCCTTCAAGGCTCTGAATGGTCGTGCCATGTTTATCGTAGCCGGTGCTCCTGCTTGCATGGACGACCTGAAGGCTGCCGGTATCGAGAACTTTATCCATGTCCGTGTCAATGTATTAGAGACATTAAAAGAATTCAACGCCAAACTTTTGAAGTAAGCAACTTCAATCGTAAATCATAAATCGTCAAATCGTAAATAACATGATGCGAAAAGATTTTAAAAACTTAGATATATATGCCGCTTTTCAACCCGTCAATGGTGCTGAGTGGCAAAAGGCTAACGGCATCCATGCTGATTGGAAAACGCCGGAACACATTGAGGTGAAGCCTGTTTATACAAAAGAAGACCTTGAGGGAATGGAACATTTGGGTTATGCTGCCGGACTTCCTCCTTATTTGCGTGGTCCGTACTCTGTAATGTATACATTGCGTCCCTGGACTATCCGTCAGTATGCAGGTTTTTCTACAGCGGAAGAGTCAAATGCCTTTTACCGTCGTAATTTGGCTTCCGGACAGAAAGGTCTGTCCGTAGCTTTCGACTTGGCCACTCACCGTGGCTACGACCCCGACCACGAACGTGTAGTGGGTGACGTAGGTAAGGCAGGTGTGTCTATCTGTTCCTTGGAGAATATGAAGGTGCTGTTCGATGGAATTCCTTTGAACAAGATGTCCGTCTCCATGACCATGAACGGTGCCGTACTTCCTGTTATGGCATTCTACATCAACGCAGGTCTGGAGCAGGGTGCCAAGTTAGAAGAAATGGCTGGTACTATCCAGAACGATATCTTGAAGGAATTCATGGTGCGTAATACCTATATCTACCCGCCTGCATTCTCTATGAAGATTATCTCTGATATCTTTGAATATACTTCCCAGAAAATGCCTAAGTTTAATTCTATCTCCATCTCCGGCTACCACATGCAGGAAGCGGGTGCTACGGCAGACATCGAGTTGGCTTACACCCTGGCAGACGGTTTGGAATATCTGCGTGCCGGAACGGCTGCGGGTATTGACATCGATGCTTTCGCACCGCGTCTCTCTTTCTTCTGGGCCATCGGAACGAACCACTTTATGGAAATTGCCAAAATGCGTGCCGCACGTATGTTGTGGGCAAAGATTGTGAAGCAGTTCAATCCTAAGAATCCGAAGTCGCTGGCTTTGCGTACGCACTCCCAGACTTCCGGCTGGTCGCTGACAGAGCAAGACCCGTTCAACAATGTGGGCCGTACTTGTATCGAGGCGATGGCTGCTGCATTGGGACATACCCAGTCACTGCATACCAATGCTCTTGACGAGGCTATTGCCTTGCCGACGGATTTCTCTGCACGTATTGCACGTAATACGCAGATTTATATTCAGGAAGAAACTTACATTTGCAAGAATGTAGACCCATGGGGTGGCTCTTATTATGTGGAAAGTTTGACTAATGAGTTGGCTCACAAGGCTTGGGAATTGATTCAGGAAGTAGAGAAGCTGGGCGGTATGGCAAAAGCCATCGAAACCGGTATCCCCAAGATGCGTATCGAAGAGGCTGCTGCGCGTACACAAGCCCGTATCGATAGCGGTTCGCAGACCATTGTCGGTGTGAACAAGTATCGTCTGGAGAAAGAAGCTCCGATTGATATTCTTGAAATCGACAATACGGCTGTCCGTCAGGAACAGATTGAGAACCTGAAGCGTCTGAAGGAAGGACGTAACCAGGCAGAAGTGGACAAGGCATTGGAGGCTATTACTGAATGTGTAAAGACCGGTAAGGGAAACTTGCTGGAACTGGCAGTCGAGGCAGCCCGTGTCCGTGCCACTTTGGGGGAAATCTCTTATGCTTGCGAAAAGATTGTAGGACGTTATAAAGCAGTAATTAGAACTATATCAGGCGTGTATTCATCAGAAAGTAAGAATGACAGCGACTTCCACCGTGCTTGTGAATTGGCAGAGAAGTTTGCGAAGAAAGAGGGACGTCAGCCTCGTATCATGGTAGCCAAGATGGGCCAGGACGGTCACGACCGCGGTGCCAAGGTTGTTGCAACCGGATATGCCGACTGTGGCTTCGATGTGGATATGGGGCCCTTGTTCCAGACACCGGCCGAGGCTGCCCGCGAAGCGGTTGAGAACGACGTTCATGTAGTAGGGGTTTCTTCATTGGCTGCCGGACACAAGACATTGGTTCCGCAGATTATCGAAGAGCTCAAGAAGTTGGGACGCGAGGATATCGTAGTGATTGCTGGTGGCGTTGTTCCTGCACACAGGATTATGATTTCTTGTATAAAGCAAGGGGTGGCTGCCATCTTCGGCCCCGGTACTCCGGTTGCCAAGGCTGCTTGCCAGATATTGGAAACCTGATGGACGAAGAATAAGACAGGACTTTTCCCTGTTTTTTGATTTTATCCGCCTTTTTTTAGTTCAAATGAACTGAAAGGCGGTTTTTTTACTGACATTCGTTTGTCTGAAATTAAAATTGGCTATATTTTGTCCGGCTTTCATTATAAAAAAAAAGCAGAATAGATGAGTGAAAAGTAAGACTCTGGATGTTCGTTTTTGAACGGTTTTACGCGGCTAACTACCCCTCGGTGTCAAGAACTTTGCGAAGTTGTTGACCAAATCAGAGGAAGATGCGGAAGACATCGCTCAGGAATATATTTCTTAAGTTATGGACACGTCCTGAACTTTGGCAGGAGCAAGAAACCATGACGAGCTATCTTTATACAGTTACCCGAAATGAAATCTTCAACCTTTTCAAACATCAGAAGGTGGAACAGGAATATGAAGATAAGATAATGAAAGCGCAGTTGATAGGCGATTTGTGTGATGAAGATACTTCATTGCTCGAAAATCTCTATTATAAAGAAAGTGCTCCTTCTCGTCAAGATGGCACTCGACCAATTGCCTCCCAAACGCAGGCAAATATTTGAGATGAGCCGGTTTGAAGGTTTGTCTCACAAAAGAAATAGCGGAGAAACTGCAAATCCCTCTGCGCACAGTGGAAGACCACATCTACAAAACATTGACCGAACTTCGTAAAGTGTTAATGTTTGTTATTCTCTTCCGGTTCTTTCCGTAGTTTCTCTTTCTGAATGGTGGTAATTATGTAATCGTTTCTTAGAAACAATAAATATCACCTTATGAAGAATTATATTCGTGACGTTATAGACCGTTATATCAAGCATGACTATCCGGCGGAAGTCGACCGGGATTTTTCGTGTATGGCTTATAGATGACGAACGCATGCCGATGAAAAGGATTCCTGAATTGAGTCAGCTTTGGAAAGCTACCGAATCCGCAACTACTCCCAATTATCAACATTCGTTGGAGAGGATGAGAACTCACCGGAATAAAGACGAGACAAAAAGTACATACCTTCATACGCGGCTGGTTATCTGGAAGATTGCAGCGGCTTTGCTGATTGCCGTATCCGCTGGCTCTATTTATCTGGCTTTACAGAACAGACAGGCACCGGACTTGTTGCAGGCTTATATACCTACCACCGAGATGCAGAATATTACTTTACCGGACGGCACGCAAGTGATGATCAATTCAGAAAAGTACCTTGCTTATATCCTCAACAGTTTACGGGGGAGACAGTCGTTGTGTCTATCTGGTGGGAGGCCAACTTCAAGGTGAGACGTGACGAAGCACATCCGTTTATCGTAAAGTCGGCAGATTTCCAAGTCACGGCATTGGGAACGGAATTTAATGTGTCGGCTTATCCCGGAAGAGGAAGAGGTAACGGCAACGTTGATTTCCGGGAAAAGTTCTGGTAGAGTACAACGGGTTGAAAGAGCAAGAAGATACTGAAACCCAACGAACAGTTGGCTTATAATAAACACACCCGCTTGGGTAGTGTGACTTATCCGGATATGCAGGATGTCACAGCCTGGCAACGCGGTGAGATTGTTTTTCGCAGTATGACGATGGAAGAGATCTTCACCCGTCTCGAACGTAAATATCCTTATACATTCGTGTATAGCTTTCACAGCCTGAAAAAGTGACCGTTTTAACCTGAGCTTTCGGGCAGAACGCTTCCATAGAAGAAGTACTGGATATTATTGCCCGTGTGACGGGTAATTTGAGTATAAGATTGTGGGGGACAAATGTTATCTGACGGTACGTCATAAATAACGTTGACCGGACTAAATAACACCGGATTCATTAACCTTAAAAACACGAAAGCCTATGTTGAAAAAAAAATATCCGGAAGAAGGTTGCAGCTTCCTCCGGATGTGAAATCAAAATTCTTACTATTAGCGTTACCCAGACGCTACTAAATCCGAGAATCTAACTATATCTTGTATAAACTAATACTAAGAAGATGCAGCAAATTTATGAATTTATAGTCAATAAGCAGGCAATGAGTCGAGTATTTATGCTTTTTTTGTGCTGCCTGCTCCTTTCTATCCCCACTTTTGCTCAAAATAGCAGTGCCCGGATTACGATCCATAAGAAAAAAACATATCCGTCATCGAGGCGCTGAAAGAAGTGGAAAAGCAGACGAAACTTTCTGTCGGCTACAACGAATCGCAGTTGAAAAACAAACCTTCCATCAGTCTGGCTCTGGAAAAAGCGACATTGGAGAACTCTCTCACCGAAATCCTGAAAGGAACAGGATATACTTATCAGTTGAAAGGCAAATATGTCATCATTGTTCCGCAAGAAAAAGAAAGAAGCGGAGCAAGCGTCTGTCAAACGTATCGTAGGGCAAGTGCTGGATGAACAGGGAGAACCGCTCATCGGTGTGAATGTGCTGGTGGAAGGAACGAGCATAGGAGCTATCACCGATATGGACGGAAACTTCTCGCTGGAAGCTCCGGTAGGCAGTACGTTGAGTATTTCTTACGTGGGCTATACTCGAAGACATTGAAAGTGGGTGGAGCGAACAAGTACAGCGTGCAACTCACTTCGGATACGAAACTATTGAATGAAGTCGTAGTGACAGCATTGGGTATCAAGCGTGAGCAAAAGGCATTGAGTTACAATGTGCAGCAGGTGAAGTCCGATGAACTGACTCAAATTAAAGACGCCAACTTTGTAAACAGCCTGAATGGTAAAGTAGCGGGTGTTACTATCAATACTAGTTCTTCCGGTGTGGGAGGAGCAAGCAGGGTAGTGATGCGTGGTACGAAGTCCATCGAGCAGAGCAGCAATGCTTTTGTATGTCATCGACGGTATTCCGATGTACAATTTCGGAGGCGGAGGCGATACGGAATTTGGTTCAAAAGGAGCTACCGAAGCCATTGCCGACATCAACCCCGAAGACATCGAAAGTATCTCCGTACTGACGGGAGCTGCCGCAGCTGCCATGTATGGTAGTAATGCCGCCAATGGAGCGATTGTGATTACCACTAAAAAGGGACACGTAGGGAAATTGCAGGTCGGTGTCTCCAGTGGCATTGAATGGTTGAAGCCTTTCAAAATGCCGGATTTTCAAGGACGCTACGGAACCGGGAGCAACGGCAAAGCCGGTAATTCAAGTATTTATAGCTGGGGACCGAAGTTGAATGCAGCCGCACAGACCGGATATGAACCGAGTGATTTCTTCGATACCGGCGCGGTGTATTCCAATTCTGTCACTTTATCCACCGGTACGGACAAGAATCAGACCTTCTTTTCGGTAGCTACTGTCAATTCAGCAGGTATGGTACCCAACAATAGGTATAACAGTTATAATTTTACCTTCCGCAACACGACCAGTTTCCTCAATGACAAGATGAAACTGGATGTGAGTGCCAGTTATATTCTTCAGAACGACCGGAATATGACTAATCAGGGACAGTATTCCAATCCGCTGGTTTCCGCTTATCTTCTTCCCGCGGGGAGACGACTTTTCGCTGTAATAAAGAACTTCGAACGCTGGGATGAGGCGCGAAAGATCAGTGTCCAGTTCTGGCCGCAGGGCGAAGGTGATCTTCGTATGCAGAATCCTTACTGGATAGCTTACCGCAATCTCCGGCTTAATAATAAGAAGCGTTATATGGCTTCGGCAGGCTTGAGTTATCAGATTCTGGACTGGTTGAATGTGGCAGGCCGTGTCCGCATAGACAATACCCACAGCGAGTATGAAGGCAAGCTCTATGCAAGCACCAGCACCACATTGACGGATGGCAGCACGCAAGGGGGCATTATACGGTGAACAACGGACAGAATTCGCAGACATACGCCGATGTGTTGATAAATATCAATAAACGTATTCAGGACTTTACCATCGTTGCCAATATCGGTGCCAGCTATAGCGGCGTCACCAGCAAGGAACTGGGCTATGCCGGTCCGATACGGGATACAGGTATTCCGAATCTCTTCAATGTATACGATTTGGATAATGCCAAGAAGCGTGCCACACAGACCGGTTGGCGTGAAGCGACAGAATCTATTTTTGCCAGTGCGGAGATTGGTTGGAAGAGTATGCTTTACCTCACTTTGACGGGACGTAACGACTGGGCTTCGCAGTTGACATATTCTCCGCAGGCTTCCTTCTTCTATCCGTCAGTCGGCTTGTCGGCGGTCATTTCGGAGATGGTGAAAATGCCGGAATGGGTGGATTATCTGAAAGTGCGCGGTTCGTTCAGCTCCGTTGGTAATGCCCCTATCCGCGTTTCCTCACTTATCCTACCTACTCGTATGATGCAACTAACATGGACTGGAAATCTCAAAGAACTTCCCTATCGGCAAACTGTATCCCGAACGTACCGATTCTTGGGAAATCGGTCTGGACGCTGCGCTTTTCAAAAGATTTTGAAAGTAAGCGGATCGTTCTATTATGCCAATACCTACAATCAGACGTTCGATCCGCAACTTCCCTGTATCCGCGCGTTACGACAAACTCTATGTGCAGACCGGATATGTACGTAACTACGGTTTTTTGAGGCCATGTTGGCTTATAATCATCGCTGGGGGAGATTTTGGTTGGGGATACCAGCTTTACTTATTCTACCAATAAGAATGAGATTGTAGAGTTGGTGCGCAATTATGTGCATCCGGAAACAGGAAAGACATATAACGTCGACAAACTGGAACTGAAAACCGATGAAGGACGCGGTATTCGGTAAAAAGCGAAGTTTATTCTGAAAGAAGGCGGTACATTGGGCGACCTTTATACTCATGCCGACTTGAAACGGGATATCAATGGCAATGTCTGGTGGACAATGACGGCAATGTGACCGCGATAGACAATGCCGGTGACATCAAACTGGGCAGTGTACTTCCGAAGGCCAATCTTGCATGGAACAACAGTTTCTCTTATAAAGGCGAATCAATGCCGGATTCTTGGTTACTGCCCGTTTGGGAGGTATCGTTTACTCCGCTACCCAAGCTTATCTCGATCTGTACGGAGTGTCCGAGACATCGGCTGCCGCACGTGATGCGGGCGGCGTATGGATCAACGGACCGTAGCCGGGTGAATCCGCAAGATTTTTATTCGGTAGTAGCGTCACAAAGCGGTTTGCCTACTTTACTATACTTACAGCGCGACCAACTTCGCTTGCAGGAAGCACGTATCGGTTATACCATCCCCGCCGTTGGCTGGGCAATGTGTGCGACATTAATGTTTCCCTTGTCGGCAAAAATCTCTGGATGATCTACTGCAAGGCTCCTTTCGACCCCGAAGCAGTAGCTACTACGAACAACTATTATCAGGGAATCGACTACTTCATGATGCCGAGTACCCGGAACATAGGATTCAACATTAAGATTAACTTCTAAATAATATGATTGAACATGAAACGAATATATTACCTTCAGAGAATCATTCTTTCGGTATTTATGCTGTTACCCCTTTGTCCGGTTGTTTTCGACAGTGAAATCAACCGCAAGATGTACGAAGCGGATGATGACGAAATGCAACGCGAAAATCATATCGTCGGTGCGACGTTGAGAGTGATGCAGGGACTTGTCAGCCCGACGCGCGAGCATTTGTACCAATTTATGGATGCGATGGCAGGAGGAGCCTACGGAGGTTATCTGGAAGGCATCGTAGATACTTGGGTGATGAAGTTTTCGACCTTCAATCCCGAGCAGGGATGGCTCAAATCTCCTTTTGCCGACCCTATCACGGAGATGTATCCGCAATACCGAGATATGCTGAACAAGACGGACGACCCTTGTGGCACTGGCTTTGGGCGGAAAATACTTCGCGTATGTATCATGCACCGGGTGACGGATATGTACGGTCCGATTCCCTTACTCCAACATGATGAGTGATGATAACTCCGGTGAAGACCTTCGGTAGCCTACGATTCGCAGGAACAAGTGTACACGCAGATGCTGAAAGAACTCGAAGAAGCGGACAAGGTTGCTGGAAGAAAATAAAGACCTTTCGTCCGAAGCTTTTCGCAAGCTGGAAGACCTTTACTACGGAAATATAACGAAATGGCGCAGATTCGTGCACTCCATGCAGCTGCGCGCATCGCCATGCGGATGAGCTACGTGAAACCTGCGGAAGCGCAGCGTGTGGCAGAAGCTGCCGTAGCCGCCGGCGTCATAGAATCGAACGATGATAATGCAGCGCTGCGTGGCAGAGAATCGCTCCGGAATTGCTGTTCAATAACTGGAGCGACTACCGTATCAGTGCCGACCTCGTATCCATTATGAAAGGCTACGACGATCCCCCGACTGGACAAGATGCTCGTCAAGGGCGTGCAAACGGTCGATCAGGAGGGCGAGAAGGTGGATGTGTACGATTTTTATGGAGTACGCATCGGCATCTTCACCAAAAGAAGGATGATATGATTAACCTTTTACTCCAAACAGATCATCAGCAGCACCGACCCTTATCTGTGGATGAATGCTGCCGAAGTGACTTTCCTCCGTGCCGAAGGCGCATTACGTGGCTGGGCGATGGGCGGAGAAGCGCAGGCGTTGTATGAGAAAGCAGTCTCCTTATCATTTGACGAGCGCAAAGCGTCGGGAGCCGATGCGTATGTGAAAGATGATGAGAAAGTTCCTGCTGACTATGTCGATCCGATGGGAGAATACAGCCATGATGCCGTAAGCACTATTACTATAGCCTGGGAACCGGGTGCCGCTAACTTTGAAAAGAATCTGGAACGTATTATCACTCAGAAGTGGATTGCCATCTTTCCGCTCGGAGTGGAAGCATGGGCTGAGCACCGTCGTACGGGTTATCCCAAACTGCTGCCTGTGGTGGAAAATAAAGACCCCAACAACAGTGTTAACGTAACTATAGGCCCCCGCCGTCTGCCTTTCCCGGCCGATGAGTATAACTCGAATCCGACCTACATCGGACAAGCCGTACAAATGCTGAACGGACCCTGACCTGCCGGAACACGGCTTTTTGGTGGGACGTGAAAAATCATTCGGGAATTAATAATGAACTTTATAGAACCTCTTAAATCAATTAGATTATGAAATATAAACCAATATTAAATCTGTGTTTGCTGTCTGTCTTTCTGTTGATGGTTCCTGTCAGTTGCGATGACTGGACGGAGATGGAAATTCATGATAGTGAGATAAACGGGTTCAAGGAACAGAATCCGGAGCAATATGCCGCTTATACCCAGAAGCTGCGGGCGTATAAGGCCGCCAAGCACGCACTGGTCTATGCACGGCTGGACAATGCGCCGGAAGTATCGTCCAGTGAGAAAGACTTCCTGCGTGGCGTTGCCGGACAGTATCGATCTGGTATCCATGCGCAATGCCGGCCGTCTTTCCGGGTTCGACCGTGAAGATATGAAACTGGTACGTACTGACTACGGAACACGGGTACTGTATTATGTTGACGCTTCGGCTGCCGAAGGACTGAACGCTGCTCTCTCTGCTCTCTCTGCTGCCATTGATGCCGTACGTGCCGGAACGTTTGACGGTGTGACGTTAGCTTCCGCATCTTCCGTAGATGAGTCTGTGGTGAAAACATTGGCGGATGCTTTGGAGCAGACAGACTGCCCTGCTGATATTCGAAGGAACTCCGTTGCTGGTGTCGAAGCACAGCGCAGCGTATTCGATTACTATATCGTCGATGTTTCCGCATCCGCCGATGATTATGATCTGGAAATGGCCATCAATCATGCTTTGAACTGGGGAGTAAGCGCCGAACGTCTGATGCTGGGAAGTGTACACGGGCGTACAGTGATCGACAATGACAAGACAGTTCATTCTTCTCTGAATCGGGCGGCATATTTTGCCCAAAATGCAGGACCACTGGCGGGAGTGGGTATCTACTAGATGTAGGTACTGACTATTATAACAGTGACATTATTTATAAAACAAACCCGCGGGCTTATTCAGCAACTGAACCCCGCAAAGGGTAAATAAAGTAAAAGGAGGAAACAATGAGAAAACTCTTTTTTTACTGACAGGCTGTGTATGGACAATGCTCTTTACCGCCTGCGATAATACGGATTATAGTGATCATTCCCCGTTTGATAATTCTGCCTATCTTAGTGTGGCTGAGACTCGTAATGTAGAAGATTCACTTTCAACCGGAGAGTGACGGAGCAGACCAAGAAGTTTACCGCCAAGCTGACTTTATCCGGTTGGGGTGGACGTAACCGTTCGCTTACAGATAAACCCTTCTCTGGCAGATGCGTACAATGCAAAGAATGATACTCAGTATGAAGTATTGCCTGCCAGGCATTATAAGCTGACAGCAGAAGCCGTCACCATTCCGGCAGGGAAAAAAACGACTTCATCGGAAGCGGCTATCAATTCACCGGACTGGATGAACTGGAAATTGACGCGACCATATTTGTCCGTTGACTATCGAAGGAGCGGAATGAAGTAGGACTGATGAACGGCTCTCGTACCATGTACTATCTGGTCCGGCGGTCGAGTGCCCATTACTACTGCCATCAATCTTGAAAATGTATATGTGGCTGTTCCGGATTCGACAAGGGGGAATCCGACAGCCGATGTGGTAAATAATATGGCTGCTATAACGATGGAAGTAATCGTTCGGGTCAATCAGTTTGAGAAAGAGATTTCCTCTATTATGGGAATCGAACAATATTTATGTATGCGTTTTGGTGATTCCAGTTTTGCAGCAGACGCCGGTAGGCAAATTCCCAGGTGAGGACAAGCGCAAACAACTGACGGCCGGAGAATGGTATCACATAGCCCCTGACATGGGATTTGGCAGCAAAAAGACCATCTTTGTTTTTATATAAACGGACAGTTACAGCACATAGATAACAATCATGGAAAGTCCGACCTGACCACTCTTAATCTGGGAGATAAGTGGGCAGCGGCGCCGCAACCAGGGCGATTCGCCTGCAAGACCTCTTTTATCTCTGTTTAGCCGTATGGAAATGGTTCGTGCCTCCCCGTTCGTTAAGCGATGGGAGCAGCCGGCTATTATCTGCTTCTACACTGAATGCGCTCAGCGCACGGCTTCCCTGCTTATCAAGGATGAAAAGCAAAGGTAGTTCCATCAATAATGATGTGAGCAATACGTAACTGAACGAAGTAATACTGAT
>VOFJ01003046.1_pt1 | contig 14578 bp, 19 predicted proteins | sample 5384081 | NCBI WGS metagenome assembly VOFJ01 (sample SAMN12384729, study PRJNA508395) | human gut metagenome | isolation source: healthy gut I | host: Homo sapiens
ACATTACCTATGAGTGCAATCATGCAACACTTTAAGAGTTCTTCTGACACAGTGAATCCCAGATTCCTCCTGAAGCAAAAGACTTAATTATATTAAGAACTATCCTAAGACAGATGTTAATCAACCTGGTAATGGTGCATTATTAAAAGGGAAGGATCTGAATCAACTCTAAAGATTCAGACAATTAAAGGCATTGACATGCAACCCACTGGGATGTCCAATTGAAGAACTTATCAAACGAGCAGATGAACCCACCAGCAATATCCCTAGATGCCGTTGATGCAAAAACATAATGGAACTGAAGTTATGGTCGGAAGAATGCCAAGATATATTGGTATCCAGAAAGAAAGAGGATATCACAAAATTTGAACGGAAAGATGTCACTTCCATGGAGAAGTTTTCTGTTATGGCATTATTGAAAAAGAGGTACCAATGGATGTTAGAACTAAAAAGATCATCCCCACTGACGGTAGCGGCGAGGAGGCACACCCTGTCACCTTGGGAAAAGAAAGAACAAACCCAGTCGAATTTTAAAGGTCGTGATCTGTGGTGTTTTTTACAATGTGAAGGGCAGATAAGCGCCTCGCTGCTTTCAGAACTTTGGTATGGTTTTGAAGAAAACCAGAAACCGAATATTGTTTCTGGTCTGTTGATAGCTTGAGGTCGTCTCGAGCAAAGCTCCTTTTCGCCACTGTTGCCCAGCCCATTCCATGAGCTCCCAAAAGAAAAGTTGAATAATGTTTGGCGTTTCATGATATTCAGCCAGGAAGCCACTGAATGGCAAGTCCATCACGGTAACGCCAGTATCGCAAGAACCCTGCGCGGTGAAATGCAGGGTACGGCTGAGTGGATAGCAACCCTGGAAGCAGCGAATGGCGGCGAAGATGCCGCATTGGTGTTCTCGGAAAAGAGAGCGCGAAGCGAACTTCGGGCAGAAAGTCATGAACGCGAAGAAACGAGAAACGTGCGTAACCGGAACGGAGACCCACCGAAAAGGCAAAAAAAAAAAAGGTGTTATAAGCTACAAAACCCGTACTTCATTTGAGGAAAGTCGAGAGGAAACATAATTAATAATGACGCAAGAAAACGCGGTGCCCGTGGAAGCACCCCGGGCCTGTATCCGCCTGTGAGAGGGTGCTATGGAGGAGAACGGACGAAGAACTCCATGGTGCGGTTCATCAACAAAACCACATCTGACGTTTGTCGTGATGGTATTTCACCACGACATGCGGTATCATGATGATGCATTTTGAAGGTAAAAGGTCTGGGTAGATTTGGTACCTGAACGAATGAGATGAGAGATGGGAATCTAAAAACATCTGAATCAATCGAACTGATGGATGAAAAGGATAAACGATCCCTGGAAGAGTTAAGTGACAACAAAACCAGACATGAAAGACTTGAATTAACATTTGGCAGACCAGCAGACACAACAAAGGATATAACAGGTCGAAGCCGACCTCTAGAGACTGTCTCCATGGATTCCGACCATAGTGGTGCAAGCATGGCAAGAAAAGCTGCACAACAAGTGTAGACGAGATGGCTTAGAGAAGTTCCTCGATAAACCAAGGACAACTAGACATTAACTGCTAAGAGAACATCGACCTGTAGGATATTTAATGACGTACATCTAAGCTGAAATTTAGAGTATTATACGGAAAACGCACCATCTGAACTAGAAAACGCCTCTAAAAGCAGTTGTATCCTGCTTGAAAAACATTCACTTAACACACTGGAATGACCTGCAAAAGTTAGACTTTACCCTACGGTATTCTCAGGCGCAACAGACGATTACAGCTAACACAGAACAGAAAAATGATCAAGAACTGGATTGAAACAACTAGTAAAAGTTCAAAGATTGTCAGGTGTGAAAAGAGATTTTAATTTTCTGAATCGCACCATGTTGTCTAATAATCTAGAAGAAACTTACTTCCGGTGGTACCCTATGAGAAAGTTTACTGAAGAAGATGAAAAGAAACTCAAAAGAAACCGTCTGAAGAGACTAACAAAAGAATCTAAACTAAAAATCATGAGGGCCGGAAGAACTTATTTATTCACCAAAACAAATAGTATGATTATGAACTGACTTATATATTATCAACTTTGGAAGATTATTAATCAGTAAAAACATAATGCCTATGAGTGGATCTAAGTTTAGAAAACAGCATTTCACAAAGCGGGCGATGAAATGAAAATGGCCAGAGCATGACAGAATGCTGGTGGTGAAAGAAGAATGTCGCAGTTGTGTGTGAGGCGAACCCTGGCACGGCTTTGATGAGGGTGATTGAAATTTCAACCGTCTGGCCACGAAACATGAGGATTATTACATGCGCCAAATGAAACCCGCAATCAGCAGAACTATTTAATTCTCATGCTGCTGAACCATTTATTATGGACGAGTGCCTAGATAACAACAAACCTAACTACTTCTTTGAAATAAGTGAATGACTTTCAAACAAATTAACTAATTAAAAAGAACGTACATGATTTAGAATTATGCTATTAATGATTTTACAACTGAGACTAAAGACTAACTTGAGCATGGAGCTCATCTCTCGCAACCAAAACCCTTTAAAAGTTGAGAACCAAAAGCTGAGATTATGATTTTACAGTTTTGTGATCATTAAAAGAAAAGTGAATAATCCCAATGATTTATCCATGGTCTTGATGGCATGATTTGAACCATTCTGTTTTGAGACCCACTGCATTGTGATAACAACGGCTCAGGCAAATTAAATATATTGAATGAAGAATGCAACAAGCAATCTGTTTGAAAAGTTTATCATTGTGAAGCTCAAAAGCTGAATGGTGAATACTGTGTTGACGACTATGGAAATGATAAAAAAATTACTGAAAACAATGGGTGATATTATATGAAGATATTTGAAGGAGATCACAAAGCAGACATATCAGATTAAGGGAGGAAGATTATGTTAAGGAGAGAACTACTTGAATAAAAGCAATTCTTTAGCTTCTGAAAGAAGGGAAAAGTTATGGAAGAATATGATGAAAATTTGCATGGTGGAAAACATTCGAACTATATATTTACCTAACGCATGATTTTGATATATTTCATAACCTGATGCATTATTTATTACGATGAACTGAGGTTTCACTGCACCTGCGAACTGTGGTTATATTAGTGCAGAGGAAACACAGTAAAACGGGCGCTGCTTGGTTACCATGGTTCATTTGGTGCTGAACCTAAATAAACATATGAATTGATGAAGAGTATATGTTGGCAAAATTGAGGATTGACATTGTGCAGATATTTTGCACTTTCGAAAAAATGAATGAAGATGAATCGAAGAAGATTACTGGATAAAAAAATATTAGTGGTACTAATATATTAACCTGTTATCGACATTAAGACTGAAAAGTTTACCATTTATCTGCCTTTATGGAATGAATGAACAAGCTGAGAGGCATGTTTTAACTTGAGGAAACTAAATTATGTTACAACCGTAAACAAGAAGCGGAGATTTATGATTTGTTTGCAGAAACCATACCCAATTTGAAATGAATCTTAACTCCTCGTCGTTGTCTCATAGGCATTCGCATCCCAACGAGTCTTATAAATGTAAATCTGGCAAGACTTGAGGTGCGATCCGCTTAGATGTTTGATTGGGCAAATATAAGCGTTCTCTCATAAGTCATTCACAGCGTAAATGAAGAAAAACGGTACAGACAAATATGATTTCCTTTGTGAGCCATGGAGATAAGACTCTTTCAGAGGCTTATCGGAATGCCTGGCGAACAGGGAACATCATATTTCGTCTACCGTTTTTCTTTCATAAACCTATAAAATCACGATTGAACAAAATCGCTGCGCGATGGCTGCCAAGGCTGTGGCGCAGTTTTATTTTTATTAAAATAGCAGTGGAATTACTTTTCATAATCCATTATTGTTAAGTTACCACACGAAACAACTGAACTAAGAAAGCTCCACTGCCTATGATAAGAATAACATTTTCCAGTCTCTTCCGCAATCGGAATTATGACGCTAATGCACCTCCGAATAGGTAGATGTAATTATTAACACTACTTATTCTGGAGGTTTTATTATGTATAAAGATATTTTTGAATCCATCCGCAATGAGGCGGAAAAACGTAACCTGCGTGAAAGAACTATTCAACTGTATTGCTCTGATGTCAGCTACTTTCTTCGTTGGATTGGAAAAAATGTTTCTGATCTTACACTTGAAGATGCGGAAAGTTTTCTTACTGCCAAACGTCTGGAAGGAAGGTCTCCTGAAACTCACAATCACTATCGGTCTGCAATCAAGTTCTTATATAAAAAGGTGCTGAAGATTGTCTGGGATGATGACACTGTTCCGGCTATGAAAAAGAGAGCGAAATCTTCCTGCCGTTCTATCACGCGATGAAATAAATGCAATCATTGACGCCACTCCGAATCTGAAGCATAAAGCGATTATTGCAACTATGTATTCTTCCGGATTACGTGTATCAGAGGTTGTTCATCTTCATTATGATGACATTTTCACGTACCAACATGACAATTCATGTTCGTGAAACCAAAGGCAGAATTGACAGGTATACAATTCTGTCTCAAAAAAAATTTAGACCTTCTCACAGAGTATTGGTACAAATGTGGTCGCCCTAAAGATATCCTTTTCCCAAGTTCCTGGTCCGGTGGATATCTGGATATAGCCAGTGTTAACCAGTTCTTTAAGAAAAGTGCTAAACTCGCCGGCATTAACCGTCATGTTTCCTCTCATGCGTGCCGTCATAGTTTTTGCCAGCCACTTATTCGAAAGTGGCACAGATATAAAATATATCCAGTCACTTCTGGGACATGTTGATCCTCGCTCTACAGATGTTTACCTTCATGTGAGCAACAAGACACTTCTTGGGATCCGCAGCCCATTCGACAACCCGGAAGGTGGTGAATCATGAGTAAGGATTGTACGATTCAGGATGTTTTTCATCGTTTTTATCCATCTTTTGAATCCACACATAGTATTTCTCCCGCTCAGCGAAAAGGCCGCTTATCACATCATGAATTGCAAAACCGGTGCCTTTGGTGTGAATGTAAGCGTATGCGAGGACTGCGGCTGCATATCAGTCCACTATAACTCCTGCCGTGACAGATGCTGTCCTATGTGTCAGGAGTTTCCAAAAGAAAATGGGTAGATGCACGGCGTGAGGATATCCTAGATGCTCCTTATTTCCATGTGGTTTTTACAGTTCCAGAAGAACTCAATCCCATTATCTACAGCAACCAGAAATTCTTATATACTGCTCTTTATCATGCGGCTTCAGATACTCTCAGTGAACTTGCTGCTGATAGTAAATATCTTGGGACTGATATCGGCTATATTTGTATCCTCCATACATGGGGAAGCACCATGAATTTTCATCCTCATATCCATGCGATTGTTCTTGGTGGAGGGCTGGATGTGAAAAATCATTGGAAAGACAATGGGAAAGATTTTTTTTCTTCCGATTAAGGTGATCTCAAAATATTTCGTGGAAAATATATATGGCTGAACTTAAGCAACTCTGGGAAAATGACAGGCTTGAATTTCATGGATCGGCTGCACCTTACAAAAAAACTACTATACTTTCAAGGAATTGTTAAATACCTGCTATGCAAAGGAATGGATTCCTTATTGCAAGAAACCATTTGACGGTGCCGAATCTGTCATCAGATACCTTGGAAAATACACCCACCGGATTGCTATCAGCAACTACCGTATCAAAGACATGACAGAATCTACAGTTACATTTTTCTGCTAAAGATTACAAAAACCAAGGGCTTTGGAAAGAGATCACCATATCCGGCGAGGAATTTATCCGTCGATTTTTAATGCATGTTCCTCCAAAACGTTTTGTACGTATCAGGCACTATGGTCTTCTTTCATCCAGAAATAAGAAGAAAAAAGATTACCTTGTGCAGAAACATCCTTGGTTGCAAAAAATATATTTCCAAGCTGAAAGATATGGATGCACCTGCCATTATCCGTCTTCTTTATAATAAAGATATATGCAAGTGCTCTTCCTGTGGTGGTAAGATTATTCCTCTACCCACAGAACAACATTTCATAAAAACCGAAAACCACATATGCTCTGTTAATGAATCGTAACAGAATGTATTTTTTTAGCTTCCTTAAGGAGGCTTGTTTCTGATGCCGTAATACAGGACTGAATTAAAAATCCTATGTATTTCTATCTGTACACGCTATCCTATTATAAATAGAGTGTCAGAATTAAAAAGTCCATATAGAGTTGACGCGCTTTGTTCAACCAGAAAAAAATCGAAATTGATGCAAACGAAAGGGCAGTTAATGAAAAGTCTCAATACTGCTTTTTTCGTTTGCACCACCTTCGATTCTTTCCTTAACGATTTGTGAAAGACGCTTATATCTGCCCCTTCAAGCCCTAAGAAAGCACCGCAGAATCTGCGACACTACGCCAATTAAACTCCGGTTTACATGTTTTATATTAAGTGCTATGATATGACACAAACAGTTATTTTGAGATTAATGCAGGGAGGAGTCTTAATGAAGGAATTTTTGTATATGATCGTTGGGTGGATAGCAGAAATCCACAGTTATCTGATGCGGTTCAATGATAGTTACGAATATAATTTTTCAGATAAAGAGTTGCATTTTATTGTGATAGGTTTGCTTGGAATGGCATTTGTATTTATTGTTTATCCTGTGTTTAAGTGGCTGGCGAAGCACAATCATGTGATGGTCATTGCCTGGATATATGTATTTACCTTAATTTTAGTCATTACATTTGCAATTGAAATCGGTCAGAAAGTAACCAATACAGGTGCAATGGAGTTTGCAGATATTGTGTTTGGTGTTGTTGGATTCATAGTGATGTTTTTTATTTTTTCTATTGTTACGGGGAAATCTATCACTTGATTTGCAGACTTATAAAATATTTGCAAAATAAAAATTGGGGTAAGTGATGAAATATCATGAAAATACATGGTTATAAATGAAAAAATTCCCGATAAAGTAAACACTTTGATGATAAACAAACATCGAGAGGCATATTCCTATATGTAAATTGGCAGATTTTATGGTGCAATGTAGAGAATGGAATTTCTAATAAACTTGGGAAACTCATGCCCCGATTCATAACGTTGACCGGGCATGTATAAGCGTCCTCTCACAAGTCATTCACAGCGTAAATGAAAGAAAAACGGTACAGACAAATATGATTTCCTTTGTGAGCCATGGAGATAAGACTCTTTAGAGGCTTATCGGAATGCCCGGCGAACAGGAACATCATATTTCGTCTGTACCGTTTTTCTTTTCATAAACCGATAAAATCACGACTTGTGAGAGGACGCTTATATCTGCCCTTCACACCCTATAAAAGCACCACAGAATCTGCAAAATCACATTCTAACGTTCCATTTTCCAGTAAGCCGCACTGTAAGGTGCAAGTTCACTGCCACCGCCAAAATCGTGTGTTTCTCCTGTAATCAGATCTACCGCAGTGCCGCATCCGGCGTCAAAATGTTGCCATAAAAGGCTGATCATCCGCATTGATTGCTACAAGAACACGTTCAGAATCTGTTTTTCGCTCGAAAATACACTGGCGGTTGGTCAGAAGAACCGAACGGAAATCACCGTAATTCAATGCGTCAGAATGTTTTTTTGCCTCTGCCAGTCTGGAAATAAAAGTTGTGAGATCATTCCATTCCGGTTTTTCGAAGCAGGCACGCAGCGCAGGATCACCATCTTCTTTTTTTTGCTTTTTGCACCCCATTCACTGCCATAATAGACGCATGGAATACCCGGCATGCCAAAGGCGAGAGCGTAGATCAAAAGGCAGATGATTTTCGTTTGATAAAATGCTTGCGACTCTGGTGACATCATGGTTATCTACGAAAGAAAGCAGATGTTTTCCTTTATATAAGGTCCAGTTATCCGAGGCCAAACTGACGCAAAGAGGGAGTGATTGATCTCAAACATATTCATGCTGTTAAAACTGGAATACAATCCCTTGTAACACTCGTAAGTTTGTGACAGAATGTAACATGGAATCATTCATCCACTGGTTATAATCACCGTGAAGTGTCTCTCCGACAAGGAAAAATCCGGTTTTAATCCATCGCAGAAAGAGCGGAGCCGTCTGAGAAAATCGTGATCCAGACAGTATGCAACATCGAGCCGTAAGCCGTCAATGTCAAATTCCTCAACCCAGCCTTTGATGCAGGAAAAAATATGCTGGATGACATCTTCATTTCGTAAATTCAGTTTTACAAGATCATAATTGCCTTCCCAGCCTTCATACCAGAGACCGTCATTGTAGTTTGAATTACCGTCAAAACTGATATGAAACCAGTCTTTGTATGGGGAATCCCATCGTTTCTCCAAAACGTCCTGAAATGCCCAGAAACCTCTTCCAACATGGTTGAATACACCATCTAAAACAACCTTGATACCTGCTTTTGTGAAGGTTTTTACAGACAGATTGAAAGTCCTCATTCGTGCCGAGACGGGTATCAATTTTGGTGTAATCTCTGGTGTTATAGCCGTGCGTGTCAGATTCGAATACCGGTGAAAAAATAAATGGCATTTGCCCCAAGTTTTTCAATATGAGGAATCCAGTCATTTACTTTTAAAATGCGATGTTCTAACACTCCGTCATTTTCAAAAGGTGCTCCACAGAATCCAAGTGGATAAATTTGATAAAATACGTTTTCATAAGCCCACATATTAAAAGCCTCCAAATTATTTCAAAATATTAATGGTGCAGAAGTAATGATTCAGTAAATCTGCACATTTTGCATACAGAATATAAAAAAAATGCTGCATCTATTTACTGCTCATATCGCGCGATTTCTGTGAGCAGGCGCGCTGGGCAGAAATCACAGTGCTGCGGAAACCTCCGGCTTCCAGTGCAGCAACAGCCTCGATGGTTGTTCCGGCAGGGGAGCAGACGGCGTCCTTTAATTCGCCCGGGTGCTTTCCGGTTTCCAAAACCATTTTCGCGGAGCCATAGACAGACTGGGCGGCAAATTTATAGGCCTGTGCCCGCGGCATCCCATCTGCGACAGCGGCATCCGCCATAGCTTCGATAAACATGTATACATAAGCCGGAGAAGAACCGGAAACCCCGATGACAGCGTCCATAAGAGATTCACTGATCACTTCCGATTTGCCGAAGGAGTTGAAGAGTGCCTGAACTTCTTTTAATTCTTCCGAGGTCACATTTTGGTTGACGCACAATGCGCTCATTGCCTCACCGACTAAGGCTGGGGTATTTGGCATGGCACGTACAAGCTTGACTGGTTTGCCAAAGGAGTCCTCGATGGCGGCAATTGTTTTTCCGGCGGCAATGGATACGATCACACATCCTGATTTTACATGAGAGGAAATCTGTGGGATTACTTCATCAAATTTATTTGGTTTTTACAGCAAAAATAAAATATCACTGCGTTCTGCAACCGTTTCATTGGACAGGGTTGTCTCAATGGAATATGCACTCTGCAGTTTTTCTAAGGTAGCTGCGGAATGGGCACTTGCAATGAGCTGACTGGTTGTCACTAACTCTGAGTGTACAATACCGCCGATCATGGCACTTCCCATATTTCCATCTCCAATGAAACCGATAATCTTATCTATCATACAATCCTCCTTGTTTGTGTCCTGTATTTTCTTTCATCCTAGTTCATTTGTTCTGAAAGGTCAACCTTTTAGACATAATTAGGGCTGGAATACTGTAAAAAATGTTACTGTTCACTCGTACCTCGTTCCAGTAACGATTCGCAGGCTCATTTGAAGTTTTTTTGTTTTGCAAAAGGGTCTGCTCACTCCTGAATCACTTTCTTACACAGCAAAAAACAGCAAGTGTTTTTACTGCTGAGTGAACAGTAACTAAAAAATCATTACATTTTACAGTATTCCAGTCCGCAAAGGGGAGGGAAAAAATAACAAACTATAGTTGAAATATACTTTTGTTTTTATTTAAAAAATTAGTAGGTTTGCCAGAATTTCTTTTTAAGGCGGCGATAAATGCCTGATTCTGTTCTTCTGTACCGACACTGACACGATTAAAACCAAATGCACTGATCATAATTTTCCGCTCTGCAAAGGGCAAAGCACGGATTTCTTTTTGGATCATGGTGTGTGTCGAAGTAGATGAAGTTTGCGCATGGTTTTGCAAGAGTGCAGCCTAATTTTGTCAGTTCATCCTCAAGATATTCGCGCCCTGCCGTGGTAAGAGCCTTGATTTTTTGATGTATTCCTGATCTTTCAAAGCCTGTGCGGCGCAAGTGCATTGTAGCTGACATTCCATGCCTGACAGGCTTTCATTAGTTCGTCGATCAGCAATGGATCAGCAAAGGTGTAACCGATGCGGAGACCGGCCATGCCATAAATTTTGGAGAAAGTACGCAGTACAAAGAGCGGTCTGTCGTAGCCTTCCTGAATCATTTTGATGAGGCTGTAGTGAGTAGGATCTTCCACGTATTCGAAATAAGCTTCATCTACCACCGGAATGACATGATCCGGGAGTTTACGGATGAATTCTTCGACTTTTGCGGAGTTTACATAAGTTCCGGTCGGGTTGTTTGGATTGCAGACGATCACCATTTTTGTCCTGTCTGTAATGGCTGCAAGCATTGCGTCGAGGTCGTAACAGTAATCATCGGTCAGTGGGAGAACGACACGGACACCTCCGTTATCGCTGACCATATCCGGGAAAGCTTCATAAGTTGGAGCACAGTACACAACTTCGTCCCCATAATTGATAAATACTTCACCAAGCATATCAATGATCGCAGAGGAACCGGTACTGATACAGACATGATCTACGGTAAGACCATAGAGATCAGCCAGCTGCTTTTTGAGATCGACTGCATAGAAATCCTGATACATATAGCTGTTGAGGGAGGCATCCGTAACAACTTTTTTTACCGCATCAGACATACCGTACGGATTTTCATTATAATTCATCCGGGTTACATTCTTCGGGGTGGAAGTTTTCTGACGTGCACCACGGTTACTCTTTGGTTTTTTTTTCATGCTGTCTCTTAATAAACATTCTACATTCATCTTCATAATCTCCTTGTCTTTTATTTATTCGTAGATAATTGCGAAACTCCTCATATCTTTCTTTAAATTGTTCAAAATTAACAAAATTTTCGAAAACACGCTCTCGCTACGTGTCGCTGGTAACGGTACTTAGAAGCCAGTCACGATTGACATCGCACCTGCCTTCTAAGTACCGACCGCTCCCCAGTGTTTTCTCAAGCTTTTTGTTAATTTTTCACAATTCAATTTACGTTCTCATGAGTTTCGCAATTATCAATATAAATTCAGTTGATAATGGAAACCGGATGCCCTTCCAGGTAGCACCGGAAATTGTCGATCGCCATATCGATCGCGCGGATTCTGGATTCTCTTGTGAGCCATGCAATGTGTCCGGTGATAACGGTGTTTGGTGCAGTTAACAACGGACTGCCGCAAACCGGCGGTTCATCCGTCAGAACATCAAGTCCTGCGGCTAATACTTTTCCGGATGCAAGCGCATCCGCAAGCACCTGTTCATCGATGAGGGCACCGCGCGCTGTATTGATTAAAATGACACCGTCTTTCATTTTGGCAAGGGTGTCCTGATTGATCATGCGTTCGGTTGCCGGGGTATGCGGCGTGTGCAGGGAAATAAAATCGCTTCTGGCAAGCAGCTCATCTAACGATACCTGTTCAATGAAATCATATGCAAAGCACCTTCTTTTTTGTGGCGGCCGTATGAGAGCACATGCATGCCAAATCCCTGTGCCATTTTTTGCAAACGCAAAGCCGATCGCACCAAGACCGATCACACCAATTGTTTTGTCATATAATTCAATCTGTCTGGTGATCGATTTACAGAATTCATTGTGGTTTTCCGGTACAGACCAGTCAATCGTTTTGATCCGGGTGTCATGCGTGCCGATATGATGGCAGACATCCATTAATAAAGCGAAAGCGTATTCTGCGATCGTCTGTGAACCGTAGAATGGTATTGGAAATGGAAATGCCGCGTTTTCTGGTCATTTCTGTATCGAATTTTTCCCATCCGTGTCCTAAGGTGGCAACATATTTTAAATTCGGATGCTGGCTTAAGAATGCTTCATTCATATTGTCGGACCGATCCACAGCCCGAATACCGCGTCCGCATCTCCGATATAAGTATGAAGTTGTTCTATATTGGGATAATGGGCGGGAACTTCAATGACGACCTCATCAATACCGGGGGGCCGCTCCAGTTTTTTCCAGCGTTTTGTAAGTTCCTTTTGGAGTGATATCTGTCTGAATAATTTCCTCCTGGATCACAACAATTTTCATTTGTCTGTCACCTCCATTTGTTTATGACTGCTAATATAAATTCAAAAATCATGATTTGTCAAGTGCAAACTTCTTGCAAATCAAGAAATGAAACACAATTGAACAACACTTTCTTCTATAGTTAATATATAGGCATGTAATATGCACGGACAGATATAAAAATCACATTTTTTTTACGTTTTTTTACACAATAAAATGATAGAAATTATGTATATTTTGAAAAAAGTATACAAATCTATAAAATTGGCTGGATTTTTTGTTGACAGGAAAACAAAAAGTGTGATAAAAACAGGTTTAATTTAAAACAGCAGGCAATCAGGCAAAGCAGACCTGAACATAGCAAAGGCGCTAGGGAATCATCCTTAGCGCCTTTTCTGTACATAGAATATATGCAGAGTACAGATGCTGTTGTTTACAGAAAACAGAAGAACAATTTATTTCATTATTTCACAGAAAATGATGTTTCTTCGGAACAATAAGGAGGATTAGTTATGACGAATACACCTACCACATTTTTTGGCTGGATCATTTTTCTGATACAGCAGTATCACGGATACTATTTACAAGGGCTGCTTACCACATTGGAAACATCCCTCGCAGGTACAATCTGTGGATGCTTTTTAGGATTTCTGGTTGGAATCATCCAGGCAACGGACATCCGGGCGCAGGATAACATGATCAAAAAAGATTTTACTTGGTATTCCATGGGTGATCGCAAAAATTTATGTCACGATTTTCCGTGGAACACCAATGATCGTTCAGGCAATGGTAATTTATTATGGATCATCTACAGTATTCGGAATTGACCTGAAACCATTCAATGCAGCGATTTTTATCATCCTGTTAAATACAGGAGCTTATATGTCAGAGACAGTCCGCGGCGGTATCAATTCCATTGATGTAGGACAGATTGAAGGAGCAAAGGCGCTTGGAATGGGATATGTTCCGATGATGATCTATATTATCCTTCCACAGACTTTTAAAATTATCGCACCGCAGATCGGAAATACTTTTGTTGCAAATATCAAAGATACTTCCGTATTAAATGTAATCGCAGTCACAGAACTTTTCTATATCACAAAAGTTGCAGCCGGAACATATTTCAGAATGTTTGAGGCATATACGATCACAGCATTGATTTACCTGACACTTACCTTATTATTTAACGGTTTGCTGAAGCTGATCGAAAAGTATATGGCAGGAAAAGAAAGTTACGAGGTTTTAAATCCGGCAAGCCGCAAAATAAATCAGGGGATCAGATGGAAAGAAAAGAGGAACGTGTTATGGCAAGACAATCAATATTTAAGTTTAATGAGAGAGTGACGACTGAGGCAAAGGATGCAACGTATGAATTTGGTGTCCGGTCATCAGTGTCAGGAATCTGGAAAAAGAAATTCGGGGAACACGAAGTTTTAAAAAGACATCAGTTTTGATCTGTTTGAGGGCGATGTGGTCTGTATCATCGGATCTTCCGGATCAGGAAAATCTACCTTATTAAGATGCATCAATCATTTGGAGACACCGACGAGCGGTCAGATATTATATCATGGCTATCCATTGACGAAGGATGCACAGACAATCAACCGTTTCCGTTCCCAGGTGGGAATGGTGTTCCAGCAGTTCAACCTGTTTAACAATATGACGGTTTTTGACAACTGCATGGCTGGTGTCCACAAGGTGAAAAAAAAGAAGCAAAGGAATATTCCACCGAGATCTGTATGAAATATCTGGAAAAAAAAGTAGGTATGGCTCCTTATGTAAAAGCAAAACCACACCAGTTATCCGGTGGTATGAAACAGAGAGTGGCGATCGCCAGGGCACTTGCAATGGAACCGGAAGTATTGCTTTTTGATGAACCGACTTCCGCATTGGATCCGGAAATGGTCGGAGAAGTTTTATCGGTTATGAAACAGCTTGCAAATGAAGGACTTACTATGGTGATCGTAACACATGAGATGGCGTTTGCAAGAGATGTATCAACAAGAACCATTTTCATGGATAAAGGATATATTGTGGAGGATGCACCGCCACAGGAGTTATTTAATAACCCGAAGGAAGCGAGAACCAGAGAGTTTTTAAGCAGGTTTATGCAGGGTTAAAGGTTCGTAAAAGGCAAATTGTATTTGTTTTTTAATCATAGAATGAGGAGGACAATATTATGAGAAGAAAATTAACAGCAGCACTTTTGACAAGCCAATAGCCATTTTTCGCGATCCGGGCACGACCCACAAGCGGACATCCTCACCAGCCGTGCGGCT
>VOFJ01002317.1_pt1 | contig 14563 bp, 23 predicted proteins | sample 5384081 | NCBI WGS metagenome assembly VOFJ01 (sample SAMN12384729, study PRJNA508395) | human gut metagenome | isolation source: healthy gut I | host: Homo sapiens
CTAGTTACGTATTGCTATCTTATTATATTGTTCCTCCCCCAATATTTTTCTTTGTAAGAGATTGATTGAGCAGATTTTTTTCCGATTATTAATCTATCCTCTCTCGCTTCCAGTTGGCGCCAAGTCAGCAAGTAACTTTTTGCCAATTCTTTCACGGCTCTTGGCACCACAAAGATTGCGTCTGTGTAGTGGCGATATATGTTATCATTTTTTGATGAAAACTTGGGACGGTAGTACACATCCTTTAGGAAGGCTTTTTCGCTTTTATCGAAGCATATGGTATTGATTGTATCAAGGCTACATTTGAGAATATTTCATCAAAACTTAATCCTTCATTCTGCCATTTCGGAGAATATCAAACCAATACCAATCACCAAGCATTATAAGCGTCTTGATAGTTGGGGTGGTTTCTTCTTCAAACTGCGTGCTTCTTCTGGCATAAAAACCTTTTTACGTTCAGACACAAATTTTCACGCATGAAGCACATAACGCCTTTCTGCCAACTGAGGATAATTTGCAGTATCTTAGCAAAATAGCAGTTTACTCTTGGCACATAGCCTGCATTAAGACTTAATATCACCACTTTTTGCCGTCAAAGGATTGCCTTGAAAACGGATAAGGTATGGTATTAAGAATAAAACGTGTTTCATCGGTAGCAGTCGCGTTATATCTTTTCAACACAGACCTCATCACCGGGATATATATATTCCTTGCAATCGCTATACAGTGCATCGTTGCCTTGACATTCATCAGCAACGATGTTCCAGTGATTGGCAACAAGAATATCATTATAGGTTGTTTCCCGTTTGGGAGAAATTAGATAGTGGTCCGAATCATCAAACGGCAATACATAGAACATGACAAGATACTCTTTCAAATCTACCTATATCCTTTACTGAAACACGTTCATACCTTGCCTCTACAAAACTTATCCCTTTTCCAATAACTCCGACAGAAGTAAAGCTATGGAATGTTTGATGTCTTCTTCTGAGATATAGGAAATGGTTTTTCAAGATTTCACGAACATCTTGGGTAATGTCATAACCCATTGAAGTCACATAACTTAAGTCAAGCAACTTTTGCTTTGGGGTGCAATCATTCCATTCTTCCGCTCCATTATCAAAATAAGTGCGGATTGGACATGGCAGATGCAAAGTTTCTCCAGAGCCATAGCGTAAGGAGTAATCAATCATTGGCGAATTTCGAGTTATCCGTGTCGCAGACAAAAAACACAGGGGTATACATAAAAGTGGACTGCTCCCCATGCAAACTCGAAGGCATCGCCAAACGCCTGTACCAACGCACAGAGAGCAGCCCACGATATATGAGCTGTTCAACTGCGCCTCGTTGGTTCTGGATAGATTGGCGATTTATCGAGCTTGAGGCACTTCTTTTCTTTATTTTTGTCACTCTTGACGATACAAAATTAGTCATTTATTCCGAGAGTAACAAGAGTATAATTCTGTGCGCCAATGATTATTAAGCCTTTTAGCTGAAGGTATCTATCTCTTCCATATTGACTTTGCGCTACTTTAAGGTCAATTTCAAATATCGCTCAGTCATATTGACAGATTTATGACCGAGGAATTTCTGTATCTTATATATTGATACTCCGTCCATTACAAGTAAAGTTGCAAACGTATGGCGGCTTGTATGGAATGTCAGATGCTTATTTATTCCAGCCATCACCGCCAATTCTTTCAGTTTTTTATTGATGTATGGATAGCAATAATCTCCAAAGACCTTATTCTTCACTCCCGATTTTATTTTCTTTTGCTTGGCAAAACACGCAGAAGTATTTCCTTTGCCTTTTTCAAATAACGGTGCTTTTACCTCGCCCTTTCGTCTTTACTTGCTTTTTGATAATCAGACCTTCTCAAAGTCGATATGGTTCCATTGCAGTGTCGACATCCGATAATCACGCAATCCGCAATAACACGCAAAGAGGTACATTTCCAGACATTGAAAAAAGCATTCCGTCTTTTGGAAGTTTAGCATATGGTTTTCGGAATAGTTCAATCTCAGACTTTTCAAGATAGGTTTCTTTAACCTTACATTTGGGCATCTTTGAAAAGCGGATAGGGGAGTTCTTGACGGTAAATCGTGTTTATCATATCAATATGATAGTTTTAAAGGTATTTATGCTTATTGGCACGCGTCCACCGTCTTCATTGCCCCTTACATCTCGCAAAAAGACATCAAAATCCTCAATAAACGATAGGTTGATATCCGAAATGTCTATTACTTTCCGATATGCTTTTTAAGAGCATTGTGTAAGTGTTCATATAAGCCATTATCGTACTCTGACTGAGGGTAACCTTCATTCTTTCCACAAAGCGTTGTAGTAGTCATAAGGCAGAAAGTGCCGTTAGCAGACTTTCGTGAGCGAGGACTTGACGTTGACAGATAGTTCTTTTGGACACTCGTAAACTGAAATCGAAACCATTAGTAGCTATGCAAATTGTTCAGAAAGGTTTCTATGGCAGTACCTTTGAAACAAGAGCCAATCGGAGTGGTTTTCTCCTCCTTTGGCTCTTTTTCTCTTGGCGTTCCAATCTGCTGGCGCGACATCCAAATTGGTAGGTAACTTGGTTTCTCGGTCATACCTCCTGACGCGAAGATAGATTGGATATTTGTTATTCCTCTTTATCGGTTTTGTCGTTTCGGAGTGAATGCAGATATTGAATAATCAGCCATTTTACAATTTGCTTTACAGTTTGTTTCATGGGCGAAGTTATTGGCTTGTCAGCAAAGGGCAAAATTTCTGCCAAAGAATTTTAAAGTAAGGCATTGATTTGTTGACAATTAAGCTAATTTTCGTAATTTTTGAAGTCAAGAAACGACAACTTTGGGGCGACTTTATTCGCTTCATAAGTATTCCACTGACGGTATCTGTGCAACGTTTTTAGGCTTATGCCCGAGAAATGACCCTATGATTATTTCCGAAATGCCATTCATGAAACATTGTGTTGCAAATGTTCTTCTTTGCCGAGTGTTAAACTAGTTTTTAAAGATGATAAAGAAAATAAATCAACATATATTAAAACAGATGTTGAAGGAACATTAATAACTATTACTTGTTATAACTTTAATAATTCATTAGGTTCAGGTACTGTATATCCACAAAAAAATTTAGCTACTATAGAGGAAAAAAATTATACTTCCATTTTATTGTATATAAGATATCTCAAGAAAGTAGTAGGCATATAATATATACTTTTTATGAGGATATAAAATAGAATATGAATAATAATCAAAATAGTTTAAATTTAGATATAGGAAATGAAGAAATGGCTATATCTAAAATAATGGAAAAAGAAGTGTTTAATGAATTAAATGATGAATTAAAAGGTAAAAGTAATTGATATATATAAACATTATCAAAAACAAAAAAATGAAAGTATTGGTGGAAGTTATCTAAATTATTAGGAAGTAATACAAATAATATTAGTTTGTATATATCATTCACTTTATGTTTTTTTGCTAATTATAGTAGGCATAAATTTATTTTTTGGATACCAAAAAATGAAAGAGAAAAAGAATATTTTAGAATTTTGGAATTTAATTATACCAATAATTACAGCAACACTTGGATATATTTTTGGAAGAAATAATTAGATTATAGTAATCGATAAATTTTTTATTTATTTAAGTAGGTAAAATATCAACTTTGTAGAATATCCAATATAAATAACTTTTATAGGAGGATATTTTATGGAATTTAAAAATAAGTGACTTACCTCCACAATTTGAAAATATAGCTGTAGAGCTTGGAATAGACAAAATAAAGGCTTTATTTAAAGAATTTGGGGGACATCAGTATACTTTCCTACTGAAAAAATGATATACAAAGATGCTCGTGACAGAGAAATTATATCTCAGTACAATGGATTTAATCATAAAGAATTAGCGGCTAAATACAATATGTCTGAAAGTTACATAAGAGCTATTATAAACAGAAAAGGCATAAATAAGTTAATAGAGAAAGTATGATAGGTATTTAGATAAAAAAAAGAAGCTACACACCTGATTAATATTGGGATGTGTAGCTTTTTTATATTTTATTATTCAATTCACTTATATTTGAGTTTAAAGAATTTATACCAATACTTAAACTTTCTAATTTACCTTCTATACGTACAAGTAAATACATAGTCACGATAGCAGGAAAGCCTAAATTAGCCACTAATTGCATTAAATCTAGTTCCAATGATATATTCCTCCAAATAATATTTTTAAATTATTAAGAAAGCCCTTCAGAAACTTAGAAGGGCATTTCTAATGTTTCCATGTGTTACGCTACTATTAAATCAAACTCTGTTGTTTCTGTTTGAACTATTTTTTGCATCTTTTGCACTAACGATATCTTCACCATTAGGAGCAAAGATATTTTTCTCAATTATCAAGTCCATAACCTTTTTTATTTCTGTTTCTGTAACATCTTCTCTTGGATCTGTTACAAACAAGCTAACTTTTTCTACCGCTATTAGTCATAAATGACATTAATAATTTAATTTCTATTCCATCCATTTAAATAATCCTCCTATAATTTAATTTTAAGCTAATGTTGTGTTATCTATTTTTTGCTATTTCTAATACGTCATGTTGTTGAAGTGATGCTAAGGCATCTGCTACGTTGTAAACATCAAGAGCTTTTTTGCATCATGTTTTAAGTTTGAGTAAGTTCTTGATTTTACTATTGTTTTTCCATTATCATTTAACCCACAGTCAAATTTAACTCTTAAAGATGATGGATTTTTAGCCTCAACTACACTTGTAGCAAGTCTTTGTTTTTCCATGTTATTACCTCCTTTTAAGCAACGGACAATGTCTCATATGACATGAGCGAAGCAAATTTTAGTTTTGATTAATTTAAGTATATTTTGTTTCACGTACAAAGTCCTAAAATATAGTTGTGGAGTTTTTTCATGATTTTATTTATGGAGAATTTATGAAAAGATTAGAATTTAATTTTCATAAATTAATTATTGAATGGAAATTGAAGATAATGATAAAATATATTCATAAATTAATTTATGAACAGGTGATAAGATGGAAATTTTTAAAGAGATATTAGATACACATACTAAAATATGTACTTGTAGAAAGATTTATAATATAAACGAGGACCTTGAAATTACAGTTGATCAAAAAGAAAATAAGGTTGTTATGTGGGGATTTAATCATAAAAGTGATAGGTTTTTGAATTTATCTACTAAGAGATTTAAAAAAACTTATGGATGGATTTAAATCAGTAGCTAGTGATTTATATTCAATGGAAATTACTATTATATAACTGTAGATACTTCAAAGAAGGAAAGTTTAGAGATGATAAGTCTTATGAGGTGGAAATAGAAGAGTTAAAAAAAAAAAAATAGATTGTTTGAATGATATTATAGCTAGGCTAGAAAAACGTAATGAAAGATTAGAAGAGGATGTTGAGAAATATAGAAAAAGATTATTTATATTATTTTGATGAGTATTCAAAGTTAAGGGATAAAAGATTTTAATAGAACTTTAGAAGAAATTAATAATTTAAAAGAAAAACTCTTTAATGCATAATGCTAGAGGTGCTGGTAGAAAGGCTAAGTTTACTGATGATCAGGTTGATGAGATAAGAAGGCTTAGGGAAGATGGAAATACTATAAAAGAGATTGCTAATAGATATAATTGTTCTGTTGGGTTAATTCATAAATTAATAAATGAAAAAATGAAGAGGTGGAAAGATTATGGATATAGCTCATAAAATTTGTTTATAGATGCTTCGCATTGGTAAAAAAGATTTTATGAGAGCTTATGGTTTTTAAACCTTCGGTTATTCAGCTCCTGTATGTCCAATGCTTTCACTTCGTAAAAAACTAAGGCATACAAGGTGATGCTACAATATAGCTCATATTACATAGGATTTTTTTGGATTATGATATGAGCTATATTGTAGCTTTATTTATGTGCTTACTATTTACTACGTTTCAGCATTGGACATACTTTTTCCCACCGCGCTCTCTGCCTCCCCCTCCTCCAATCCCTTTGCTCTAGTAAAAATTAAGAATAGTATGTGATGATAGTTGAAGTAGGAGCAAAGAGGCTCCTACCTCAACTATCTTTATTTATATATTGGGGTCAAAATCTTTAGGGTCAAGTCTGACATCACAGATTGCAGCAAAAAGTGGTTCGCCCACACGTGGCTCAAAAACCTCTGCAATCTGTGATGTCAGACTAAAACCCACTGCATTATTTATTTTTATTTGTATTTGATTTATGAAATTTTATATAAGGCTCTGTTATAATTAAATGTTGATATATGATACTTTTTCGGAAAATAAGTTATAATGTATAATAAGATAATAGTTGTTAATTTATGGGGGAATTTTATGAGCAAAAACAATGCTAAAAAAAAAGAATAATAATTTATTTTCCACTTTTATGGGAATGGGACTTGTCTTTTGGTGTGATACTTGACCAGATAGCAATAGGATTATGTTTAGGTGTTGCTATTGGTCTTGCTTTTAGATAATAATAAAAAAAGAAAAAATAGATTAAATTTGAATATTAATATAAAAGAAAGAGGATATGTTTAACATGCCCTCTTTTTTTTATATTAATATTGGTTTAAAACAGAGCTTTATATAAAAAAATATTTTTTGAAGTGGATATTGTTTGTAATATTTAATATTACTCTAGTATTACTGTATATGTATCTATTTGTACTACTAAATTTTAAGGAAATACTTATGGAGTTTGGCTGTCGCCACCGCGCTTTTTACGCTGCAATCTTTTGAGCAAAGACCACTCAAAGTAGTTCGCCTACACACGTGGCTCAAAAAGGATTTTCGCTACAATCGCTAACTCAAAATCACTTTTAATCGAAAGCTGTATGTAAATTTGAAGCGTATATTTTTTTTAGTTAGTTATTATAATAAAAGATAGGCCTTTCGGCCATGCCCCCTCTGACTAATCCCTAAAAGCACTCATACTACTACGCTTATAACATACTTCGCAAACATCATATTACATATCAAGTCTGCTACGTATCTTATCCGTTCAGTAGCATTCGTAGCTTTTTAGGGATAGCCATTCACTGCCCTAAGCCCAATGCCCATTGTCTAGTTTTTATTGGTGCATGAATTAATAAAGATTATAAAACCTCCACGTTTTAGATAAGTTACTCTACAAGTTTTTTAAATTATTAATTTCATCTATAAAGAAAAATTAGCCTATTTACCTGGTGTCGGTATTATATTTTAACACTAATATATCGCATTGGATAAAAAACGTTGCTCCGCTATCCAATGCTGGTGCAAATATAGCTTTTAAAGGAAATTTCAGCATTTATGTATAAATTAAAGATTACTTGAAATTCACGTAAATGTGAATTTGATAAGTACTAAATTTATTAATATTTCACGTTTTCGTGAATATGAAAAATGAGTTTTTATAAGATGTTTAATATATTAAATATTGAAATATACACGTTTATAGGGGGATTGGAGTGAAAGGTAGTTTTGAAGGTTTATATACATTTCTTGAAGTGGCTGAGATTTATGGAATAGATGATTCATGTTTAAGAAAGCAAGTAGCTCGTGATAAGTTTGTTATTGGTGAAGAAGTAAAGAAGATGGGAAGAACATGGATTATAACAGAGCAGGCAATGATTAAAAGTTTTGGAGCTTTGAAGTTTGAGGAATACAAGAAGAAACGACAGAAAAAAGAACATGCTAAAAAGAAAAAAATTAAATGGAGTTCATCTAAACACTGGCTCAAATGCTCAAAAGATTAGTAAAGGAAGTGGGCCAAAGAGAAAAAAGATCTAGTAAGAAAGTACATAGCATGAATGAGAAGGAAGAAAAAGATAAAGAGATAGTTGGGTTAATGGAGAAATTAAAAGGCGTAGAGCTTAAAAAGTTTTGCTTTTAATACAAATGATAGTGAGCAGATTTAAAAACTCTTACAGGCTAAAATACGGGCTTTATTGTATTAAATAAAAATAAATTTTACATTTTAAAGATAATATACTTATTATATATATAGAAATATATAAATTTTGGAGGTATTTATGAAAAATTTAGAAAATAAATTGATGTTTATAATAAAAGAAAGTAATCTTATAAATTTATTTGATTATGGATATGTAAAGGAAGAAAGTACTGATGAAGGTGAATTTGCATATAAATATTTTGTAAATATGAGAGATAGCGTTAAAAATCCACTTCATGTTAGTTCTTTTGAATTTTACAATAGAAAACATTCATATAAAGATGGTAGCTTTTTCTAAGTTTAGAATTTATCATGATGGAAAAATGCCTAGAAATGTACATAATGAGTTAAAAAATTTAAAATATGTTATATCAAGGTCTAAGACATATATAGATTTTGCATCTGATAATTTAGATAATTTAGTAGCAATTGGAAGAGAAGTATATGATATAATTCAAAATAAAATAAGATTTACAAAGTATGTACCATCTTATTTTTATTTTATTATTTTATCTTTTTAAGTTTTAGTAATTGACTCATATTTACCCATAAAACTAATCTTAAATTTTATAATTTAAATATATAGAGATAAGTTTAATTTTATGGAGGTATTTATGGGAAAGTTAGTTATTGATTTAGGACATGGAGGACATGATCCTGGAGCTATTGGACCAAATAAAACACATGAAGCAGATGTTTCCTGGCTATAGGAAAGGAACTTAATGAATTACTTAAAGGTTATGATCTTGAAGTTAAATTTACAAGGCTATCTAATGTATATTTATCATTGAGTGAAAGAGCTAAGATTGCAAATGATTTTAAAGCAGATTATTTTTTTATCAATTCACATTAATTCAGCTACAGATAGCAGTGTTAGAGGTGTTGAAGTTTGGCAGTATTCTAATAAAAATGATAAGTTAAATAAATTTTCTAATTGTTTATGTGAGGATGTATCAAAGATTTTTAATGTTAGAAACAGAGGTGTTAAGCAAAAGCCAAAAAACTTTCTGTACTTAAAAATACCAATATGCCTGCTGCTTTAATTGAGGTTGATTTTATTTCTAATGTTAATGCGGAAAGAGATTTAAATGTTAGTAGTAATATTAAAGCGGTAGCTCTAGTAATTAGGGATAATTTAATAGATTTATTTGGATTAGAAGCTGTTGCAAGTGATGTTTTATACAAGGTTTGTATTGGAGCTTTTAAAGATAAAAATAATGCTATAAATCAGGTTAAATTGGCCAAGGATAAAGGGTTTATAGATACATATATAATACAAAATAGTTAATAAAACAACAAAATGAATCAAAAAAAAAATACGAATAGTTACAAAACTATATTTTTATAGAAAAAATATAGTTAGAGTAATTAAAATTTAGATGTATATTCTATGCTAGTTTATAACATTTATTTTACAGTAAATTAATGGTGAAATATAATTCTATAGCTAAAATTAAAAGAGTTAGTATTTAGATAATTTTAATAATTACTGATTCTTATAAAAGCTTTTTATTTAAACCAATTTATGTTACGGGGAAGAATGATTTAAATTAGCCAAATAGATTAATACATAAAATAATAATTTTATGAGGAGGAAATAAGTATGTTATTAAGGAAGAAAACTAAGAGTTTAATTGTTGTATCATTGGCGATAATAGGCTTAGCTAGTACGTCAATAGTAAATGCACGTAGTTTGATAGCAAGTAATACATCTTTAGTTCAGATTGAATCAAAGGGAACTCATCCAACAGGTTCAGTAACTAAAGGTAACTATACAGTAAATTCATCAATATTAACTAAGCCATCAATGGGACAAGCTGCTGCAAGAGAATTCTAACAGTTGGTTCACCTAAACCAGCAAAAGATATGGGGCTATCTATGACATTTATGGGGAACGGAGTATTCATTAATAGCAGCAACACCATATTATTATAATACAAATGGAACAACTGCAGTAAGTGTAACTACTAGATATGCAGATGGTTTACTCTACATTTACTACAGGTGGAGATATGAAATATAATAACTTATCTTCTAATTGGCGTTTTTAAACAAGCTAAATGGATATCTCCGTATAATAAAAAATAGTGATAAGTTAGTAGAGAATGTTTTTTTGAAAATTATAAAAGATATATTAAAAAAATTTAGATATACCTAATAAAAAATTAAAAGAACGTGAGTATATGTATAATGAAAAAGGAATGATCTTGGCAAAAGCAACAAATGGTATAGAAGGATATGTGTATATGAAGAGGAGGTAAGAAAAAGATAGTTCTGAGGAAAGAACTATCAATGTTTATAATAAAGATGGAAAAGTTATAGGAGATTTTAAGATTGAATTTGGAGAAGAAGAGTAGAAATATATAAGTTTTTAATATGAAAATATTTTAAATTATAAAGATGTAGGAGTAGATATTTATTTATCATTAAGTGAAATAGCTAGGAAGAAAAAATTGACTAGAAAATACAAATAAGAAGAGTTTAAGATTATTTTATGATCACACTTAAACTCTTTTTTATGTACTTAATAAAAAAAATACAATTATATTTAAAATTTAATATAAAAAATTACAGAAATGACTTAATAAATAATATATAATATTACAATAAGTAATATTTATTGGAGATGATAATATGAACAAGGAACAATTCAAAAAACTTAGATATATTATTTAAAATAGAGTATGTAAATAACATACTAAAAGAAGGTAAAACATTAACTGCTTTTTTCAGAAGAAGTTGAGATATCACGAAAGACTATAAGTAAGAATTTCTCTAAAATTTGGGTATAAATATAGCCAGAGTAAAAAGCAGTATATCCTTGCAAATACTGATGTACAAGGGGGGACGAAAGAAATATTACAGTAATATTACAGAAAGTAATATAAAAAAAGTACCCGAAAAAGAAAGTAGTATTCCGGTAATAAATAATATTACAACCAATTTAGAGATATCAAATCATCAAAAAAAAATAGCCTTATATATTTAATGGATAATGTAGATAGAATAAAAGGCAATACTAGATGGTCAAAATGAATATTACAAAGATATTACGAGATAGTAATATTGAGAAAAAGAAGATATAGTAAGAGATATATATAACTTCAAACAAGCAAAAGGGACTATAGAGCAAAAGACTTTAAAGCTAGATGTAGAAGTTCAAAAAAGGATTTGAGAAAATTGCAGAAGATCTAAAAGATAGTGGAGTAACTCAACAAGAGTTACTAAACTATATTCTAAATCAATACATTAAGTTTTATGAGAATATAAAATAAACCACCTTAATTAATTGCAGCTTAATTAAGATGGTTAAGATGGTTTAGATATATTATTAATTTCAGAAAATATATATTTATATTATATACTTTTAATCAATACATTAATATAGTATATTAAAAAATTAAGGCGGTGAACTAATGAAAAAGCCAAATTATGAAGATTTTATAATGAAAAAGAGCAATGGATATATTCGCAGAAGAAGGTCTTAAGTTCTTTGGGAATAGATAAGAAAGTAAAAGATAATGGTCCAACGGAATTAGTTGTTTTAGAAAGTAAGAACCTACATATGGATTATACTTTTTTAATGGAAGATGATAGCTATATACATTTTGAGTTTCAAACAACTGATAGGAATAGATGATTTAATGAGATTTAGAACTTATGAAGCACTACTTAATCATCAAACTAAAAAAAAGTTATCACATATGTTGTTTACTCAGGTGATATCAAAAAATCCAATTAGTGAATATAATTGTGGTATAAATACTTATAAAGTAAATGCTATATCTATGGTTAATGAAGATGGCGATAAAGTTTTTGATGAAATAATAGATAAGCTATCTAGTGGGAAAGATATAGATAAACAAGATATTAAAAAGCTTTACATTTTATTTTTATGGTGGAAAAATGGATAAAAAGTGAAAAAATATTAAAGGCTATAAAAGTTAAGTAAAGAAATAACTAGTCCATATAAAAGAGATATGGAATCTATTTTATATGCTTTTGCTAATAAATTTTTAAGTGGTAAAGATTTAGAAAGAGTAAAGGAGGAGTTAAGAGTGACTGAAATAGGAAAGAGTCTTATTGAAGAAGGAAAAGAAGAAGGTATAAAAGCTGGATGAAAAAAAGAAGGCATATTATAGAAATAGCAAAGGGCTACTTGATATACTATCAATAGAAATAATAGCTCAAAAACAGGATTGACAGTAGATGAGGGTAAAAGCTTTAAAAGATGAAGTTAAATAAATCATAGATGGATGGGAGTATCCCTCCATTTTTTTATGTATTTTTATATATTCGACAAACTTTGATAAATAAATTAGAATAGATTTATGAAAAAAAAAAATAATGAGGATATTTTAAAGTTTAAATGTTGGTATTACTTAAGTATAAAAATTATTTAAATAAAAAGTCAAGTTTGAGCCGACAAACTTGACCTTTTTAGTTTAAATACTATTATAAAAGCTACCTAAATATAGTAATTAGTATATTTTAAAGTCTAGAGAAGATAACTGTAGTTATTTACTCTCCAGAAAGGGTGAAAAATACTTTTATTAATTTTATTTATTTTTTTAGATTTAAATTTATCAAATATTAAATATAAAACTCCTTAAGAGAATTTAATATAATGAAACAAATTAAAATAAAATACATTTGGAGGATGACATGAAAAAAAAGAGCAGTAGGATATTGTAGAATATCTACCTTAATGCAAGTATATAATACTTCACTTAAGGACCAAGAAGAAAAAATTAGAATGTATGCTAAACTTCACGATATCGTGATAGATGAAATGTTTATAGATAAAAGCAGTATCAGGTAAATCTACAGATAGACCAGAGTATGATAAGATGATGGATTATATAAAAAGACAAATGGTATTGATATGATTATAGTTTATAAAAATGATAGGATACATAGAAGTTTATATAATTTATTAGCCATGATTTATGAACTTCAAAAGTATGAAGTAGCTTTAGTAAGTGTAACAGAAATGTTTGATACTTCAACCCCTCAAGGGATGCTATTTTTACAGATGCTAGGAAGTTTTGCAGAGTTTGAAAGAGCTGTAATAAATGAAAGAACTCGTAATGGAAGAATAGCAAGACTTAATGAAAATAAGTGGGTAGGTGGTAAGTCAGCACTTGATATAAAGTAAATAAAGAAGGTCAATTTGAAATAGATGAAGAAGATGCTAAAAATAGTTAAGAATATATTTAAGCTAAGATCTAAGGGACTTTCAATGGCTAAGATAGGTGCTAAGTATGGATTTTCAAAGCAGAAGGTTGGCTATATATTAAAAATAAAAATTATATTGGGATATTTGAGTATAGAGGAAAAAAAAGAAAAAGAATGATATTGTAATTGAAATAGATCCAATAGTATCAAAAGCATATGTGGAATAGAGTAAACACTAGATAAAATTTCAAAATACTATTATAGTATTTTTTATATTGAAGATCGAGGTACATGTTAAAATTCGCCACAAATTATTTAAACCCATTATAATTACTAGATTTGTTGTTTCAAAAATGTGTTTTTAGGATAACTTGTGTTTTGTGTTTAAAAATGATATGTAAGTACCTCAACTTCAAGTAATATAAACGGATGTATCTAAAGGAATATGTTTTTTATGCAAGCTTTAAAAATAGTCTTGAAAATATATATTTAGAATAAAAAAAAAAAGTAAATAACTTAATATTTTTATAACAAAGAATCATATTTTTATAACAAAGAATCATAAAATCTATAGATAAATATTACTGATGATTTGTTTATAGACTCAGAATTATCTGAATATTAGAAAAATAATCTAGAGGGAAAGTTGGAGGTAACTATTGAACGAAAAAAACAGTTTTGTATACTTTAAAAAAAATTAGTGAACAGACATATTTTGATTGTTTTAAGAAAAAAATTTGTATCTGAAGAACCAAATAGTATTCTTCAAGATTTATCAATTCCTGAGATAATATCTTTAAGGCAATATACCGGTAAGTGAATCGCGTTAATATTATTATTACTTTAACTACAACTTGTGACTTAAAATGTTCATATTGTTTTGAGAACGGAATAATTAGAGAATCTTCAACAACATCATCATTGGAGAAGATTGTTAATGCTATTGATATTTTTATTTTTGAAAATAGTATTGCAGAAGCTGACATCACTTTTTTTTTGAAGCCTATGTTAGAGTTTAATAAGTTAGTAAACTATGTAACGATTTAAATAATATTTCAGAAAAAAATAACTGCCAATTCTCATTTATTGTCAACTAATGGAATTAGGTAGAGGATCATTTGCCCTTCATGAATTGGGTGTATCATGCCTGCAAATAACCTTTGACGGTAATGAATATATTAATAATAAAAAGACGAATTATTAATGAAAAAGTACATGATCAAAAGTAAAAATGCATACATTTTTAATTATGAAAAATCTAAAAAATGCTTTCTTCAATATTTGAACAGTTATCTATAAAATATAACTTTGACCAAGTAAATAAAGATTATTATATATTTTTTTTTTTAGAAGATCTTGAGAATGCAGTAGGTATAAGCCAGACCAAAGATAATTATAAGCCCCGCATCAA
>VOFJ01001567.1_pt1 | contig 14535 bp, 23 predicted proteins | sample 5384081 | NCBI WGS metagenome assembly VOFJ01 (sample SAMN12384729, study PRJNA508395) | human gut metagenome | isolation source: healthy gut I | host: Homo sapiens
TCCAGAAAGATTTTTGAGTTACGTATTGCCCTTCATCGAATTGCTTTGAAGTGGATTCACCACGATCACGTCATATCCATGCTCTGAGAAAAATTGAAAGAGGATCAAATGGTAGTGTGAGGTGGACTCCATCACAATAACAGGCTTACTGAAAAAAAAGCTGCTCAACCTTTTGGAGTAGGGCGTTCGCTCGATTTATCGATGTTTCGTCGTGATAAATCTTTTCTTGCGCAAAGATTTTGTTGTCTGGCGACAAAATACACATATCACTGAATCGTTTGCTGACATCAATTCCAGCTACCGGACAATAACTCATATACACCTCTCCTTTTCAGGGCAGTTTCGCTTCTTCGCAAAAGTAACAGGCGCGTTGTTGACACGGGTAACGGTTGTGCCGACCCAACCAATCAAAAACATTGAATCTTTTACGAAGCGAACGGACGGTCTACGCTGTTAGTAATTCCTGAATGGAAACCAAGCAAGCAGTTTTGCCACTTTCAGCCCCAGTTAGTACTTCAATATTACTATGTTTCGGAAATCGGCACAACCATATAATCGTCTTTGATGAAACTATTTTTGTTTCATCGATGACTTTGTACCAGCAAGCAGTGCAGACGTATATACATCTGCTTATTTTGCGTTGCAAAACGCTTGTTGGGGAATGCCCCAAGCCCCTTTGATCTGCATTTTTTCCCAATGCAGGCTGCGCATCCCTTCGGGACGCTTTTTACCCGGTGATGTGCTCTGGGTCGTTCAAAACTTGCATGAGGTAAGAAGCGGCTTCTGCAAGAGAATCGTACTTCATCTGTTCAGGAACAGGCGCATTCAGAAGCGAAACGCCCCACACCTGCATACAGTCCGCAAGTTCTTTCTGTGCCTGTAAGTGGCGTTTGGCTCGCTGGCCACCAAGCGCATCATCGGAGCCTTGATCAGTTGATTACGCCAGCCAATGCCCAGCTCCAGAACCACCAGTTTCTTCCCGTGGTAGGTTTTCAGAAAGTTTTTTGGAACCGTGCCTGAGCAGCGGTATCCAGAATCATTCTCTGACCCGCGCCCATGTGGATGTCCATGGGACCTCCGCACTTGGGACAACGCGGCACCAACTCTGTAGGCACATGGCCGCCCTGTTCGGCAGCCGATAATTTTTCGGCCACCTCTAAACTTGAATAGAGGGTATCGTGGCAGGGGCGGGCACACTGCATAGTAAACCAGTTGCCCTCGATCTCATAGATTTTCGTCGGATCGAAGCCACACAGTTCAAAGTGACCTTCTCCGTTTGATGTGACGACAAAGTAATCTTTTCTCCTACAATGGCCTTCAAATCGTTCACCACCGGCATAGGCTGGTACTGCCCACAGTAACGATGGATGAGCCGAGCCCAGAAGGCCCATTTTTCCTCCTCGCTGGGCCATCCGGCCATCATGCCCTGCAAAATACAACGTAAGCCGTATTTTTGTTTGAAATCCCCAAACAATTCATCAAAGGCTGCATTATCTGCAAACAACAAATGCAGTCCTTCGGTGATGGACAGGCCGTTACTGGCCCCGATCAGGATAGCGTCCGCTTCTCTGAATTTTTTCCGCAATACCACCCCTCTGCAGGAATATCTCCTCATCGTTCGTGCACCGCCGGGGGCTTTGCTTTTGCCGTTTCCGTCCGCACATTTTCGTCCGGAACAGGCAGCACCAGCATTTGACGGCCCAGGCGCATAAAAGTTTCCGGCTGATGAAAGAGCTCCTCGTATTTCTGCGTCAGCTCCGGGGAGAGGGATGCAAAATCCTCCTCGCCCAGACCCACCACCAGAAATGTTCCGGCAACCACATCATAGGCCTCGCCGCTTTCATCCCGCAGAGCGCGGTTCAGCGGCAGCCCCATGAGCTTGCCGTCATCGTTGTAAACGATGGCCACCGGGTCTTCAAAAGGATAGCTTGCACCAATCGAGCCGCCAACCGCCTGCTGCAGCGCTTTCAGGTCATTGTCAATCTCAATCGGCTTCGGGTGCTGCCCCGGCGCAATTTGCAGCACCGAAAGGGTATTCTTTTCCTGTTCCATCCGTATCCTCCTTTACCGTAATCACAATTTCTCCGGTTCGTGCCGCCTGCATCAGGGAAGCGGCAAAAAGCCGCAGAAAACGCCCAGTTCAAAGAAAGCAAAGCCCACAAAAAGCTCATCATTGCGGCCTCCTCAGTCCAGGCAGATGCAGTGCAGGTTCTTGCCGTCGGCCATAAGCGCCGCGCTGTGCTGTTCCAGATACTCCTGAATGCAGTGCAGGTCGCCCATCGTCAGGGGAGACATACTCGCCTTCCATGTTGAAGCGGACGAAGACGACCGGGCCGGTCAGGTAGCGCTTGCCCGACAGCTCCAGCACCTGCTTGGGGTTGTAGCAGCCCGCCACGGGCAGCTCCTTGAAATGCCGAAAGTGTCATCCGTCTCGTCAAAGCAGGGCAGAATGCCGGGCGCTTCTTCCAGCAGAATGGCGCTCAGGTCCCTCGCCGGGCCGACTGCCGCCAGATAAACCTGCGGGTCACCGTACTTGCGCTCTGCAATGTCGCTCATCTTGTTGAAGAAGCCGGAAACGGCACGCTCCATGCCGTCGATTTTGCGGCTCATGTTCTCAATGGTCTTTGTGGTCTTGAAATCAATCATGGTATTCATAGTCGTTGTCCTCCAAAAATTTTGCAAAAAAGAAAAGACCTCATGGGTCTTCCGGTTCCGATTTTTCAGCGTTCGTTCTGACGCTGTTGTCTGCGCTGCCACTGTTCCAGCAGCTTGATGATGACATCTTCCATCTGCCGGGGCGTGTAGCTGCGGGGAAAATACTTTTTCAGGGTATCGTTTTTGATGACCACCTTGTCCAGTTCATCCTTTTTGGCTTCCCCATAATGGCAAAGGCAGCCTCATAGGTGAGCTTTCCTTCCTGCGCCAGCTTTTTTCATTCGCTGCGCCTGCGACAGGGACGGCGCGTTTTGGGTCTCGTCCATGGCCTGCAAAAAATCCCGCTGGTTGAGCCTCGTCCAGATAGGACAGTTCCACAGCGGGATTAAAGGAAATTTTCTTTTCGTCTACCATGTCCAGCAGTTCGGGAACAAGGTTTGTCAGGCGGATAAATCGGTGAACCTGACGTTCACTTTCGTTTGCGTCTGCGCTAACTTGTGATACACTCCACAACTTTCGCCAACTTGGCGAGAAGTTAAATCCGACCTAGCACCTTGATTTTTTAAGGCTTCCAGCTTCATTTTGTACGCAAAAGCCCGCTCACTGGGCAGGATGTTTTCGCGCTGAAGGTTGGAATCCACCATCAATATCACAGCAGCATCATCCGACATCTGCCGCACAATGACCGGCAGCGTGTCCAGCCCGGCAAGCTCGGCGGCGTGCTGACGGCGGTGGCCGGAGATGATCTCATATCCGCCTTCCGGGCGGGGCGGGCAATCAGCGGAGCCAGTACGCCGTACTGTGCCACGCTTTCCACCGTACGCTGCATGGCCTCATCGTCCAGCACCTTGAACGGATGCTCTTTGAAGGGAAACAGCTCCTCGATGGGAATCTGCTGCACTTGCTCCCGCTTTTGCTCCTGCCGGGATTCTTCGGTGGAAAACATCTCATCGAGACCTTTCAGCGCCAAGTTTGCGTTGCTTTTCGGCATCGGCCAGCACCTCCCTCGTCAAAGATTGATAGGCCGCTGCCACCTTTCCTTTCGGGTCATGGGCAAAGATGCTCTTGCCCCCCGCGCTGATTTCCGCCGCACGGACAGAGTGCGGAATGGGCTGCTCAAACACCCGGATTTTGCTGCCGTACACCTGCCGAATCAGTGCATCGATTTCCCTGCCGTAATTGGTACGACTGTCCGTCATGGTCATCAGGATACCCTCGATTTTCAGCTTCGGGTTGATTTGCCGGCGCACTTTCTGAATGGTCTGCAGCAGCTGCTCCAGTCCCTTTGCTGAAAGGTACTGCGCCTGCACCGGAATCAGAGTGGTATCCGCTGCGGCCAGTGCATTGATGGCGGTATCTCCGCAGGAGATAATTATAAATTCGCACATAGTGCGTACCGCTAGCCATAGAAGCGGAGCGACTACTGTCAGCATTCCCAGAGACGGCGTACAATCCAGCAGGATATAATCGTATTCCCGCCGGGCGCTGTCCAACACCTGTTTGAGCATCTTTTTCCCGGCTCATACTGTTGACAAGGGCCACTTCCAGCCCTGCCAGTTCGATGTTAGCTGGAATCAGGTCAACGTCTTCCACATGGTGCAGGATGCCTTCACCGGGCGGGATGCACTGGTCGTTCATGGCTTTTGCCATCAGGGCAGAAAGCGTAACAGGCAGTTCATCGGGCTGCTGCCAGCCCATGCTGATGGCAATGTCTGCGCAGCGGACAACTATGAATCCGCATGTAGTGCGCACAACTGGCCATAGGAGCGAAGCGACTATGGTAAGCGACCCTGCGGGTCGGCATCCACCAGCAGCACCTTTTTTTGCCTTCCCGTGCAAGCCCCCACGCCCAGATTTTCGCAAGTCGTGGTTTTGCCGGTTCCGCCTTTCTGATTGACGATAGCAATCGTGGTTGCTTTTTTCGACATTTTCATCACCCCCTGTTCGATAAATCATGATTGGTTTGGTTCTGGTAATAAAGCTGCATGGTCGTGGGTGCATTGTAGAGTGCAGCCAGCAGATACTGCTTCATGTTCCGGACCGGTGCGGTACTTTCCGCAAGACACTTCAGCACAAAGCGGATATGGTCTGCATTCAGCTTCATGAATCGGCTGCGCACGACCTCCGCAGGCTTGTCATCTCCTGCCACCCGCAGCATTCTGCGTTTCGAAGAGCAGGTATCCACCAGAAGATTCACGATTTGATTGATGGTGTCCTCCTCATCCGGGCAGGCCCGGAGCAGCAAGTCCACCTCCAACGATTGCATAAAATACGCTTCCAGTCGTGTGCGCTCATCCGGTTCGTCCTCCGCATCGGAAGAGAAAGGATCAGGTTCACTCCCCTCGGTTTTATTCCACTCAGTCTTATTTCCTCGTGATTTTGCCGTTTCCTGCTGCGCTGAATCCGCGGCACCGGAATCGTTCTTTCCACGATTGCGGCATCGTGGGGTCTGCAAAGTTTTTGACGTAAATCAGATTGGGTTTTCCCAGCCCGCGCCGTTTGCGCTCAATCAGACCAAACTTTTCCAATTCCCGGAACAGTTTGGTTGTCTTGTTATCGGCACAGCCCAGTGCATCCATGACCTCCTGCACAGGAAAAATGATATACACCCTTCCCTGCTCATCCAGCCATCCGTTTTTCACCGACAGCCCCATGCGGTCCAGCAGGATGCCGTACAGCGTTTTGGCATCAGTGGACAGGTCCTTGAATTTTATGTCTCGGAATAAAATTTTGGGCACCCGGAAATACGAGAACATCTCGCCCGACTGCCCATAGAAATAGTCAAACATCCTGACTTCCTCGCTTGTTCTGCCTTGTCACATCCTTGACACCTCCGTTCGTAAGTATGATGAAATATGTATGACTATCGTTATTTTTTCTTTACAAAGATGGCCTGCCATGCTACAATAGCCGCATCTACGGCCACCGGACAACAGGAAAGGAGTATCTCATGGCCAAAACTGCCGACACCATTGCCATCTATTCCCGCAAATCCCGCTATACCGGCAAGGGCGAAAGTATCGGAAATCAGATCGACCTCTGCCGCGAATATATCCACACTCACTACGGCGATGCCGCCGCGGAACATGCCGTTGTCTTTGAGGACGAGGGCTTTTCCGGCGGCAACCTGAACCGCCCGGACTTCAAAAAGATGATGACTGCGGCCAAGGACCGGAAATTCAAGGCCATTGTGGTCTACCGTCTGGACCGTATCAGCCGCAACATCAGCGACTTTTCCAGCCTGATTGAAGAACTGGGACGGCTGGGCATCGACTTTGTGTCCATCCGTGAAAGTTTTGACACGTCCAGCCCCATGGGCCGCGCGATGATGTACATCGCATCGGTGTTCAGTCAGCTGGAACGTGAGACCATCGCGGAGCGTATCCAGGACAACATGCACGAGCTGGCAAAGACCGGGCGCTGGCTGGGCGGCACGACCCCCACGGGCTATGCTTCCGAGAGCGTCAAGAGCATCACGGTGGACGGCAAGACCAAAAGGCCTGCAAGCTCAAGCTGCTGCCGGACGAAGCAGAGATCATCTACAAAATTTTCGACCTCTACGAGCAATACGATTCCCTGACCATGACTGAGACCGAGCTGCTGCGGCAGGGCATCAAAACAAAAACCGGGCGTTCGTTCACCCGGTTTTCCATCAAGTCGATTTTGCAGAATCCTGTCTACCTGATTGCAGATAAGGACGCCTATCAGCATTTTGTGGACAATGAGGCAGAGCTGTTCGCCCCGGAGTCCGATTTTGACGGTGTGCGTGGCGTGCTTGCCTACAACCGCAGCGATCAGGAAAAGGGGCGTGCCACCGTCTACAATCCCATCAACGAGTGGGATCGTTTCGGTGGGCGAACACCCCGGCATCATTTCCTCCAACCGGTGGATCCGGGTGCAGGAATCGCTGGAGCGGAACAAATCCAAGTCCTACCACGCATCCCGCGGCAACGAGGCGCTGCTCACCGGTCTGCTGTGGTGCTCCTGCGGCAGCCGGATGTACCCCAAGGTCACCGGGCGCAAAACGGCAGACGGGCGGGTGGTTTTCCCCCCTATATGTGCAAGCTGAAGGAGCGCAGCCGCCGGGAGCTTTGCAGCGTCCCCAATGCCAACGGCAATCTGTTGGATGCTGCCATCTGCGAACAGGTCAAGCACCTTGCCGACCATTCCAGCGACTTTATGAAGCAGTTGGAAAAGGCAAAAGTCCGCCCACGCAGGCAACCGTTCCGAGTGTGAGACCAAGCTTTCTGCCCTGCGCAAGGAGCAAGCCGAGACGCAGCGGAAGATCACCGCCCTCATCGACTCCCTTGCCGATTTTGGAGACAGCACCGCCGCAGTCCACCTGAAAAAGCGCATTGAGGAGCTGAACGGTCAGGATGCCGCCCTGAGCTCCCGCATCCGGGAACTGGAAAGCCTTACGGACGAAGGCGTTCTAGCAGGGATGGAGTTCGACCTGATGCGTCAACTGCTGACCGTGTTCCACGACAACATCGACGACATGACCGTGATCCAGAAACGTGCCGCTATCCGCACCGTGGTGCGCAAGGTGGGTGGGACGGCAAGGTCGCCCATGTGGTGCTCTTCGGTTCACCGGAGGATGAAATCGACTGGACCACCTTCCCGGTAGACCCTGAAGAGGACGACAACGACCCCGAGGGCGGTGGAGATGGTTCCGATTCTCCATCCGGCGTTCGCTCGGGTGAGGATAGCAAACGAGCTCCGGATGCAGTTCCGGCGGGAGCGCAAGACCGGCGGCACTGTCTCTCTGCAGGAAACGCTGGAATCTGATGAGGCTTCCTCTTTGACTCTGGCCGATGTGCTGCAGGACAGCTTCTGCATGACGAGAGGACACCTGCGAAACGCAGGACGATATCCGCCGGGCCAGACTGCTTCTGGACGGCCTGCCCGCCAGGGAGCGACAGATCATTCTGCTGCGGTATGGTCTTTCCGGCCAGCCGCCGCTGACCCAGCTGGAGGTGGCCGGGCTTGCTGAACATCAGCCGGAGCTATGTCTCCCGCCTTGAGACCCATGCATTGGAGCTTCTGCGTCAGCGCTGGAATGCCCCGGACACAAAAAACAGCGCAGAGGTGAAAAGTGTGCTCTCCCCCTGCGCCATACAGTCAGTTATTCAGGATTTTCAACTGCATTTCGTCCAATTGTTCAAAAGTATACAGTCGGTTCAGCGCCTCCACCAGCTCCTTTTTGGAGAGCCGGGGCGGCAGGCCCAGCGCGTTGAGAAGCTTTGCCTTGCGCTCGGCGCTGCCCGGGGTGCCGGAAAGCCCCCCACTCGTAGAGGTCGGTATAGGTGATTTGCCGTCCTTCCGGGCGGGCCGCTGCGGCACCCCGCCTCAGCGCCCAAGGGCATCCCGCAGCGCCCGTAGAACAATGGCATCGTCCACGCCTTCCACCCCCAGCAGGCCTCCTTGCCAGGCTGAGGCTTCCGCTTTTCCTTGCCGTGGATCGCGGGCACGTAAGCCTGAACCACATTCTTTTCTCCCACCAGATTGGTGATGTAGTTGCGGATGCGGAAGCCCGCTGCGTCCGAATCCGTGAGCAGGATCAGGCCGTTTTTCTGCGCCAGCGCTTTCAACAGCTGCTGGCGTTTTTTGTCCTTGTAGATGCCAAAGCCATCTGTCAGCAGGATCATGGCATCGGTCAGGTGGGAAAGGCGGGCGGCATCGTATTTGCCCTCCACAATGAGCACCCGGCCTGGTATGGATCATTCATTTTTTCCTTCATCGTCCGCTCCCCGCCATTGCCAACCGGCACAGCGCTGTTTCCAGCAGGATCTGGTCATCGGTAGGCTGGCTTTTCAGGCTCTGGTCCAGTTCCAGCAGCACCTGCATACAGTTTTCGATCTGGCCCAGCGTGTAATGCGATGCTGTTTCGGCGGAGCGCTTGAGCCGGTAATCGCTGCCCTTATAGCCAAAATCCTTGAATACCGTGCTGTAATTTTTCCGTTTTGCGCCCCCAGCTTGACCCGGTACAGATCCACATAGCTGCCGATCATGGCCGCTGTAATGGCAATGGGCTCCTGCTGCAGGCGCAGCAAAGTCTGCAGCTTTTTGCAGGCACCAGTGGCGTTTTTGGCGGTGATCATGCGGATCATCTCGAACACGTCTGCTTCCAGACTGACCGTGCCCATTTCCGCCACCATCGCTGCCGTGACCGTCTGATAGCCAGACAGCGCACAGAGCTTGTCCACCTCATTTTCCAAAAGGAACGGATCCTCGCCACAGCGCTCCAGCAGCGCCGCCGCTGCGCGCCGTCCGGCAGGGTGGTTTTCTGCTCCTTTGCGCGATCGATCATCATCATTTTCAGTTCAAAGGGCTTGGGCTTAGCCAATTCTTCGGTGTAGCCAAGCGCCTTGCACTGCGCGATCAGCTTCTGTGCGCGCTTGCCTGTTTTGAGCTTGCTGCGCTCCAGTTCAAACACGCTGCCCAGCACCACCACAGCATTTTCCAGACTGGAAAGGGTGTGCTGTTCAACTCTTCCAGATCTTTTGTCCCCATAGCTGCCGGGTCGATCTCCGGCAGCACCACCACGCGCCGGGTGCCAAAGAAGGAGATGGTGCCCGCTGCCATGATGAGCTGTTCGATCTCCGGCGCAGCTCCATCCAGAACCGTGGCATCCTCGTCGCTGTCTGCGGTCAGGATGCGGGTGGCCGCTGCCACCGCCTGCCGCACCAGATACCGTTCACTGGAATAAAAATAGTAGACCGGGCACCCCTTGTCCGCCAACTGCCGGAGTTTTGGTCTCGGTCGCCATGCAGGCACCCCCTTTTCTCTTATGTTGTTCTATTGTACCACACTCTGCCCGGATTGCAAAGCATCACTCCGGCTCTGAGCCCGCCATACCGCCGCAGGCTGAGGGACGAGGACTGCACTGCTTTTCCGCCGGGCATCCAATCATACCGCCGCAGAGCCAGAACCTCTTTATACTGCACCGCCTCCGGCCTTGCAGGGGATGCCAGAAGCCACCAGGCCGAGACCGGCTGCGCCAGCTCCACCAGTGCCACTCAGGGTCACGAACTGCCGGTTGCCGATGGTCAGCCGCACAAGACAGCCATTCCGGGTGCGCAGGACTTCCACAAGTGCGGGTGTGCACTTCTGCTTTTTGCGCGGTGTTCACAGACATTTCTTCTGCCAAAACGCTCTGTTCCGCTTCCAGCGCACAGGGCGTTTCCGGTTTTGTGCGCAGGTCCACCAGCAGTTCAATTTTCGCCGCACCCCGCCGGGCCAGCTGTTCTTCCACTGCATTCCGGACCGAATTCCCGCCCCGGAACAGCACCACGGCGGTATCGTTCTGGGTGACGACCACTGCCGGCGCGTTGGCGCTGCCTACAAGGTCGATGTGCACCACATCCCGGCTGAGGGCATTGCCCAGCCCAACGGAAACCACCGCTGTCAGCACAATGCAGGGGCACGGCCACCCGCAGACGCAGACGCCAGTGGAACGCCAGCCAGCACAGCAGGATGAGCACCAGACACACGATGGCTGCATAGGCCGTATCGAAGTAGATGCCCGCGCCCGGTTTTGCCGCTATCCAGACGGCCCAGCGGTCGAGCAGGCCGGTCAACGCCGCAGACGCTGCGGAGAGCACCCCATACAGCGGCGCAAGGGCGGGCATCAGCCCGGTGAACGCCGTGCCAAGGCCCAGCAGCATCATGGGCTGGATGAGCCAGAGGACCGCCACGCTGGAGACCACTGCCCAGATGCTGACGCTCAGCCCGCGCAGCACCAGCACCGGAAAGGTCGCCGCAGACGCACAGAACGAGATGCAGACGCTTTCTGCAAGGCCCCAAAGGCGCTCCGGCAGTTTGAAATACCATGGGCGCTTCACCCGGATTTTTTCGCGTTTTTTCCAGAACTGGCGGTACCATGCATCCCGGGTGCGGCGGATGCACACACCGCCTGCCACCGTGCCCACCACCGCCGCAAACGAAAGTTCAAAGCCGATATCGCACACTGCATAGCTGTTGCCTGCGGTCATAACGATACCTGCCACCGCCAGAGAGGTAAGGGTATCCGGCGGGGCATACAGCCACACACCCAGTGCACCGACCCAGACCGCCACTGCGGCGCGGCATACCGAGGGTGTGAAGCCGGTCACGCCCATCAGCAAAAAGGCCAGCAGACTTCGGAATACCGCCCGGCATCTGCGCCTGCGGTAGCTCTGCTCCCACTCGTAGGGCAGGAGTGTGCTGAGGATATCACCGCACAAAATGGACACATGCATTCCGCTTACCACCAGCACATGGGCAAGGCCCGCGCCCCGGTAGGCGCTGCGCAAGGCCGAAGACAGATAACTCCGGTCGCCCACAGTCATGGCAGCCAGCACACCGCCGCCGGTCTTGCCATCCATGCGGCGGCGCAGCGACGCACTGAGCCTTTGCTGCAGGCGGTGGGTGCGGGCGCGGAAGCTACCGCTTTCGCCCAGAACTGTAAGCTCCGGCCCATCCTCGTCCATTTCCGCCTGCAGAGCGATGCCGTCCGCATACAGGCTGACCCGGCTTCCGGATGCCGGGGCCGACAGTATAAATCTTCCCTGCACCCCTTTCCCCGGCTTTGCACTCCGGCAAAGCACTGCACTCCACCCGGAAGGATGCCGCGCTGCCGTTCACTTTCTCTACATGCAAAACCGCATCCACGATACCGGGATCGTAGGAATCCGCCGTGCTTTCCACCTCTGCGGTCAGCACCAGTGGGCGGCCTGCATATTGCACCCGGATGCGCTCCAGCCGGTTTGCCGTGTACAGCACCGATGCCATACCCACAGCAGCACCCAGCAGGATGCAGAGCGCTGCTTTGCGGGCAGCATCAAAGATGCACAGCACCAGACAAACGGCAACAAAAAATGCCGCAAACGGCACAAAAAGTTCCGTTTGCGGCAAAAAAACGCACACTAACTCAACACCCAGCATTCCGGCGCAGAAAACGCAGAGCGGGCGTCGCATGGCAGCTTAGTGGAAGAACAGAGGCAGCGGCTCCAGGAAGATGATATCCTTGCGCTCAGCTGCATCGCCCTCGGCCAGAACAGCGGCCTGGCCCACAATGGTGCACTGGGTCTGCTCAGCCAGCGCATCCAGAGCCTTGAGGGAACCGCCAGTGGAAATGACATCATCCACCACCAGAACGCGCTTGCCGCTCATCTTGTCCAGTTCCTTGCGGTCGATGACCAGCTTCTGCTTGCCTGCGGTAGTAATGGACTGATCCTCCACCACCACGGGGTCGGTCATATACAGCTTTTCGCCCTTGCGCGCACAGACGTAGGGCTTGCCGCTCTGGCGGCTCATCTCGTGAGCCAGAGGGATGCCCTTGGCCTCAGCGGTGAGCAGGATGTCAAGAAATCCGGGCACTTTTTCAGCAGCTCGGTGGCAGCAGCCACGGTCAGCTCGGTGTCGCCCAGCATGATGAAGGCCGCGATATCCATATGGTCGTTGACCTTGCAGATGGTCAGCTCACGGGTCAGGCCTGCAACATGCAGGGTATAGGTCTCAGCCATAATTCAACGCTCCCTTTTTTTTGGAATCAGACAGGCAGCTTTTCGCCGCCCAGAACATGGAAATGCAGATGTTTCACGGTCTGGCCTGCGTCCTCGCCAACATTGGAGATGACGCGGTAGCCGTTGTTCAGGCCCTGCTCCGCAGCCAGCTTTGCGATCACTGCAAAGATATGGCCCAGCAGTGCGCCGTCCTCTTCGGTCAGCGCAGCGGCAGAGACAATGTGCTTTTTGGGCACCACCAGAAAGTGCACCTTGGCCTGCGGGTTGATGTCGTAAAACGCCACCACCTGCTCATCCTCGTACAGCTTTTTGGAGGGATCTTACCCTCTGCGATCATGCAGAACAGACAATCTTCCATGGGGAAACAACTCCTTCCTGATATTTTATAAACGTCCCCGCCCTCTCAGGCCGCTTTGCGTCCAGCTCTCCCAAAAGAGAGCCCTTGGCAAAACCATAAACTTTGGCAGCGCGTCAGCGCTGACGGAGAGGGCGAACCCGTTTTCTTATTCGCCCAGTGCCTTCTTGACGATGGCACTCACAGCAGCCAGTGCCTTCATCGATCTTGGTCTCGTCCTTCAGGCCAGCCATTGCAAAGTCCGGCTTGCCGCCGCCCTTGCCGCCGGCAATGGCAGCGATCTCCTTGACCAGAGCACCGGCCTTCAGGCCCTTTTCCTGTGCCTGCTTGCTCACAGTGACAGCCATAGTGATCTTATCCTCTGCCTTGCCCACCAGAACCGCCACAGCGGGCTTCACAGCCTTGTCGCGGATGGTATCGCACATGCCGCGCAGGGTGTCGCCGGTGGTGCCGGTGAAGTATGCAGAAGCGATCTTCACGCCGCCGATCTCCTCGGCATTGTCAAACAGGCTGGTCACCTTGGAAGCGGCGACCTGTGCCTTGATCTCTTCCAGCTCCTTGGCCAGAGCCTTGTTCTCAGCCATCACGGCCTCGGCACGGACGGGCAGAGCGGCGACGTTGTTGGCCTTCAGGGTGCTAGCCACGGTGTGCAGCATCGCTTCCTGCATATTGGCACGAATCAGCAGATTGCGGCCGGTGACAGCCTCGATACGGCGGATGCCGGCAGCAACAGAGCTCTCGCTGACGATCTTGAAGCCGCCGATCTGGGCGGTGTTCTTCACGTGGGTGCCGCCGCAGAACTCGGTAGACCAACCCTCGATGTCCACAACACGCACGACCTTGCCGTACTTTTCGCCGAACAGAGCCATTGCACCCAGCTTCTTGGCTTCCTCAATGGGCATTTCCCGGACGGTGACGTTCATGGACTCGTAGATCTTGTCGTTCACGATCTTCTGCACGCGGGCCAGCTCCTCGGGAGTGACAGCGCTGAAGTGGGTAAAGTCGAAGTGAGTGATCTCTGCATCCTGATAGGAGCCTGCCTGATGGACGTGGTCGCCCAGCATCATCCTGACAATAGGCAAGGCATCATTCGAGATTACCGCACCCGCAAAAGTTTAAACCTGCCAAAGCGGGCACAGCACTTCTCGTATCTGATGTGCATGGTGAGTGCTGGAAGCTTCCATGTGCTGAAAAAAATGGTTCTGGGGCTGTAAGAAAGAAGATAGATGATGTATTTGGTCTGGCGATGGACAAGGCTGGACAAGGTCTGGTGCTTGCCACACTCATCTACTACCCAAGGGAAAAGATGGAAAGCTATTAAGCAGGACGAGCCGGATATGGACTCGTGGTATAAGACGACTCTTTATAAGCTGATAGAGGTGTGCAAGACCGTTTCGTCAAAGTATACGCGCTCCAAGGTGAGAAAAAGCTTTGCCGGAGGAGTATGCATATGTTATAGAGGAGCTCATCACAGAAAAGCCGGAGGTGTTAAACAAGGAGGCTTACTACGAGTCAATCATCAATACAACAGTGGAGCTGGGTACTGCGGAGGAGTTTATAGTGGTGCTTTCAGAGCTTATTCAGAGACTTGCTGTTGACCATCTGCATGTGCTTGGTGATATATACGACAGAGCGGGGCCGCATCTGATAATGGACAGGCTGTGCAGATATCACGTCGGATGGATATCCAGTGGGGCAATCACGATATTATCTGGATGGGGCAGCCGCAGGAAATCCTGCATGTATTGCAACTGTTGTCAGAAACAGTATCAGATATGGTAATTGGACGTGGTCGAGGAGGGCTGGCATAAATAAAAGCTTCCCGCTTGTTACTGTTTGCACCGAAGGCTTACAAGGATGAACCCATGCACCAGTATTTGAAGTTTTGGGGTGGCTCCAAGTGGCGCAGATAATGGAGAGTGATCGGATAAAAGAAGATGCACAAGGCCATTGCCATCATACGCTCAAGCCGGAGGCCAGCTCATTAGCAATACGTACCGGAACGTGAAGTACACCGAG
>VOFJ01001364.1_pt1 | contig 14508 bp, 16 predicted proteins | sample 5384081 | NCBI WGS metagenome assembly VOFJ01 (sample SAMN12384729, study PRJNA508395) | human gut metagenome | isolation source: healthy gut I | host: Homo sapiens
GAATTTTCAACATCAAATTCATACAATGTAGAAAACTCCGGGCTTCCCCCTTTTGCAGATTGAACCGATCCCGAAGAAACGGTATAATAACAGTATAACAAATTATTGTTTGTCGGGCTTATTTTTTCTCGACACGCAGGAGGAACATACATGGTAACCGGAGAACTGAAAAGCAAAATTGACAGCCTGTGGGAGATTTTCTGGACGGGCGGCCTGACGAATCCCTTGGATGTGATCGAGCAGATGACCTATCTGATGTTCATTCACGACCTCGATGAAAGCGACAACACCCACGCCAAAGAAGCCGCTATGCTGGGTCTGCCCTACAAGAGCATCTTTGCGGGCGAGGTACAGGTCGGGGAGCGCACTGTGGACGGTACACAGCTCAAATGGAGCGTTTTCCACGATTTCCCGGCAGGCAAAATGTACTCCACCATGCAGGAGATGGTGTTCCCCTTCATCAAGAATTTGCACGGCGACAAGGACAGTGCCTACGCCAAGTACATGGGTGATGCCATTTTCAAAGTGCCCACGCCGCTCATGCTGGATAAAATCGTGACTGCCATGGACGGAATGTATGAGCAGGCGGCACAGCTTTCCAACACTGACATTCGCGGCGACATCTACGAATACCTGCTTTCCAAGCTGGCAACGGCGGGTGTCAACGGTCAGTTCCGCACCCCACGCCACATCATCCACATGATGGTGGAGCTGATGGACCCGAACGCCGATGACGTGATCTGCGACCCGGCCTGCGGCACGGCGGGCTTCCTTGTGGCCGCTGGCGAATATCTGCGTGAAAACCGCAAGCAGGAAGTGTTCTTTGACCGCAAAAACAAAGACCACTACATGAACCACATGTTCCACGGCTTCGACATGGACAGAACCATGCTGCGCATCGGCGCCATGAACATGATGACCCACGGCATCGACAACCCCTTTATCGAGTACAGGGACAGCCTTAGCGACCAGAACCCGGACAAGGACAGATACAGCCTGATTCTGGCTGGCAAATCCCCCATTCAAGGGGAGTCTGGACTACGACATTGTTTCCACCGACCTGCTCAAGCTCTGCAAGACCAAAAAGACTGAGCTGCTGTTCCTCGCCCTGTTCCTGCGGATGCTGAAAGTCGGCGGACGCTGCGCCTGCATCGTCCCGGATGGCGTTCTGTTCGGCTCTTCCACCGCACACAAGGCGATCCGCAGGGAGATCATCGAGAATAACCGTTTGGAAGCCGTGATCTCCATGCCCAGCGGCGTATTCAAGCCCTATGCAGGCGTGTCCACCGCCGTGCTCATTTTCACCAAGACCGGCCACGGCGGCACGGAAAATGTCTGGTTTTACGATATGAAGGCCGACGGGTTTTCGCTGGACGATAAGCGCAGCCCGATCGCGGAGAACGACATCCCCGATATTATCACCCGGTTCCACAACCGGGAGGCTGAGGCCACCCGTGAGCGCACGGAACAGAGTTTTTTTGTACCGAAACAGGAGATCGCGGGGCAACGACTATGACCTGTCCATCAACAAGTACAAAAAGGTGGAGTATGTGCCGGTGGAGTATCCTTCCACACAGGAAATTATGGCACAGCTGCGTGATTTGCAAAAAAGAAGATCGACGCAGAGATGGACGCTTTGGAAGAACTTTTGAAATGAAACAATTCTAATTTGTGGGAGAAACAGATGGCAAAACTGGGAGACATTTGCTTTCAAATTACCGATGGGAGCCATAATCCGCCTGCCGGAATTGAAAATAGCAAACATTTAATGCTTAGCTCCAAAAATATCAACGATGATGAAATAACTACAACGGCTCCACGATTTTTAACAGATGAACAATTTGACATCGAAAACAAGCGGACGAATGTGCTCTCTGGTGACTTGCTCATGACGATTGTGGGGACTGTTGGACGAGTAGCGGTTGTTCCAGAAATGTTAGCAGGTATTTGTCTGCAACGGAGTGTTGCGGTTATAAAGCCAAACCCAACAATAATAAACAATCGATATTTAATGTACCAGCTTCAGAGTATGCGAAAATTTTTTTTGGAGTTGAGGCTCGTGGCGTAGCACAAAAGGGCATTTACCTGAAACAAGTAGGTGATGCCGATTTTTCTGTTATTACGCCGCCTTTGGACGAACAATACCGAGTAGTTGATACTTTGGATCATATTTCTGGTCTTATTCACATTTATCAGCAGCAGCTCACCAAGCTGGACGAGCTTATCAAAGCTCGATTTGTTGAGATGTTTGGCGACCCGAAGCTCAATCCATACAGATTCCCCTGCAATAGTCTTTCGACATATATTACGTTTCTCACATCTGGCTCACGCGGATGGTCGCAATATGATTTTACGGATAGCGGAGAGTATTTTATAACGATAAAAAATGTAAAGAATTGTAAAATCACACTTCAGGATGTGCAGTATGTTGCACCACCGGATAATGCCGAAGCTAAACGGACAAAAGTGCAGAAAAACGATTTGCTCATAAGTATTACAGCCGAAGGAATTTGGGGCGTACTGGTGTTGTGACAGAAGAAATTGCTAACCATGGAGCGTATATCAACCAGCATTTGACCTGTATTCGATTGAAGGATGAACAAGTCAATCCTTTATATGTGGCCTATTATATGGAAAGTGATGCCGGGAAAGAGCAATTTACAGCGAAAAATCAAAGTGCTGTTAAGGCCGGACTGAATTTTAATGCGATTAACTCTCTAAAACTGATGGCTCCCCCCTCTTTCCCTCCAAAACCAGTTTGCCGCCTTTGTAGCCGAGGTAGACAAATCAAAAGTTGAAGTGCAGAAAGCCCTTGACCAGACACAATTACTCTTTGACAGCCTGATGCAACAGTATTTTGGCTGATAATAAGCAACAACAGGCACTTTGCCGGAGCAGGATGTTGGTACACCAGAAAAGGAGTGCGCCAATATGGAAGACAAAATCGTGAAGATCATCAACGAGATGGCAGAGTACCTGAATGTTGCGCAGATGAAAAAGCTGCGCAAGAGGTGCTGTTGCAGACGTTTTCTGAATCCGAAGCGCAGAAAGAGCAGATCTCCAACGAGGAATATCTGAAGCTGTTCCTTGATGCCAAGAAAATCGAGGGCTGCTCTGAGCGCACCATCCAGTATTACCGCGTTACCGTAGAGCGGCTGCTGCAAACCGTGGACACGCCCCTGCGCAAGATGACCACCGAAGAGATCCGGCGTTATCTGGTGGAATATCAGAAGATCAACAACTGCGGCAAAGTGACCATCGACAATGTACGCCGGAATATTTCCAGCTTTTTTTCTCGTGGCTGGAAGAAGAGGACTACATCCTCAAAAGCCCCTATGCGCCGCATCCATAAAATCAAGACCAAACAGCCCGTGAAGGAAACCATCTCGGACGAAGCTATTGAACGCCTGCGGGATAACTGCAAGTGTGCACGCGACCTTGCCATGATTGATTTGTTGTATTCCACTGGCATTCGTGTGGGAGAGCTGGTGAATCTGAACATTTTCAGAAATCGACTTTGAAGCCCGCGAGTGTGTAGTGTTCGGCAAAGGCGACAAGGAACGCCGGGTTTATTTTGATGCCAAGGCCAAGCTGCATTTACAGGACTATCTGCGCTCCCGCACCGATGCAAATCCAGCGCTGTTCGTGACGCTGGATGCCCCGTTTGACCGCTTGAAGATCAGCGGCGTGGAGATCCGTCTGCGGGAGTTGGGCCGCGAGCTGAATCTGGACAAGATCCACCCGCATAAGTTCCGCCGCACCATGGCTACCCGCGCCATCGACAAGGGAATGCCCATTGAGCAGGTGCAGAAGATCCTCGGTCATTCGCAGATCGGCACCACCATGCAGTATGCAATCGTGAATCAGAACAACGTCAAGACCTCTCACCAGAAGTTTATTGCCTGAAAAGGCAACTTCTAATTTGTGGGAGAAAGACCTGATGGAAACAGTTAAGCTGGGACTTCTGATTAAAAAAAGACTAAAGTTGCCAGATGCGGCGAACATAGTTATCCTGTTTTGTCAATTACCAAACAAGATGGCATCATAATGCAAAGCGAAAAATTCAAAAAAAGAATTGCATCTGCTGATACATCGGACTATAAAATTATCCCTCATGGAAAACTTGTGCAGGGGATTCATATCGATGAGGGAAATTTTGGCATCCAAGACATTGTGGACAACGGGATTGTTAGCCCTGCATACGGTGTATGGGATGTAAATGATGGACTCGTTATTCCTAAATATCTCGAAATGGTATTGCGTTCACCGAAAAGTATTGAATTTTATCGTTCCAAACTTACAGGCACCGTAAATCGCCGTGGGCATATGTCCGATGCCGATTTTCTTTCGATGGATATTCCACTTCCAGATAGAGATACACAGTCTAAAATTCTCAAAACAATGAAACAAACCACGTCCGTTCTGTACTCCCGTCAGCAGCAACTTGCCAAGCTAGATGAACTTATCAAAGCTCGATTTGTGGAGATGTTTGGAGATTTCAAAAAGCAACTCCAAAGGATGGTCTATCGTCAAATTTGATGAGTTCGCCCAAATTGATGGAAATATGACCACCGACTATAAAGAAAAATACGCTGATTATCCACACATCGGAATTGACAGTATCGATAAAAAAGAAACAGGAACATTAAAAGGTTATCGTACGGTAAAAAGAAGATGGCGTTGTCAGTGGAAAGTATTTTTTCACTCCGCAGCACATTATTTACAGTAAAATCCGTCCAAACCTTAACAAAGTTGCACTGCCTGATTTTGAAGGACTCTGTTCAGCGGATGCATATCCAATACTTCCAAACCCGAAAAACTGTAATCGAGTTTTTTTGGCATTGGCTATGCGCTCCAACTACTTTTTAGACTATATTTTGCAGTTTAGCGCAAGAACCAATCTGCCAAAGGTCAATCGTAAAGAGATAGCCGGTTTTTCCATGCCGTTACCCCCTCTGCCCCTCCAAAACCAGTTTGCCGACTTTGTAGCCGAGGTAGACAAATCAAAATTGTTCGCAGAACTTTTTGCGCAAAACGCTTGCATTTTGGCTGAAAATCGTTCAAAATAGAAGCCGGGAGGTGTGAGAATTGACCAACTTTGACTTTCTGAAGGATGACCCGCAATTTTCCGGCTTTGCGGATGCCGCGATCGCTGCGGAGAGGATTCTGCCCATTGATGCGGCCACCGCTGTGCTGGACTGTCGCCGTGCCATGGAATTTGCAGTCAAATGGATGTATTCGGTGGACAGCTCCCTCGTCAAGCCGTGGGATGATAAGCTCATCAGCCTAATGAGCACAGAAGAATTTCATGACATTGTAGACGATGATTTGTGGCGGCGGATGGATTTTATCCGCAAGCGCGGCAATGATGCCGCCCACGGAAGCCGCAGCATCAGCCGGGAACAGGCGGAACTTTGCCTCGAAAACCTGTTTCTGTTCCTTGATTTCGTAGCGTACTGCTATGGAACAAGCTATCAGGAAAAGAAATTTTTGACGCTTCCCTGCTCACACAACAGCCTGCTGCACCCGTTGCACAGCCCGCCCTGCCGGATGTGGATTTGGATGCACTTATCAAAGAAAACGCTGAGCTCAAGGCGCAGCTGACCGCCCGCCGCGAAACGCAGCAGCCCACCTATGTACCCAAGCCGCTGGAACTTTCGGAGTACAAGACCCGAAAACTGTATATTGACTCCATGCTCACCGATGCCGGGTGGGTCGAGGGCAAAAACTGGGTCAACGAGGTCCCTCTGCCCGGGATGCCCAACAAGAGCGGCATTGGCTATGCAGATTATGTCCTGTACGGCGATGATGGCCGTGCGCTGGCTGTGATCGAAGCAAAGCGCACCTGTAAGGATGTTGCAGTAGGCCGTCAGCAGGCAAAGCTGTATGCAGATATTCTCGAAAAGCAGTTTGGCCGCCGCCCGGTGGTATTCCTGACCAACGGTTTCGATACCCGAATCGTGGACAATATCTATCCCGAGCGCAAGGTCGCTTCCATTTACCCAAGCGCGACCTTGAAAAATGGTTCAATCTGCAAGCAATGCGCACCAGCCTTGCCAATGTGGATGTAAACAAAAACATTGCCGGACGGTACTATCAGGAGGGTGCCATCAAGGCTGTCTGCGACAGTTTTGGCCGCAAGAACCGCCGGAAAGCCCTGCTCGTCATGGCAACCGGCTCCGGCAAGACCCGTACCGTCATTGCACTGGTGGATGTATTATTGCAGCATGGCTGGGTCAAAAACGTGCTGTTTTTGGCCGACCGCAACAGCCTTGTGACGCAGGCAAAGCGCAGCTTTGTCAACCTCCTGCCGGAGCTTTCCGTGACGAACCTCTGCGAGGACAAAGACAACTTTACGGCACACTGCGTGTTCTCAACCTATCAGACCATGATGAACTGCATTGATTCCGTTCACGATGCAGAGGGCAAGTTGTTCACCTGTGGTCATTTCGATTTAATTATCTGCGATGAAGCACACCGTTCCATCTTACAATAAATACCGCGACATCTTCCATTATTTCGATGCACCGCTGGTCGGCCTCACCGCCACGCCCAAGGACGAGATAGACAAAAACACCTACGAGATATTTGAGCTCGAAAACGGTGTGCCCACCTATGGCTATGAGCTGGCGCAGGCCGTCAGGGATGGCTTTCTGGTTGACTTCCTCTCGGTGGAGAGCGAAGTAAAGTTCATGAAGAAAGGCATCACCTACGATGAACTTTCGGACGAAGAACGGGAAGCCTACGAAAACACCTTTGAGGATGAAAACGGCAACCTGCCGGCCAGCATTGATGCATCTGCTCTGAACAGCTGGCTGTTCAACAAGGACACCATTCGGCAGGTCTTGAATGTCGTTATGCAGAACGCCTTGAAAATCGACTACGGCAGCAAAATTGGTAAGACGATTATTTTTGCCAAGAGCCACGACCACGCAGAAAAGATCCTCGAGGTGTTCAATGACGAGTATTCTCATCTTATTAAAGGGCGAACGAAAACTATGCGCGGGTAATTGACAATCAACTTAGTTATGCGCAGAGTGCCATTGACGAATTTTCTGACCCGAAGAAATTGCCGCAGATTGCCATCTCGGTGGATATGCTGGACACCGGCATCGATGTGCCGGAGGTTCTGAATCTGGTCTTTTTCAAAAAAGGTTCTGAGCAAGGCAAAATTCTGGCAGATGATCGGTCGCGGAACCCGCCTGTGTCCGGGGCTTCTGGATGGTGAGGACAAGAAGAAGTTTTACATTTTTGACTTCTGCGGAAATTTTGAATTTTTCCGCATGAACAAAGGAAATGCCACCCCGAATATGATTGCCGTTCAGGGCGCGATTTTCGGCCTGCAGTTTGAAATTGCGTATAAATTGCAGGATATGCAGTTCCAAACGGAAGAACTGAAAGCGTTCCGTACTTCACTGGTGGAGCACATGGTCAGTCAGGTGCAAAAGCTGAACCGTGACAACTTTGCAGTCAAACAGCATTTGAAGTATGTCGAGTTGTACGCAGACAAGAACAGTTACAATGCTCTAACGTATGCAGACACCTTGATTGCCCGGGAGGAACTTGCGCCCTTGATTGAACCGGAGCCGGATGACCCGAAAGCATTGCGTTTTGATGCATTGCTGTATGGCATCGAGTTGGCATATCTTGCCGGGAAGCCGTATAATCGTGGCCGCAGTGAGTTGCTGAAAAAAGCGAAAGCGGTTGCGAGCGTGTCCAATATTCCAGAGATTGATCAAAAACGCGCGTTGCTCGAAAAAAAATTATCCAGACCGACTATATCAAAACTGCCGATGTGAACGAGTTTGAGCACATCCGAAAAGAGTTGCGTGACCTGATCAAGTACATCCCCATCGAGCGGGTACGGTACACCACAGATTTCTCTGACGAAATTCTTTCGACAGAATGGAAGGAGGCCGAGCTGGAAAACGATGATCTGAAAAATTACAAGGCAAAAGCTGAGTATTATGTACGGCAGCATCAGGATAATAATTCAGCTATTGCCAAACTGAAAGGCAACATCCCGCTCACTGCCGAAGATGTCAAAGAACTCGAAAAAATTCTTTGGAGTGAGGTTGGCACAAAAAGAGGACTATGAAGCCGAATATGGCACAAAACCTCTGGGCGAGTTCGTGCGGGAAATCGTTGGTCTTGATATGGCTGCGGCGAAAGCTGCATTTTCGCAATATCTGGATGGTGCTAACCTCGACAGCCGACAGATTTACTTTGTCAACCAGATTGTCGAGTACATCGTACACAATGGCACGATGAAGGACCTCTCTGTTTTGCAGGAACCACCTTTTACAGACCAGGGAAGCATCGTAGAGGTCTTTACAGATTTGAGTGTATGGCTTGGTATTCGCAAGACCATTGAACAGGTCAACGCCAACGCAATCGCAGCGTAATAGAATATCTTCTAAAACGGTAAAGTGGATTTTATCCGCTTTTTGCCGTTTTTTTTTGTCTAAAATTGTGAAATTTTCAAAAAAACTGTATTCCAAAACGGTCCTGCGGATTCCTATTAGTGTAGAGGCTTTCAAAATCTTTTTGTAAAACGGCTTTCCGCTAGTTCTATAAGTGGATAATGAACAAAATCTATATTCTAAAATTAGGCAGTTCAACAAAATTTGAAAATCTGTATGCCAAACACCCATTTTAGAATGTTATAGGTATAGGAGGTTGTTTGAAAAAGTGAAAATTTTCAGAATTTTCATAAGCCCCCCGTTTAAAAACACCCCTTTAAGTTTGTATAAGGTGTGGGAACTACTTTCAAAAGCAGTCTTACTCGCATTTTTGAAAGCCCTCAACTTCTTACAAAACCACACTGTACCTTGACAACAACATGATCGGCTGCAAGCTACTATGCTTTTTCGGAGAAGTGCCGCCACGACAAGAGCGCACCAAGAAGAAGCCGTACGCCGGAGGAAATCGGGCAGGAACAGATTGCGGGCAGACCGACACCGAAGAAGAACCGGGCAAGCTGGCAGAGAGGACTTCACAAGTCTTGTCTGTCAGGTTGTTCAGCGCAAGAGTGCAGAGATCGCAGATCTTTGCGCGGGTCAAGGGCGGCAGCCTTGCCCAGTGGATGTGATGCCCTGCGTCATATCCTACTGGGTATTATCTGGCGCATAGCAGGCGGCAGATTTGCAGCTCCGCTGCACCGCGTTGCCCCTATCCCGCGCACGGCGTCCTCTGCGTACCCCCAGAAAGGAGAGATGGTCGCTGAAACTGACCCGACACAATGGCCGCGCCGGAAAGCACGGCACTTATAACCCAAAGCACAATGACCGCAGTTTTGAAATTGCCAACAGCGAGCATATCGACCTGGAACGTGTCCAGCAAAACATCTATTGGGATTGCTACAACGGCATCCGTTCTGCCTTGCAGCCCAAAGATGTGGATAGTCTGGCTGACACCTTTGAAGAAGTCGAAAAGCTCTACTACAAACTCCATTACACCAACTTCACCGAAAGACAGAATGAGCGCCAACGCCAAAATCCGGCACACAGAACGAAACCGCTCCACCGAAGATTTGCTTACCAGCAAGAAAACCTGTCCCGAAGAAAGCATTTATCAGCTTGGAACATTGGAAAGCCACGCTTCCCCGAAAGAGCTTTTTCAAATCGCCACAGAATTTATGGACGAGTTCCATGAGCGTTTTGGCAAGCACGTTCACATTCTGGATTGGGCGTTGCATCTGGATGAGGGAACGCCGCACATCCACGAACGGCATGTGTTCGATTGCGAGAACAAATACGGCGAAATCGCGCCCCAGCAAGAAAAGGCGTTGGAAGCACTTGGCTTTGAACTGCCAAAGCCGGACAAGCCCCCTTGGCCGTTATAACAACCGCAAGATCACATTCGATGCAGCCTGCCGCACGATGCTATTCGAGATTGCCAAACGCCACGGCTTGGAACTGGACGAAGTGCCGGAATACGGCGGACGGGCTTATCTGGAAAAGCGGGACTATATCATGGCAAAGCAAAAAGAACAACTTGCTCAACAGGAAAAAGCCGTACAGGAACAGACCGCTCAGCTTGAAAATTTGAAACAAGAGAATGAGAAAGCACATCATCAGCAGGTTCGCCGTACAACCTATCAGTCCCTAACACTTCTGAGCAACGATAAAAAAATTCAAAAGCAGGAAAAACAGTTAAGTGAACTTTCTCAGAAGATTGAAGATACCGAGAACTTGTTGGATGAGATTTCTGCGGTTGCCTACGACAAAGCTGTGGCTGTTGTTTCAGAAAACGCTGTGAACGATGCTTTGAAAGCAAGCACAGAACAGGTCGATATATATTTGGACTGGCTGAAAGAGCCGGGGCGAACGGCAAGCAAGGAAACATTGGACTACACCACATATCAAATCACAACGCTGCGGAAAAATATTATTGCAGCAGTAAACAGGATTACCGCAAGATTGAAAACTGTCCTTATAAAGCCGGAAATCAAAAAGCCTGCCATCGAGCAAATCAAAGAAAATACTCTCCGTCCGTCTGTTCTACAAAAGCTGCATCAGAGGCAGGAAGAAATCAATCAGCGTGAGCAGACATGCACCAAACCGAAGAAGCGCAGTCATGGCATGGAACTGTAAAGGAGGAAAATCTTCAAGAACAACAATTTATTTGAAGTCGTAAAGCTGAATATTACCGCCCGACAAGCCGCAGAAGCCTATGGTTTTCGTCCAAACCGCAGCAGCATGATTTGCTGTCCATTCCATGCAGACCGTAATCCCAGCATGAAAGTGGACTCTCGGTTTCACTGCTTTGGCTGTGGAGCGGATGGTGATGTGATAGACTTCACCGCAAAACTGTTTCAACTGTCCCTGCTACAAGCGGCTGAAAAGCTGGCTACAGATTTTGGGCTTTCTGCAACAGGCAATTCTCCACGATTCCTCTGCAAACCCGTGGAAAAGCCACTAAGCCCGAAAGAACAACTTTACAAAATCTTGTGCAGCTATCGTTCTCTGCTAGTAAATTGGCGCATGGCCTATGCACCCAAAAATCCAGAAGTATCCCTGCATCCTTGTTTTGTAGCAAGTCTACACTATGCAGATCGTGTGCAATATCTGCTGGATATTTTTGCAGGAAAGTCCAAATGAAAAGCAACAACTATTGAACGGAAAGGAAGTGACCGCCCTTGGAGAAGCAATCGAACGATGCAAAGAAACCGAAGAAGCAGCATAACACACCTGCTCGGAACTGGGTGGGTGACAACGGAAAAATCATCGAACCGCTGTTTGCAGACTACTTTTTGAGCCTGCACCCCATGCGCTGCTTTCAAGGCAGATTGTTCACGGTGGATGGCATGATCGAGGATGAAGCCCCATTGAAAAAGGAAATCTATGAGCAAGTCCGCTATTACGCTACCACCAGCATAGCACGACGTATTGAACATATCATGCAGGCCATCAAGCTGGCCTGTGCATCCGAACCACCGGAGATTCAAACAGACCGCATCCATGTCCGAAACGGCACATACTTGTGTGGACGGTCACTTTACCCCTGAAAAAGAATACTGCATGAACCGACTGCCCATCGCCTATGTGCCAGAAGCACCAGCACCGACACGCTGGCTGCAATTCTTGAACGAACTGCTATACGAAGAAGATATTCCGGCCTTACAAGAATACATTGGCTATTGCCTGCTGCCTGTTACCAAAGCGCAGAAAATGCTGCTGATGGTCGGCAAGGGCGGTGAGGGAAAATCCAGAATCGGGCTGATCCTGCGAGAATTGTTTCGGCAGCAGTATGTACACAGGCAGTCTGCAAAAAGTGGAAACCAATCGTTTTGCCCGTGCAGACTTGGAGTACAAGCTGCTTTTGGTGGACGATGACATGAAAACTGAGGCCCTGCCGCAGACCAACAACATCAAGACCCTTGTTACACTGGAAGATAAAATCGACATTGAGCGCAAGGGTCAGCAGAGTGTGCAGGGTACGCTGTATGTGCGGTTTGCCTGCTTCGGGAATGGCAGCTTACACGCACTCTATGACAAGTCCAACGGTTTCTATCGCCGCCAGCTGTTGCTCACCACTAAGGAAAAACCTGTTGGCCGGGTGGATGATCCTTTCCTCATTGACAAGATGCGGGGTGAAAAAGAGGGTATCCTGCTTTGGGCATTGGAGGGGCTGCATCGGCTGATTCGGAACAACTATCAGTTTACCATCAGCGAACGCACTGCGGCAAATCTGAAAGAAGCAATGGAGCAGGGCAATAATATCCTGGGCTTTCTCAAATCCGAGGGTTACTTTGAAATTCGGCAGGGGACCAAGTGCAAGTCTACCGATTTCTATAAGGTCTATGAACGCTGGTGTCTGGACAATCTGGAAAAGCCACTGGCGGCTTCTACCTTTATCCATCACCTGAAAGATAATCAAAAAAGTCTGGGCATCGTCTATGATGATAAGTGCATTGGCACAAATCGGGGCTTTCACAATGTAGACGTTGACCTGTTTTTACCCGTTGATGTTCCCAGTCCTGGGTGGGATTAAAAAATAGAATCAACTTGAAAAAGCCCTGCTCAGCCTGCTCACAGTGTGCAATAGGCGCAGGATGAGCAGAGTGAGCAGGTGATTTTGAATTTATATCAAAAAAAATAAAACATGGAGGTTTTGCCTATGAACAAATCTCGGCCTGTTGCGACCGAAACTGTGAAATCCTTGGATTATACGAAAAATATCTTGCAGACCATTCCGAATAACGATACAATGGAAGTGGTCACTCAAACCAATGCCGTCAAGTCTCCGACTGACAGCCTGAAAGCCACAACACTGGTGTACACGGTGGAGGAAATTGCGCAGATGCTGTCCATCAGCCTGCGCTCTGCTTACAACCTGTGCAACAGCACCACCGAATTCCGTGTCCTGCGGGTCGGCGGAAGCATCCGCATCCCGAAAGGCGGCTTCGATGCGTGGCTCCGGGCAGCTTGAAAAAAGGAGATAACGTATGGCATATATTACGAAACGCGGCAGCTCCTATGGCGTCCGCTATACTTACCAAGACGAGCAGGGTAAAAACTGCAACAAATGGGAAAGTTTTTCCACGAAAGAGGAGGCAATAAACCGCAAAAAACAAATCGAACATGAACTGGCAAACGGAACGTTTCTGATTCCGTCCACCATCACCGTCAAAGAGTTTTTGATGGAGTGGCTTCCCAAACAGTGCAACAAGCACAAGTGGGCACCGCAGACCTATCAATCCAATCTGGGAACGGTCCAGAACCTCATTATTCCGTACATCGGCGATATGCAGATGCAAAAGCTCAAGCCTTACCATCTGGAAGACCTGTATTCTACCCTCAGCAAAACGCCTTGTGGCCAATATCTTGAGGGCAAAAAGCAGGTGCTTTCGGAAAAACAGCAGCAGCGGCTTCTCTCTGGAACAACCATCCACGAGGTGCACCGCCTGCTGCGGACAGCGTTCCAGTATGCGGTGGAGTGGGGCATCCTCATCAAAAGCCCCGTTCCGGTGGGACAGCCCCAAGAAATCGATTCAGGAGCGCGCCATCTAGGACGCGGACGAGATGTGGGCCGCACTTGCCAGCATGGAGGACCCGATTCTGCATCTGGCAGTCCATCTTACGCTGGTGGGCGCACTGCGTGAGGGCAAAGTCGCTGGCCTGACCCCGGAAGATCTTGATTTTGAGGGAGCGGACGGCACCGGCACATTCCGCATCAACAAGTGTATGCAGCGTGTCCAAAAGGCATCGCTGGCGAAAACGGGCAAGGGCTGCATCTTGCAGGAGTTTGAGGATAAGCGCGAGGGCAGCACCACAACGCTGGTGCTCAAAAAAGACTAAAACAGCATCTTCCAACCGAACCATCTTCATGACGACAGTGTTGAAAGAAGAACTGAAACACTGGTTCAAGCGTCTGGAAATGGACGAAGCTGTTGACCCGGAACGCTATCGCAACAGCGGGATGCTCCTGCGTCTGCCCAACGGTCTGGCGGTAGAACCGATCCTCATCCGCAAAGAAGTTCATCAAGTGGCAGGACGAGCACCCGGAGTTCACTCGCATCGTGTTCCATGGCTTGCGGCATTCCAGTGCCACCTATCAACTGATGATCTCCGGCGGCGATGTGAAAGCGGTACAGGGCACAACGGGCCACGCCAGCGCCAATCTGCTGGTCAACACCTATGCGCACATCCAGCAGGATTCCCGCAAAAAGCTGGGTAAAAAGTTCGAGAAAGGCTTCTACAAGTCGGGAACAACACCTGTGCAGGCTGCCCCGGTTGAAGCAGAACCGACCATCTCCGTGTCGGCACTGCTGGAGCTTCTGAAGGACGCAGACCCCTCTATAAAAGCGCAGCTTCGCCTTGCTCTGCTGACCTGAATTGCAAAAAATAGCACGAATTGCAGAGTAATTCACAGACTTACTCTATCTGACACGAAAAATGCGGACCGTGCAAAAAACCGTGCAGAGACCGTGCAAACGGCGTACAAAAAGAAGATCCCACGAGGAATCTTACACGATTCCTCGTGGGATTGGTGGTGCGCTCGAGG
>VOFJ01003654.1_pt1 | contig 14502 bp, 28 predicted proteins | sample 5384081 | NCBI WGS metagenome assembly VOFJ01 (sample SAMN12384729, study PRJNA508395) | human gut metagenome | isolation source: healthy gut I | host: Homo sapiens
TCCGTTCAGTTGCTCAGACGCTGGCGGTATGTCCATGAGCATGTAGAGAACAGGAGGTAAGAAACTTATGAATCATGAAGGCTTTTAAAAACAGTATGTGGCAGACCATATCAAAGAGTTTTTGCCACAGGATTATAGTGTGCATGAGATTGGTATTACGAAGCAGAGAAAGAACAATGATGTGGTTTTGGATGCACTTTCCATCAAGGGAGACAGCAATATTGTACCTGTCATTTATCTGGAGCCATACTATCAGGCCTATACAGATGGAGTCAGGATGGATGACATTTTACAGAAAATAGCAGACATGTACATGAAAAAGTATGGAGCAGGTAAGCGAATTTCCTGTCGAAAGTTTTCAGTATGATAAGGTAAAGAACAGCATTTTTGTTGTGGTACAGAATGCCGTGATGAATCAGGAAACTGGAGAAGGTACCGCATGAACTGAGAAAGATCTGGCACTTCTTTACAGAGTCAATATGGAGCTCCCAATGGCGAAAAGGGAAGTGTATTAGTCCATAACAACCATTTGGAAATGTGGGGGAATCGATGAAAAAACATTAAAGGAAGTAGCGTGGGACAATATGCATAACTATTTTTCCGCCGGAGTTTGCTTCCATGAGCAATATATTACGTTCCCTTGGCTATAATGAAATACCGGAAGGTGCAAGAACTTATTGAGATGTATGTCCTCACTAATAAGGATAAACACTATGGCGCTGCTTATATGTTCGACAAGGAAGTCATGAGCAGGATAGCAGAAGAGATTGGCGGGGACATGGTTGTTTTACCATCCTCTATCCATGAAAGTATTTTTGTTAAAGGAAGGGGAAAGATACAGACTTTGATACGCTGCGTGAAATGGTAAAAGAGGTGAACCGTACACAACTGCTCCCGACTGAAATTTTATCGGACGAAGTATATCAGTACAGCAGGGATACGCAGACCTTATCCGTGTGGTGGCATCACAGGAAGAATTTTGATGCCTGACAAGGTAAGTATGGAAGAGATGCATGCCTATGGATATACATGGGATGGCATGCTTCCGCTTACGAAGCGAAAGGGCATTAGAACTGCTGGATACAGAGCTGGTATTACATAAATTGTATGATGACGGAGCCGAAGCTACGTTGGAAACAAAGATGAAATCCTTTCCCATGATGGTCTGTTTGGCGTGGAAAAAGATTCGTGGATGAATTATCTGGAGTCCCAGAGTCAGAACGAAACCAATGGGATGATACAGGAAATGTGATACAGCAGGAGGTCTTTCAAGCTGTGTGTTGCAGAAAAAGATATAAAAATTATTTGGAAATACGGAGGTAGATGAACATGAAACAGGCAGTGGTAAACCATCAAGTATGAAGAGGAAAAGCTGAATGCGATCAAGCAGTACATGGGAAAAAGGATGCAGACTTTGAGTCTGAATTGAACGAAGTGCTGGGAAAAATGTATGAAAAATATGTTCCCCAGGTAGTGCAGAGAATACATCGACAGCAGGGGAGATGTTCCGGCAGCCATCAAGAAAAAAGCAATAAAAATACTGCGAGAGGCACTGGAGCATCTGCCGGAATGTCTGCGCAGAATGAGTAATGGCAGAAGAGGCGGTTGGAAAGCAGGGGAGAAGGAAAAGCTAAATCCCCTGTGACCGTCCGTGAGCCGATTGTGCCCTTGTTTTACAAAGTGGATGGATAAAGTGACCGACCAGCACTTCATTCTGCCCTGTGTGAGCCGATTTGAGGAAAATAATCGAAGTAGCCGGAAATGACAGCATAAAGAGAAGAAACCGGGGTAAATGAGGGCTGTAAAACTAGGGTCGAAAATAGTGCAGGTTAAAGGGGTTATGCCGCAAAAGAGCGGCTTAACCCGTCAGACGCCCACCGGCAGAGCCGTTGGGGATTTGTGGTATGGCATAACTTTTTTTGAAGATTTGGAAGAAGTTATGCTAATTTTTATTATTTTCAAGAATTGAAAGGCATTAGGGAACTTTAATTTATGCCTTTTTGCAAAAAATGCTTGCAAGCTGAAGAAAAAGAAAGGAATTGAGTAGTCCCGCGGGGTAAGGTGCGCACCACTACCGGTATGGGACTATGAAAGTTTTAGAATTATTTGCAGGAACACGGAGTATCGGGAAAGCCTTTGAGAGCAGAGGGCATGAAGTATTCAGTGTGGAGTGGTCAAGGACTTTGAGAACATTGATTTGTATGAAGACATCAGTAAGGTAGCCGCAGAAGATATCTTAAGGCTTTTTGGAAAACCGGATGTCATCTGGGCGAGTCCGACTGCGCTACTTTTAGTATTGCAGCGAATCAGCCATCACAGAAAAAAAATCCAGAGACAGGAAGTCTTGAACCGGTCAGTGCATATGCAAAAATTCTGTGACAAGGTAGACAAACATGTGCTGGAACTCATTGAGCAGTTACAGCCAAAGTATTATTTTATAGAGAATCCAAGAGGCGGCATGCGCAAGATGGAATGGATGAAGAACCTGCCAAGATATACAGTGACCTATTGCCAGTATGGAGATAACAGAATGAAACCGACTGATATCTGGACGAATCATCCGAACCGAAGTTCCTGCCGATGTGTCATAACGGTGATCCATGCCATGTACCGGCACCGAGGGGAAGCAAGACAGGAACGCAGGGACTGAAAGGTTCGAGGGCGCAGTGTGATACCGCAGAAACTGTGTGAGCATATCGTAGATATTTGTGAGGAGGGATGAGATGAATACAAAAAGCAATTTATACCGTTCACGAAAACGGGGAAGGAACACTATTTCTTTTCAGAACATGCGGGAGGGTTCAGTTACCCCTTTTGCAGTAGCTGATTTTCTGCATAGTCTTAAAGGGTGTGTTGAATGACCCGATGTCTCCACAAAAAGGATTATGTGCAGCACCAATGCTGGAACAGACGAAGGCAATTATTTGTTCCCGGAAGAAATAGAGGGAAAAGAATTGTTTACTGCGGTTAAAGAGCAGATGTTTCAACTTGCAGTGAAAGAACAGGCATCATTTGGAATTGAAATCGATATGGAACAGGATACGGTATCATTCCATTTCCGGGAGGGAGAGGAAGAACTGCAGGAATTTTTGTGACATAGGATTTCCAAGGCATGGGAAAGGGGGAGTATAGTGGTGAAACCTTTTTATTATGCTGCGGATAATCTGAGAGCCAAAAATATGATGGACAGGAATTGAAATGTCGATCAGTGCGGAAAACGAAGAAGCATACAGGAGCATGATATTAAAGGCTGTGCAGAAACAAACTGAGGAGCAGAGTACAGGAATGAGCCAAAGCAGATGTAAGGAGATGGAGGAGAATGGAAAAAGTCAGAAAAGCATTTTTACGTTGAAGAAGAACTGGGGCAGGTAGATGCCCTGTTACCACAGGCAGATGTGCGTTCACGAAATGAATTTGTCAATCAGGCACTGCGGTTTTATATCGGATATCTCACTTCGGAAAAAAATAGAAAATTATATGCTGACAACCATCTCCTCTGTCATGCATGCAACGGTAAAGGACAGCGAGAACCGCATGGCTCGTGCAATGTATAAACTTGCAGTGGAAACTTCCAAGCTGTCCCATGTGATCGCATACAGCCATGGTGTGGATGAGCAGGCACTCGGAAAGCTGCAGGCGAAGTGTGCAGAAGAGGTGAAACGGATCAATGGAGCAGTGAGGTTTGAGGAGGCATATCAATATCAGCAGGGGGATCGTTTTTAAGAAATAATTTATTGAAATGCGGTAAGACTTACAGTATGATAAAAAGAAAAGGAAGGAGTGGTACATGATGACACAGATGAAGGAACGGGCAGTTGAATTGATAGAACGTATTCCAGATGAAAAAATGTTTTATGTGATCAATATTCTTCAGAATCTTGAGGAAATGTCATCCAACAGACCTGCAGATAAGAAACAGGCAATGGAAGCACTCCAGAATGTGCTGAAGTTCAGCGGAAGATTACCAGAAGATTTTGACGCAGACAAGGAATTACAGGAGGCAAGGGAGGAAAAGTATGGTAATATTGGTTGACACAAATATTATTATAGATGCACTTGCCAATCGGGAACCATATGCTGATGATGCAAAAAGAATTATGGAAAAATGTGCGGCAAGGGAAATAACAGGAATACTTGCGGCACATAGCATACCAAACTTGTTTTATATTCTTAGAAAAAATTTCAGTCAGGAAGAAAGAAGATTTCTTCTGAAAAATTTATGTGAGATATTTCAGATTTCTGACTTGAATGAAAAGAAGATAGTAGCTGCATTGGAAAACAATGTATTTTCAGATTTTGAAGATGGTCTGCAGGAAGAATGTGCAGTTGAGGCCATGGCAGATTATATTGTTACACGAAATCCGGCTGATTTTAAGCATTCAAGAGTAAAAAAGTAATTCTCCCAGATGAGTTGTTGAGAGAGTTAGAAAAAATTAATTATCAGAAGGGAATACAGGACCATTACTTCGGTAGTGGTCTTTTCTGTACTCTTAAAAGCTGTGAATTTATGAGGAGGAAACATAGTTGAAAGATTTTGAAGGGTTCATTAAGAACTATGCTACCAGAGATTTTATCTATTTTTTGCAGAAAAATCTATTGAAATATATAAAAATCAAGTAGAAAAATTAGATGAACATTTGGTATGTAATATTACATTTCCTTTAAACATTATTCAGCATGGTTTTATACATAAGCAGGCAAAAGTCATGTTATCGGCATGGGATATTCCAAACATGGCATATCTTTCTATCACGAATTCAATGATTACAGAAATGATATTATGACAGAACAATTAGCAGGAAGAGTGGTCAACCTGTATCGTGGGTATGAAAATAAGCATTCAGGAAGTGAATATATTGGAAATAATGGACTGCCTAGTATATTCAAATATTTGATGGGAATGTCATATGAACAATTTAAATACGCAAATCCGGCATGGATATATCAGAACTATAACCGCAATTACCATATGCTGATCGGTTCGCCCTAATATTAACAGGGAAAAAATAGTTGATATCAATGTGATTACAAACGAATTATTTGGACTTACAGCAGAGGAATTGTTAGCAGTAGAATGGATTATCTGGTGGCTGTGTTCTATTTATCCAGATCCATTAAGCGCACCGGAAGAGTTATATAGAAGAAAAGAAAATAGCATCCTGACAAAGAAAAAATCTGGAGCGGGTTATAAGTTATTATTCTGTGACCTATGAACAGGTGAGAAACTCATCATTGCGAAAACAGATTTTCTACAACAAACCATTTGTGATTACGCAAAAGACGAAAGAAACGATTGCAGTCAGTTTCTATTTGGTACAGATGATGATAGCAGATGGATTGTACTGGCTGATTCGGGATTACTATCACAACAATCATTGGGGAACCAAATTTATAATTGCTTTTGGAGAGATGTTTGAGGATTACTTTGAAGAACTGGCAGGTTTATATCTGCCCAAGAATTCATGGCATAAGATTCCAGAGGAAAGAAAAAAAAGAGTGCTGATTATTATGTTGAAGTGGATGAAGCGGTATTTTTGTTTGAATTAAAATCAGGATTACTTGGACTGGGAGCAAAACAGCAGGTGCCGGATGTTGGGCAGATTGATATATTTTATAACAGGAACATAAAAAAGAGGCATATGAGCAGTTGAAGGCATCAGAGCAGGAATATAAAGGAGAGAAACCTGTAATAAAGGTTTTTCTTTTGTATGAGAGTATGACCAATACACAGATGATAGTCGGCTCATTGCCGGAAATATTTGAGCAAGATCCAAGATGTTATATTATGACAATAGATGATCTGGAGATGCTTCTGGCAACCTATAAAAAAAGGATAAAAGCAGATTTGATGATGTTGTGAAAGCACTTGTTGAAAACAAAAGAGGAGGCAACGACTATAAGAGTGTTCTGGAAATATTGAATATATATCAGGCAGTTGGCGATATGCATTTTATTGGAGAAAGAGATTATTTCAATAAAATAGCAGAAAAGCTGAAAAAGGAATTAGGGACAGACCAATAAGGAGCATTCCTGTTAAGTAACAAATAACCGGTTTGCAAAAAATGAGTGCCACCCATAGAATAATGATTGTTAACTGGCAGGTTAATTAATCATCGTTCAAAGGAGACACCCACAAATGAATTATAAGCAGAATGAAAAAATCAATCAAGTAAAAGAATCAACTTTGGTAGTTGGAATTGATATCGGAAGCACAACACAGTACGCCAGGGCATTTGACTGGAGAGGCATTGAACTCGGAAAAGTCTTTACGTTCAGCAACAGCAGAGAAGGTTTTGAAGCCTTTAAAGCATGGATGCAGCATTTGCAGGACAAGTACAGAAAGTCAGATGTAATCGTAGGTATCGAGCCGACAGGTCATTACTGGTTTGACCTTGGCGCTTATCTTGAGGATGAGGGCATCCTCCTGGTTATGGTTAACCCTTATGCGGTAAAAGCAGACCAAGGAACTGGATGACAACAGCCAAAGCAAGAATGACAGGAAGGATCCGAAGGTGATCGCAAAGCTGGTTACCGAGGGCCGGTATTCTGCACCGTATACACCGGATGGTGTGTATGCTGATTTAAGAATTATGGTGGCCAATCGTAAGAGACTCATCAGGGAGATGACCCAGATCAAAAACAGATTTGCCAGATGGTTCGCCATATATTTCCCCGAGTACACAGATGTGTTTGGGGACTATGAAGCACAGAGCAGTATGCTGCTTCTAAAGAAAGTTTGTACTCCGGAAGCAATCGTGGAACTGGGAGCCGAGAAAATCAATCAAATCTGGCGTGATGCAAAGCTTAGGGCTGTAGGAATGAAAAGGGCAACGACCCTGTGTGAGACAGCAAAACGCAGCATCGGCTTAAAGAAAGGCTCTTCGGCTGCCCGGTATGAAATGAAACTGTTGCTCGAGGATTACGAATACAAAAAGGCACAGCTTGACGCCGTTATGGAGGAGATAGAAAAGCTGTGCAGAAAGATACCCGAAAGCAGGCAGATGCTTGCCATCAAAGGTATAGGAGTGATCACGGTAGCCGGATTTCTGGCAGAAGTGGGTGATGTGAGGCGTTTCGAATCACCCAGACAGATACAAAAGCTGGCAGGACTCTCATTACGGGAAAATAGCTCTGGAAAGCACAAAGGACAGACGACCATAAGCAAAAGAGGTCGGAGTAAGCTGCGAGCAGTACTGTTCAATGCAGCAATTCCACTGATAGCGAAGAATCCGGAGTTTAAGTCATTGCATGAGTATTACACGACAAGAGCGAACAATCCGCTCAAGAAGAAACAATCCGTGATTGCGATCAGCTGTAAGCTGATAACGAGTCTTTATGCCGTCCTAGCAAATGGAGTGACCTATGATGCGCAGAAGATGCTTTCTGACATTCACAGGCAGCCGCAGGTAGCGTAAGAAGACCAACTGTGAGATTCAGGAGACGTCCGCCGTAAGGCGCTGAAAGGAACAGAAGAATTTCATAAACATAGAGAGCCAAGTCAGATTTATTTCCATCAGAGCAAAGACTCAGCGAAGGAGCATCATGACGCCCCTTTATGGATAAGCAGAACGAAGGAATTAAGGACCCAAAAGAACTGGTGATCCCGTATGACATGGGAGGTTAGGCTGCCGTAAGGAGTTGGGGAAAGAAAGGCCGATCATAGCAGAATGAGATGACGTCTTGGTTTTGTGTACCCTAAACATCCGTATATCCATGATTCATGGCCAAGGGGAATGACATAGACTTAGAACAATCTTTATGAAGAAATGAAAATGTGAGAAAAAGCGAGTTAACAAGAGAAAAACAAAGATTATTATGGGAGGACACCATGCCCAAACTTATCCTACGCTGCAACTACCTCAAGAACTCCCCGCCCGCACACCTTGCCAATTACATCAATTACATCGGCACCCGTGAAGGCGTGGAGAAGGTAGCTAGCACAACATCTTCGCTGCCAGCCACCGACCGGCAGAAAAGTCTGATTACAGATATTCTGTCGAAGATTCCCGATGCGAACTGGATGCATGAGTATCACGATTATATCCAAAGACCAACCAGAGAAAATGCATCGGAGTTTATTACGCAGGCGCTGGAGAATAACCTTGACATCATAGCGAAAAAGAAAAATTACATGGATTATCTGGCAAACAGACCGGGAGTAGAAATCATAGGTACTCACGGTCTGTTTTCAAATGAGGGAGAACCAGTGGTGCTGTCCCGTGTGGCAGAAGAGGTGGCAAATCATCCCGGTGTGATCTGGACGAATGTCATCAGCCTGCGGAGGGAGGATGCAGAGCGGCTAGGCTATGACAGTGCCGCACAGTGGCAGGCACTGTTGAGAAGCAGGGTGCAGTTGCTGTGTGAGAATTGTAAGATAGACAGCCGGAACCTGAAATGGTATGCGGCATTCCACAATGAATCCCATCATCCCCATGTGCATCTGGTGGTCTATTCTTCTGATCCGTCCGAGGGATACTTGACGGCAAAGGGAATTGATGCCATGCGTTCTGCATACGCACATGATATCTTCCGGCAGGAGTTTCTAAGCATCTATGAGAAAGGCAACCGAACAGAGAAACCAGTTAAAAGAGCAGGCAGAAAAAAGTCTGCTTTTTTTGTTGCAGCAAATGCAGGAGGGAGTCTGCCATCATCCCCAAATTGCACAACAGATGCAGCTTTTATCCAGACGGTTAAAAAATACCGGAGGGAAAAAGGTGTATGGATACTTGAAAGCAGATGTCAAAGCCATCGTAAATGACATTGTAGATGAACTGGAAAAGGAAGAGCGTGTGGCAGAATGCTATCAGGCATGGCTGAAAAGCAGGGAGGAGATACAGCATTACTATAAAGATTCGGAAATAGAGAGGATACCGCTGTCACAGCAGAAGGAGCTAAAGAGCGTTATCAAAAACATGGTCATCCGTGAGGCAGTCCGTTTTGTAGAAGGGTATCTGTATCTGGAAGAAGCGGAAACAGGAATGGAACGGCTGGAAGAGATATCCGAACAGCAGACGGAAAACCTTGCCGCATTGCAGGGGGAGGACATGCCGGATATCCTGCCTGGACAGACGGAAATGGAAGAGCAGGAATCAGACAGGCAGGAAGAAGGGCAGGGGGAATCCATTTCTTATTTTGCCAGATGGACAGACCGGTATAAAAGAAGCGAGGGAATATCTCTACGGCACAATGGAAACAGAACCGGATGAGGAGGCAGCCCATGAGATTATGCTGGAGGAGGCAGAGCAGGGAAATGCCTATGCAATGGCAGACATGGGTAAGATGTATGCACAGGGCATTGGCTGTGAGGCAGACAAAGAAATGGCAGATGTGTGGTACAAAAAAGCATTAGCGGCAATGCATTATGTAGAGCAGAAGAAAAGAAATACCTATCTGGAATACCGCATCGGAAAAATGTATCAGTACGGACTTGGCACAGACGAGAATCTGGAACAGGCAGGGAGTGGTTTTCAAGGCGGCAGCAAAGGAACATAAGTATGCGCTCTATTCCCTTGGCATGCTCTATCTGCAGGGGAAAGGAGTGGAGCAGGATGAGGAAACCGCATATAGTCTGCTGTTCCGTTCTTACAGCAAGGGAAATCCCTATGCGGCGTATGAACTTGAAAACTGTATGAGACAGGATGCGGTACAGAGAAAAAATCAGGAAAAGTCGGAAAATTGTTATCGTGCTGCCTTTTTAGGTTTTCTGAATCTGGAGAAAAAGATCAAAGGATGATACGCTCTGGTATCGTATCGGCTGCATGTATCTGCATGGGATCGGGACAGAGGCAGACGAAACGAAAGCGGAACATTATCTGACAAAGGCATCTGATTATGGCAACACCCATGCCTCCTATCAGCTTGCCAGACTCTATATCAGACAGGAGAGCCAAAAGTTAAGCGGGGGAGTCTGGGACAGAGCTGGATGTTGAAAAGATGCAAAAAAGCGGTAAAGTGGCTGGAAGAGTCAGCCGCACAGGAAAATCCGTTTGCGGATTATGCAATCGGACGGTTGTACAGGGAAGGCACACTGGTAGCAGCGGACATGGAAAAGGCAGTGTTCCATCTGAAACGTGCCGCGAATGCCGGAAACAGCTATGCACAGTATCAGCTTGGAAAAATATATCTGGAAGAGGACACTCAGAAACATTCCGGCAGCCATACAGTATCTGACACTGGCTGCGAAACAGAAAAAATCAATTTGCAGCATACAGGTTAGGGAAACTTTATCTTGCCGGAGAAGAACTGCCAAAGAACACGGAACTGGCACTGCATTATCTGAAGATGGCGGCAGACACCGGAAACCAGTATGCACAATATGCCCTTGGGAAAGTGTATCTGATCGGAAAGGATGTCCAGCAGGACAAGGAACTGGCATACGATTATTTTTTAAAATCCGCAGAGCAGGGAAATATTTATGCAGCGTATTTTTTTAGAACACTGGAATGATATGCCACACCCCGATCTGTTCTTAATGGCAACAAGGCTCATGCGGCATCTGGAACATATCATCGAAGAGAATGTGGCTGGAAGAAAGAGTGGAGGACGCAGGCAGGGGATTGACAGAAAACTCGCACGAAAAATCCGTCAGAAGAAGATTGCACAGGGACATGCCGTGGATGACCATGAGAACATGGTACAGACACAGTGATCACAGGAGGAGTGGTAGAAATGATGAGAGGAGGTACGATTGGGAGATTTTATTTATTTTACAGAGGAACAGAAGGAGCGAGCCAATGCGGTACATATTGCGGACATCCTTCGCCGGGAGCATGAGGAAGTGGAGCGTTCCGGGAATGAATGGCGTTGGAAACGGCACAGGAGTGTGACTTTCCGGGGGAGCAGTTGGTACCGCCACAGCAGACAGGTCGGAAGTCATGCCATTGATTTTATGCAGGAATTCTTCGGGATGTCCTACCCGGAGGCGGTGATCTATCTGCTGGACGGAGAACAGGGACAGATTATTGAACGGGGAAAAAGGCAGGGGAGACAAAAAGAAAACCGGCAAGAGCCGGGAAGGGACGGCAGGCTGTAGACAAAGAACAGACAGAGGAAAGAAAAGAACCAAGAAAGAGCCAAAGGAACTGAAACTGCCGGAGAAAAATCTGACCATGAAGAGAGTCTATGCATATCTTCTGCAGAAACGTCATATTGACAGGGAAATCCTCTCGTACTTTGCAAAAGGAAGGAACCATATATGAATCTGCGGAGCATCACAACATTGTGTTTGCCGGACTGGACAGCGAGGGGAAAATCCGGCATATCCATGTGAAGGGGAGCTATTCTGACGGCAGGAGCTTCCGGCTGAATCAGGAAGGCTCGGAAGCTGCCTACGGATTTGGATACAGGGGAAACGGGAACAGACTGTATGTGTTTGAGGCACCCATTGACCTGTTATCATTTCTGTCCCTGTATCCAGAGAACTGGCAGGGGAACAGTTATATCACCTTAAACGGTGTGGCAGAGCATGCCATGCTGCAGGCATTGAAAGACAATCCCAGACTGGATACGGTTGTGTTGTGCCTGGACCATGATCCGGCAGGCATAGAGGCGTGCGGCAGACTGGCAGAGATTCTGGTACGCAAGGGATATGGTGCGGTAAAGAGGTTACAGTCAGCCTGCAAAGACTGGAATGAGGATTTAAAAAGGCAGATATGGTGAGGAAACAATTCCGGCACAGGAGCATCCGGAGAGTCATGGAATGCAGGGCATGGACAGAGGTGCTGAAAGAAGTGACGGAATCCATCAACATCAAGTATGCCAACAGAAGTTATATCTGCCGTTATTATCAGGATATTTATAATGAACTGAAAAAGGGCAGGGGCAGGGAACAGCTTATGGATGCCTTTGACGGACCGGGGATGCTTTTTGACCGGAGTGCTTGTGCGGTGCATGGAAAAAGAGGGAATCGCACTTGGCAGGGAAACTAGTGCAGACCAGATACTGGAAAATCTGTCAAAGCGTTATCAGCCGCATAAAGACAAAGGGAAACTTCAACACCCGCATCCGGCAGATGCAGGCAGCCTTTGAAGAAACACTGGAGGTGTTCGATACAAAAGACTTAGAACAAAAAGAAGATCAGGAACTGCTTGCCAGAAAATGTATGAGCCTTGCGATGGAATGCATCCGGGCTCATATTTTTGTTGCCATCGACTGCGGGGGAAGAGCAGATGAAGCCGGCAAAACAGACTGTGAAGGAACAGAAAATGGAACATCAGGAGGGAGGAATGATGCTATGCAGCCAGTCGTGATGCTGGTGATCGCAGGGGTGGCAATGTTTTCCGTGATTGGAGGCGTGTCACTTCTGTCACACTATTATACATTAAACGGAATCAAGAGCAGGACTGTCGGGGGACGGCCAGCACGGAACGGCGAGATTTGCCACGAAAAAAGGAAATCGCAGAAACCTATGTGCAGGTGCCCTATGAACCGGAGCTGTGGCGCAGGGGTGAGAACCTGCCGGCCGACTGCACAGGGACTGGTACTCGGCAGCATGGAGCGGGCAGGAAAACTATACGCACTGGTGGATACCGGGGATGTGCATTGCCTGATGATCGGGGCGGCAGGAGTCGGGAAAGACCGCACACTTTCTGTATCCCAACATTGAATATGCCTGTGCCTGTGGAATGAGTTTCCTGACCACGGATACAAAGGGAGACTTTATACCGCAACTATGCAGGCATTGCAAAAAAATACTATGGCTACCATACGGCAGTCATCGATCTCCGTAATCCGACCAGAAGCGATGGTGACAATATGCTCCATCTGGTCAACAAATACATGGATGAGTATCTTGCAGACCATACGAACCTGAGTGCCAAGGCAAAAGCGGAAAAATATGCCAAGATTACGGCAAAGACCATTATCTCCTCCGGTGGTACGGACAGTTCGAGCTATGGCCAGAATGCATATTTCTATGATGCTGCAGAAGGCGTGCTGACGGCAGCCATCCTGCTCATTGCGGAATTTTCTGCCCGGATGGAAAAAGACACATCATCAGCGTGTTCAAGCTGATACAGGATTTACTTGCACCATCTAAAGTGAAAGGGAAAAACCAGTTCCAGCTACTTCTGGCAAAACTTCCGGATACCCATAAGGCGAAATGGTTTGCCGGGGCAGCCTTTGAATACCGCAGAGCAGTCCATGCAGTCTGTTCTCCACGGCATTATCCAGACTAAATGCTTTTCTGGATTCTGAACTGGAGCAGATACTGTGCTTTGATACCGCCATCGATGCAGAGCTTTTCTGCAAACAAAAGACGGCGGTGTTTCTGGTCATGCCGGAGGAAGACAACACCAAGTATTTTATTATCTCTCTGATTTTGCAGCAACTCTATAGGGAAATCCTTGTGGTGGCAGATGAGAATGGAGGGAAGTTAGACAACCGTGTGGTTTTCTATTGGGATGAGGTCGGAACCATACCAAAGATTGAGAGTGCGGAGATGATGCTCTCTGCGTCCCGATCCAGAAGGGTGAGTATCGTAAACCCATGATTCAGTCCTTTGCACAGCTTAATAAGAACTATCGGAAAAGAAGGTGCAGAAATCATTATCGATAACTGTCAGGATACCATCTTCGGAGGATTTGCTCCAAACTCGGAGTCAGCGGAAGTGCTGTCAAAGAGCCTGGGCAACAAAAACCGTCATGTCCGGCTCCATCAGCAAGGGCAAGAATGATCCCAGTCAGTCCCTCCAGATGATACAAAGATCATTGATGACACCGGATGAATTAAAGTCCCTGCCAAAAAGGAAACTTTATTGTATCAAAGACCGGGACTCACCTATGCGGACAAAACTGAAACTGTTCTTAAAATGGGGGGCATCACATTTGAAGAACCCTATGAGATTGAAGAAAAATCTGCAAAGAAAGGTAGCATACGCAGACAAGCAGGGAATTGAAGAGGAGATCATACGGATATATATGTGCTGTATGGAAGAACCGGAGGATACACCTGTGGAAATGGCAAGGACAGGAGGCATGCAGCAGACACCGCTGACGGACACCATGAAAAAAGATGCGGCAGACCTTACGGACGGAAGATTAGGAGGCAGGGTGACTAGGAAAGAAATCTATGAAACAGAGCTGCCACACAGGGCTGTGGCGGTCTATCTGTATCTGGAGACTCGTGCGGACAGGGAGAGGACATGCTATCCGGCAATCGGTACCATTGCCAGAGAGCTGCACCTGTCTGTAAGTACGGTCAAGCGTGCAATCCATGATTTGGAGTGTGCAGGATTTATACAAAAAAAGCAGAGATGGCGTGAGAACGGAGGAAAGAGCAGCCTGCTCTATGAAATCATAAAAATAGGCACAAAGGGGATACTGCGCTGGTCAGGTGGACTATGGTATGGTTCACCATGGCCTGTGCAGGGAACTTTTCAATTTAAGGGAAAGGACAGAGAAAAGAAAAATACAGTTGGCGATATGAAACATCAATATTTTTTGGAAAAAACTAAGAATTGAAGTATTATCAGATGGATCATGTGGGGATTCATAAAGTAGTGGT
>VOFJ01003470.1_pt1 | contig 14494 bp, 23 predicted proteins | sample 5384081 | NCBI WGS metagenome assembly VOFJ01 (sample SAMN12384729, study PRJNA508395) | human gut metagenome | isolation source: healthy gut I | host: Homo sapiens
ATCGGAGTCTGGGAGATAAATATATCCTCCGGATAATCATAACTGTATTCATAGTCAGAAATTTCAACGGTAAAGCCAGCCTGTTCATGCCAGAGTATAAAAAGATAAGTCCTCATTGAATTTGAGGGGATTTACCACAATGGTGAAGTTTACATAAATGGGAAAAAGGCGGCTTACCGTCCTTATGGTTATACCAATTTTATGTGGATACAGAGGGCTTTTTCCAGTATGGAAAAAAGAGAATGAGATCAAAGTCATTGCGCGCAATGCTGACCAGCCAAACAGCCGCTGGTATTCGGGGAACCGGTATTTACCGTCCGGCTTATCTGCATGTTGGGGAAGAGAAATATATTCCGGTAAATGGTGTGAAAATCCGTACTCTGAGTTATGATCCGGCAAAAATTGAGGTTGTTGTGAAAACTTCTTCGCCGGGAGAGGTTTCCCCTGAAGATTGAGTTTGAGGGCTCTAAAGTACTTAGAGTAATTGGTGAAAGTACAAAAAAAATAGGGAATGTAAACAATGACAGAATAATATCATCAGATAATAAAAACATGCAGCCAAATGAATCAGTACAGACTGGAAAAAATGGTCAGAAGAGTGAATTGGCGCAGGTGGAAGCGGAAAAAATAATCGGGAAGCAGCATACCAGGCCATCTTCCAGCTGGATGTTCCAAACGCAAAGCTCTGGGATACAGAGCACCCGAATCTCTATACCTGTAAAGCAATTTTCGGTGAAGACGAAGTAACTGAAACTTTCGGAATCCGTGAATTGATCTGGAATCCTCAGGTAGGAATGACCATTAACGGAGAGCGTGTGATTCTTCGCGGTGCATGCTTTCATCACGATAATGGCGTGCTTGGTGCATGTACGTATCCGGAAACAGAAGAACGTAAAATGCGTATTCTCAAAGAAAATGGATACAATGCAGTCCGCTCTGCACATTATCCTTGCTCTAAGGCACTTCTGGATGCCTGTGACCGTGTGGGAATGCTGATGATGGATGAATATGTAGATGTGTGGTACATTCATAAAACTAAATATGACTATGCAGGACAGCTTGCGGACTGGTGGAAGCAGGATTTAAAAAGACATGGTTGACAAGGATTACAACCATCCAAGTGTGATTATGTACTCCACAGGAAATGAGGTTGCAGAGACCGCCCAGAAGAAGGGAATTGCCCTCACCGGCGATATGACAAACTACCTTCACAGCTTGATTCCACCCGTCCTGTTACCTGCGGAATCAATATTTTCTTCAACTTCTTAAGCTCCATAGGACTTGGCGTTTACAGTGATGATAAGGCAGAAAAAAGAGCGCTGGAAATGCAGAGAAAAATGCCGCTCGGGCAGCTGGAAAGAATGAGAAAAAAGTAGTTAAAAGTGGTGAAAAAGACAGTAAATAAAGCCACAGAAAATGGAAAAAAAAGGATTAGGCAGCACCAAGCCGGAAAAGAAAAAAAGCCAGTAGGAAGCGAGTTCTATAATACTCTTGCCTGTCTGGTTGGAGACTACTTTATGAAGTGCGGTGCCACCCTTTATCCATGCGATTTAAGGACGAAGGATGCCTACGCAAACATGGATATCGCAGGTTATAATTACGGTATTTTCCGCTACAAACATGACCTGAAAAAGTACCCGAACCGTCTGATTCTGGGAAGTGAAACCTTCTGTAAGGATGCGTATAGTTTTTGGGAAATTGCCAAAAAAACAAACGGATTATCGGTGATTTTTTGTGTGGGCAGGATGGGATTATATCGGAGAAGTCGGGGATGGTGCAGCAGAGTATTCTGACTATAAATTTGAAGATCCAGCCACGAGAATGACAGGTGGAAATGGTCGAATTGACCTGAATGGAAAGCCGCGTGCAGAGGCTGCATATACTCGAGTTGCTTTTTGAAAGAGAGACAGGTCCGTTTATTGCAGTTGATCCTGTTTACCAGAAAGAAAAGCTTCGTCTTACCGGCTGGCAGCTGACAAAGGCTCTGGAAAGCTGGGCATGGGATGGCTGTAACGGAGAACCGGCGAAGGTAGAAGTTTATGCAAGGGCTGCACAGGTTGAGCTGTTTATCAATGGCAAAAGTGCTGGTAAAAAAAGAAAGTGAAAAAAATGCCGTGCAAACTTTAATATCACCTATCAGAATGGGGAGATAACGGCGGTTTCTTACGATGAAAACGGAAGAGAAATCAACCGTTATTCATTACATACAGCAGGAAAAGAAACGGTTCTTCAGGTGCGCCCAGAGGAGAAAACCGTAAAACCGGAGGGCCTTTGCATTTATTCAACTGCAATACACAGATAGCAAGGGAATCTGGAAACCAATGGAGAAACATAACATAAAAAGTAACAGTAGAAAATGGTGTCCTGAAGGGACTCGGAAGCCCGGCTCCTTATGTAAAAGGGAATTATACTGACCATACTGTGGCGACTTATTATGGTGAGGCAATGGCAGTTGTACAGGCAGATGGAAACGGACCGGTGAAGGTTACCGTGGCAGATGAAGAACGGTTTTATGTGGTGGAAATTCCATGTGAATGAAGTGAAAGACTTATGATTTAAGGTGGAAAAGAGGTTGAAAAAATGAAGAAAAAAGGTTTTATCATAGGTGGAATCTGTCTTGCTGCTATAGTTGGTATTCTCGGTTACAATCATGAAGCTGTTCGTGTGGTGGTTTTTCATAATGTATACTCTCCATCAGTGAAATTGGATGATTCTTCCAAATGGAATGGTGGAAAAGCTTATGAGAAGCTGCCATATTCTGAGGCTTCCGAAAATGATTATCTGGATCTGTATGTGCCGGACAGTGAAGAACCTATGCCGTTGATCATATTGGTACATGGGGGCGGCTTCGTATACAATGACAGCCAGTCCCGTCAGGCGCAGCTGATGTACCGCTATTTCCGCAATCATGGATATGCATGTGCATCCGTTAACTATCGTCTTGCCCAGGAAGCAGCCTTTCCGGCCGGAGTGGAAGATGTGAAATCGGCAATCCGTTTTCTTCGTGCAAATGCAGAGAAATATGGATATGATCCGGAGCGTTTTGCAATCTGGGGAGAGTCAGCTGGGGGGGTATTTATCAGTGATCTGTGGCGCTTCTAATGATGAGGAATTTAATCGTGTTCCATTTATCGGAGAAGATAAGAACCATCCTGTTTCCAGTGAAGTTCAGGTGATTCTGGACTATTACGGCTGTATGGAATTCGGAACTATGGAAGATGATTACAGGGAGCTGAGGATTCCAAAAATTGTCCGCTGGGCGGCCAGCCTGTGGCTTCAGGGAGCAATTAAAGATACCGGCTACGAAGATGTAGAATCTTATTGGATGCGCAAGGATGTAAAAACTCTTACTGAGGATGAGAAAAACAACTATAGTCCATTATATTATATTGAGAAAAAATCTTACGGAGAAAAACAGCCCGGATATATTGATCTGGCATGGTGATGCGGATTTAGATGTTCCGTATCTGCAGTCTGAGAGACTGAATGCACTGCTTACTACAAGAATTGTTGGGACAGATAAGGTGGAATTTAAGCTTTTTCATAATTATAAGCATGCGGCAGATCAGCTGTACAGTGATGAAAATCTGGGAATCCTGAAAGAATATCTGGATGAGAAATTTGCATAAGGGAAGTCGCATACATTAATATGAGCGTGATTACCGGAGAATCGGCAGACACATAAGCTGACAGAAACGAAGAAAAATATCTGGCACAGGGGCAGAATTGCCCCGTCAGATATTTTTTTTTGCCCTCAAATAAAAAAGGTTTTAACAAAATCTGTCAAAACCTTGAAAAAGCTAAATGGGTTTGATATGCTGTCTATATATATCTTTTGATGAGTTGTAAGTCATTGTTTACAGGTAATATTCTGTGCGGGTAAATTTTGCACAGAATTGCAGCACTAAGGTGATCATTGTGCACTTAGTGAGCAGTGCTATTTTATATAGTAGGGAGAAACTATGAAAATAGAAAAAAGAAACTATGGATTACCCTGTTTCGTATTTGGATTGTTTGCAATTGGTTTTTCAGGGTTGGATATTCAGTCAGAGTACAGCCAGGGAAAAATTGCTCTGGGATAATACGATTAGGTTTGAAACAAAAAAACTGACAGATGGAGAAATCAAATCAGAGAATATTGCTCTGCCCGAAGACTTCGATGATCCCAGATCAATCTTATTTAAAACCACACACACCATTGCAGAAGTGTGGCTGGACGGAGAAAAAAATATACGAATACGGAAATGAAGAAGATGCTCCCAGCTTTATGAAGTCACCGGGAAGCTGCTGGCACATTGTGAATATTCCGGAAGACAGCGCTGGTAAAAGTCTTGAGGTTAGAATTATTCCAGTATATGACAACTATTATGGAAATGAAGTCAGCATTGTATACGGAACACGGGGCAATTGCGTTCTGAAAATTTTAATGGACAGCTTTAAAACCCTGTTGCTCAGCTGCGGGATCCTGTTTGCAAGCATCATCTGCCTGCTGCTTTATTTTGGGAGCAGTGCGAAGAAAAAGAAGAGACGAGACAGAAACGAAGATAGAGGTCTTTTTAAACCTTGGATTTTTTTTCTCATTGCTGATTGCAGTATGGACACTGGCACAATGTGGATTCCTGCAGTTTTTTGATTCGGATGGAAGAACTTTGTATTTTGTGGATTATTTTTCATTCTTCCTTTTCCCGGTACCCTTTAATTTCCTGCTATATGATATCTGCAAAAAGCAGATATCACAAAGGTGCATTGATTTTTCCCATTCTTTATCTTGCGAATATGGCAGCTGACGTTCTGCTTCAGTGTACGGGAATTATTGATATATTCCGGCTGCTTCCCGCAACCCATGTTATTATGGTTGCCAATGCAGTTTACACAGTTGCCCTCATTCTTTACGAGGCCAGAAAAGAAGGCAACGATGAAGCCAAGAAATTCCAGTATCCTATGTGTGTGCTCATAGTATTCGGAATGGCAGAAATGTTCCTTTATTATTTGAGGGAATTTCAACAGACATCCATTTTGCTTCCCATAGGAACCCTGCTGTTTATCATTATGCTGATCTGGATCCAGGTTTCCCAATATTACGATCAATATATCCAGAAACAAAAGGTGATCTATCTGCAGAAAATAGCTAACATGGATATGCTCACAGAGGCCATGAACCGAAACGCTTACGAGGACATGGTGAAATATCTGGATGAAAGTGATATTAAACTTCGTACAACAGGTGTAGTTCTGTTTGATTTGGATAATCTGAAAGTGATCAATGACAATTTTGGGCATGAAAAGGGAGACGAAGCGCTGAAGCTATGCTATCAGTGTATCAGTCAGGCATTTCAGAATGTAAAGAACTGTTTTCGGATTGGCGGCGATGAGTTTGCATATGTATATCATAGCGATGAGAAGGATATGATTCCGGAACGGCTGAAGGCGCTTGAGCTGATTTTGAAAAAAAACAGCGGAAATGCACAAGCTGGATTATCCACTCAGCATGTCAGCAGGATATGCTTATTATCAGCCCTGATATAGATTTTGACTTTAAGGATATTGTGAGACGAAGTGATACCATGCTGTACCGTCAGAAGCGCAGGAAAAAGGTGGCGCGGTCAACCGGTCTGGATAAGATGCTTTCCCATATGGGAAAGCAGTCGACAGAGGAGATCACAGATGAGGTGATCCTGCAGGAGAAAAAGTTTCAGAGCATGTCTGTGGATGAGCTTTGCAGTGTGATCGATCTTCTTAGTCCGACTACAGATAATTACCCATATGTGGTTGATTTTCGGACGGATTTTTATTACATAGCAAATCAGGCACTTGAACGCTTCTGTATTCGCCAAAAATGGTTTTCATAATGTAATTTCGAAGCATAAGGAGTTTGTATATGCACCGGATTATGAAAAACTGAAAGCGGAATTTGATGATCTTTGGAAACAGACCGCTGCACTCATAGCATGGAATATCGATGGCTGGATCTGAAAAAATGCCGATCTGGATTCATTGCAAAGGTTATCTGGTTCGTGACGACAACATGAAACCACTTGACATGATTGGTTGCATTAATGAGATTGGAGAGAGACAGAAGGCAGATAATGTAAGCGGACTATTGGGAGAGTCTGGGTTCCGGGAGTATATGAACCAATTGGATACTCCTTTGGAAACAGGATATCTGCTTCGTATAGGAATTGATCATTTTAAGGAGATCAATGATAACTTCGGACAGGAGTACGGTGACTTTGTACTTAAGAAAAACAGCAGATTGTATTTCCAGCTGCATATCAGAAGCACAGAAGGTGTACAAGCTTGTGGCAGATGAATTTCTGATCCTGGATGTTTCTTCTGACGAAGCGAAGGATGCGGATAAGCTTTATGATAAAGTGAGAGAGGCAATAGACAGATTTATTGAAACCAATGAATTTAAAGTCATGTATACGGTTTCTGGAGGAATTGTACCATTTGCGGCATTAAAGGGAAATCAGTGTTCAGAAGCATTAAAGCTGACGGATTTTGCCCTGAATGAGGCGAAGAAGCTGGGAAGAAATCGTTGTTATATATTTAATGGGGAAACCTACAGAAAATTTCTTCGGAAAAAGAGAGATCACCCAGGAACTGCGGGAAGCTGTAATTAATGGATTTCAGGGCTTTACAGCTTTTTACCAGCCTGTATTTGCTGAAGACAAAAAAGTGCCTTATGGAGCAGAAGCTTTAATGCGTTTTACCTCTGAAAAATTCGGAATGATTTCACCGGCGGAGTTCATTCCCATTCTGGAAGAAACAGGTCTGATTATTCCTGCTGGCCGCTGGATGATGAAAGAGGCTATGGGAAAATGCAGTGAGATCAGGAAGATACTTTCAGGGTTCCGGATGAGTATTAATATTTCCCAGGTACAGGCCTCTAAGTCTGATGTGATTCAGGATATCAGTGCAGAAATGAAAAGGACAGGGCTGCCGCTGGAAGCGGTGATCGTGGAATTGACAGAGAGCGAGCTTCTGGAACAAAAATATAAATGAGAAGCATTTTTCTCACAGAACTGAAGCGAATGGGAATCAGTCTGGCGCTGGATGACTTTGGAACCGGCTACTCGAACTTCCATTATCTCAGCGAGCTGAAACCAGAGATCATTAAGATCGACCGTTCTTTCACTGCGAAAGCAGTTGCAGATGAGCAGGAATATTATCTTCTGAATCAGTTTTGCACCATGATTCATAATCTGGATATGAAGATTTGTTGGTGTAATTGTCTCAAACACATTCGACAGGTAAGAGAAGGAAAATCAGATGAAGAAAAATTTTTCAGGTTGTCAGCAACAGGATTGCTTTTTCAGGGATTATGGAGATTGGCTGGCCTAACATGGTCTGCTGCAAGAGGAAGGAAAAGAAAGTAGTTTGAACTCCATATACGGGATAATCATCCCAGAAACGGAACCAAATATATGATGAGGAAGCAGGGCATGGTGCAGAGACTCAGAAGATGCAGGACTGTTATATCAAAGCGTGGATGGATTAAAACTCCACGGATTCTATCTGCCAGCAAAACACAATACAAAGCAGTTTGTTATCTTAAGCCATAGTTACAAGGAGACAAAAGATTTGGTTCCTGTCATTTATGGAAAAATAACTCCTGAGCATCAATGTAATCTTCTGTTTATGGAACAACGATGTTGTGGAGAAAGTGAAGGAAAATATAATACCTTTGGAGCAAGGAAAAATGGGATTTACAGCGTTGGGCAATTTGTCCGGAAAATAAAGAAAGCTTCAATCTGTATGGACAGTCTATAGGGCAAACACCGACTGATGGCATCGGATACAGGCTTCAAATCAGAGGTGAAAGGCTGATCGCAGACGCGGTTTTCAGTCTATGGAAAGAAGCAATACGGGATATGGCTGACAACTGGTTCCATTGCATTATATCCAGCCTTTGAAGAAATGAACTGTCTGTGCCATTTGTGGCAGGATTTCGTATAAGAAAGATGCAATACAGAAGCTATGAAAGGAATACAAGACCTGTCCTTTTCTTTCATGGAAGAATACTTATGTGTCCGAACAATTCATTCAATGGCATAATTCTGAAAAATAAATTGACTGTTTTCAACCGCCAAAGGCGATTACGAATGACAACAATCTGACCAAAGGACTTATCAGATGCGTTTTGTTAAATGCATGACCTAAGTCTCAATCAAAAACAAAGTGTTCATTAATTGCTGAGGGCACTGGCATTTGGGAAAAATCTTTACTATTTTGAGAACTGGATTTTGAATTAACCAAAATGTATTCAGATGGAAACAGAACGTTCAGGATGCAAATTCTTTTACAAGAAAGCCTGATAAAGACGGAAATATTAAAACAGTACATTGAAAAACAGGACCAAGGATATCGGATTCAAGGATCATCAGAATGAAAGCCTTGCAAAGCAGACGAACTGATGCAGCAGTGGGCATATGAAACATTTGACGGAAATAATATTCCCATATTGAATTTACCATGCTGAGGAAGCACAGGAATACAATGGTTTTCTTTTACTATGGATGCAGACTGATCGATTCCTGTGGACTTGTAGAGATTTATGATCGAAAGATGTTCAATTATATACGTAGATATGGAACAGATCGAAGATGCGACCTAGTACTCATACACATTACAGATATGGAACAGCCTGTCCTCAGGAACTGGCAGATTTTGAAACGGTTTGCAGAAAAGACCTGGCAAGGCGGGCAATGAAAAGCGTTTTGCAAAAGATAAAAAATTCTGGGATGACCAGCTGGATGCACTGGGTGAGCCGTTATATTCCTGATATTCAAAGGGACCATCCCTGGAGGAAGCAAGAAAGCGCCATGGAAATCCAAGCTTCGAATTCTTCTGACATTGAATGAAAAAGCTGTTTTTGTTGCAGTTAAGGATTATAAATGGAACCGGACCAACACAGAACGATGGATTTCTGTATGAATCATCAGCTTTCTATGACAAATTTGCTTCTGCTTGTATCCGTACTTATTTGTCAAAAAGTAAATAATGGACAGGAGGATATTACAATTCAGAATTTTATATCCAGACGTTCTACCCATGACGAATGGACTTCCGGAGGAAGCCGAACCATTATGTTTCCATGCAGAACAGTGATCTCACCAGAGACAGATTTTTCTTTCGGCAGCTTATGAAATCCAGAATATGCAGAATCGAATTTATATGCACAGCAATTATGACCCGGCATTTATTGTGGATGAGATGAGAAAAAGATATCATATACCGGAGCATACCAGCTATGAAAGCTGCTATCTGACCTATCAGCCAATGCCGGTGAGGGTGGAGAATGAAATGCTTGGAACTATCCGCCAGCATGCCAAATGGTTTGCAAACGGCGCTGCAACCAAGAAAATGTATCTGACCGTATCTCACACCGAGGATGGGGGAATGAACTTTTCCTATCATTATCAGACTGCGCATCTGGAGGAGCATGACATGGAACTGTTGTATTATTATATGATGCGTATTCTTTTTTTTAAAGGGATTGCAGAGCCGGATATGAGCATTGGAGAGATTATGGAACAGGTATAAAGAGCAACAGGTTCCACAAAGCATGAAAGGTTAAGCGTGGTTAACGAGAACTTGTCGGCATTGTTTTTTTATAGAAATCAAAAATCGAGGAGGAAATGGAATGAGTCAGGAAATGGAATTTAAAAATATTGTGGCGCAGTACAGTAAAGTGAAACCGGAAGAGATGACAGGTGAGATGAGATTTCGTGAGGATCTGGGATTTACTTCCCTGGATTTTTATGTCTTTCCTGGGTGAGCTTGAGGATACCTTTGATATTGAACTGGATGAAAACGAAGTGACAAAAATTATAACTCTTGAGGAGGCACTTAAGCTTCTTGAGGAGCTTCAGTAGGACTTAACGTTACTGTTCCCGGAGTGAACAGTAAGAATTAACAGAGTGTCAGTTCACTGAACAGTGAAGGAGGAAAAATATGCTGATCAGGAATATATTAGAAGAAAGTGTACAGAAGAAATTTGGCGAAGTCAAAGCAGTAAAATGGCTTAACCGAAAAGAAGTTCTGGAGAAAAGTTACAGCGAAATGATGAAAAACGTGATTTCTACCAGAAAAGGACTTCTTGCAGAAGGGTTTGAGGGAAAACATATTGCATTAATCGGAACCAGTTCTGTAGAATGGATCGAAAGCTATCTGGGAATTATTACAGGATGCGCTACAGCGGTACCGCTGGATGCTGCACTCCCGTGTGAAGAACTGATCGACCTGATAAATCGCTCCGATTCCGAAGCACTCTTCTTAAGTCCGAAACACAGACCATATCTGGAAGCATTTCTTGCAAACTGTCCCAAGCTTCAGAAAGTATGGATGCTCCAGGAAGAGGTGGAGGATCTGCCTTCAGGCGTGTACAGTATCAATGAGCTGAGAGATATGGGAAAGAGTGCAGCAGAAGATGCTTCCTGTCCGGATGCAGAAGCTATTGCGACTATTATCTTTACTTCGGAACCACAGGCAAAGAGCAAAGGGGTTATGCTGACACAGAATAATCTGGCATCCAACGTTGAGGCAGTTAAGATTTCAGCAGAGCCTGGAACTGCTATGCTCAGTGTACTTCCAATCCATCATGCATTCTGCCTTGTCATGGACTGGCTGAAGGGATTTTCTCAGGGGAGCAACGATCTGTATCAATGACTCCCTGCTTCATATGGTTAGAAATATGAGCATTTTTAAACCGGATATTATGCTCATGGTTCCGATGATGATTGAGACAATTTATAAGAGACTGGCGGCTGCTGATCCGGAAATCCCGAAGGCGGTTCTTGCAGAAAAAGTATTTGGCGGAAAACTGCAGACAATTTTTACCGGCGGGGCACATCTGGATCCGTACTATATTGACCGTTTTGCAGAATATGGCGTTCAGATACTGGAAGGATATGGCATGTCGGAATGTTCTCCTGTTATCAGTAATAATACACCGGAAAATCATAAACCGGGTTCTATCGGAAGACCACTTGAAAAATGTGGAGATAAAGTTTGAAAACGGGGGGAGATCCTGGTAAAAGGGTACAAGTGTTATGAAAGGGTACTATCAGATGCCGGATGAAACAGCAGAAACACTGAAGGATGGCTGGCTGCATACTGGAGACAAAGGGGTATATGGATGAAGATGGATACCTTTTTATTAACGGTCGTGTGAAAAATCTGATCATTCTCTCCAATGGGGAAAATGTATCACCGGAAGAAATCGAGAATAAGCTTGCGCTGAATCCACTTGTTGCGGAAGTGATTGTAACAGGTGAAGAGAATGGTCTGACAGCACGTATCTATCCGGAACAGGCAGTTGTGGAGGCAAAAGCACTGGATACTGAGATGATTCGTTTACAGCTTCAGGCATTTCTGGATGTATACAATAAAAAGTCAGCCGACCTATCGTCGTATTACAGGCCTGGTGATCCGGAAAAAATCCGTTTATACGTAGTACAACAAAAGAAAATCGAGGGGAGACAGGATGTCTGATTGATGAGCCACAGGCATAAGAAAAACCCGTCTGAGTGAATTGCTTAGACGGTTTTTTTTCTTATGCTTGTTTGAAAGAAAGTGTTCCCGTAATCTGCACGCCTCATTTTGCGGGAATGCTTTTTTTCAAACACGTTAGGATAAAAGAGGCAGCATGCCAGTCAGGAAAACCTGAGTCAGAATCTCTGCAATGACTTCTGGTGCAAGATCAAAATGATCCCGGGTCCATTTGTGAAGAACACCGATCGTGCTGCCGATCGCACAGGTGATTACATAAGATATTTCCTCTTTTGTGTCTGCCGGGTCTGGCACTGGAGGTAGTAGTGGTGACATAGTGATGAAGCATAGTCAGCATTTTTTTTCAAAAAGATCATTCCCATGGGGTGTGCTCAGAAGACTGGACAGGAAAGGATTTTCCATTGTATAGCGGCAAAATAGTCAGAAAATAGGACTGACAGATATCCCGGTCATTTTAGGGATGAAATTTTTCCATTATAGAAAAAAACATCCTGGATCGTCTTTTCCTCAACAGCGGATACAAGAGAGGGAATGTCCCGATAATGATTATAAAAGTGCTTCTCGCGATACCGGCTGTCTTAGTGATATCGGATACTGTGATCTGATTAGGTTTTTTTCTTTAGAAGTTTAAAAAAGCACCCAGGATGGCTTCATCCGCCACAGAATATCTTTCGTCAGGAAATGGATTTTGCATAGTCGATTCCCTCCCAATATTTTATCAATAAATATAAGGATATGAGTGGCAAAAGACCTTTTTGACTCTCATATCATGTATATATGGAAATCTGGAAAATGTTTATTTCTCTATTTCATAGGCAGGAATCAATATACATGCGCAGAAGTTTTCCAATGGCTGGAAACATTTGATAATAAGTTCACGATGAATCCTGGCACTGTAAGTCTTGAGACGACAGCTTCCGCCATTCACGGCAACATCTGTATATGCGGCAAGGAGCTTCTTATCTCCGTTGGGAAATGCCTGATAAAAGACTGGTCAAGTATTTCCTGCAAATCCATGCCTTCCAGAAGAAGCATTTCTTTATTGCAATAGCGGAAAACGAAGTCAATTCCAGTTCCGTTTTTATTAAAAATCAGTTCGATTACACAAAAAGCAAGGGGCATATCATCTAATACAGAAAACGCGTACGAATATTTGGAGATAAAGTCTTGATAGGATCCTCGATGCAAAAGATTTGTTCAGAAATTTGTGAGTGGCCGCGCCACGCTTACGTCCTTCCAGACGTACGCCATCCTTCATATGATAGGTGCAGTTTTCAATATGATCAATCTGTCCTCTGGAAACCACGGTGCCTTTATTTATGGAAATATAATCATAAGGTATAAGAATTTCATATAAATCTTTGACTGTGATAAAAGTTTTCACAACTCGTCCATCGGTCATATAAATGCAGGTCTTATTCTCCTGTCTGAGCAGATATTTGATATTACTGATATGGATATTGTTTTTCCTTAAAAAAATTTCATGATTTTTTTTCATCCATATAAATATCCCTCCGGTTATTAGTGTAAGGTAGAAAATGTCAGGTTACTATATTTCTGACATTGCTATCTGCAGATAATGAAATAAGTATACCATAAACGTAAAGATTTTACCAGTGTAATTGGGTAAAATATAAGGCTGCATGATCTGTATGCATCGTGATTTGTTTTGGGTGAAAAGAGCGCAGAAAATCCGTTTTTTCAGATGAAAAAATGTGCGGATATTATAAATGAAAAGTGAATTTTGTGATAATTTTACAATAAAATATGATATTTTCGAAAATAATTTCGGAACAAATAAATATATCATAAATACTGTAAAAAAAAGACAGGGATTTTGGCATTAAACGTCTCTGCAATAAGTAATTAAAAGGTATCACAACCGGAAGTGAAAGGTTGCGATACCTTTTTGCGTCAAACTGAAAATCGTTTTACCAGATTTGCCGAAACTTCAATTTTACAGGTATGCTGCCGGGGTTCGTTTATTTGAGAGAGAAGCTCTCTGGCGGCAACCTGTCCCATATAATGACGGGGATGTTGATACTGGTAAGGGAGGGTCGATAATGCGGCCCCTCAGAGATATTGTCGAAGCCTACAATTGCCACCTGCTCTGGCACCTTTGTAGCCTCTGAGCCGCAAGGCCTTGATAGTTCCGATTGCAATCAGGTCATTGTCCGCAAAATAACAGTCTGCCAGAGCATCCCCTCTGTCAATAATTGCAAGCATATCTGCCATTGCACCATCAATGGTTGGAAAGCTGGTGGATGATACAGCGGGGAACGAGACATTCCGTTATCATGGACAGCATGATAAAATCCTCCAGACGCTCTGAAAAGTTGCGGAGAGGGTAAGCAGACTGCAGATATCCAGGCTGCTTCATTCTCGAAGCTGATCAGATAATCGGCCAGCCAGATAAGCTCCCGACGATTATTGGGAACGACATAATTGCAGTCAGGTTTTCAAAAATAGGCGTCCGTCACCACCGAAAAAGGAAGTTTCAGTGAAAGGACGGACCATTTCCTCCCGCATTTCAGTACCAAACAAAATGATTCCCCACACAGTCAGTAGTTCTTAAATCCCCAGATAATGTTCCAGATTATCACGTTTTCATAAAATGTGATTACTTTCAACTTATAATTATCCTTTTGCACTACGGATTCCATACCCTCCACCATCATCAAAAATAGGAGAATAGGACATGATGGCATTATGGGGAACGATAGCTTACCGCGTAAATGCTACCAGCTTTATTTTTCTTTAGAGAAAGTCTGGTAAAGTCATAGCCGTATTTTTCAGCAGCTTCTACCACCATCCGGCGGGTTTCCGTGCTGACTCAGGCTTATTGTTCAGCGCCATGGAGACGGCAGTCTGTGAATTCAGTTTTCAGCTAGTTCTTTTTGCGGTAATGGACATTTTGCGGCACCTCCCAGAGTAATAATTGTAAAAGCAAAAGATAAAGTTTCCACCTGTTTTTGGACGA
>VOFJ01001823.1_pt1 | contig 14472 bp, 15 predicted proteins | sample 5384081 | NCBI WGS metagenome assembly VOFJ01 (sample SAMN12384729, study PRJNA508395) | human gut metagenome | isolation source: healthy gut I | host: Homo sapiens
ATTTCGATCGCTTCGAGGCAAAGTACAAGGAACTGGTTGAAGAAGGCGATGGATTTGAAGAGGATCAGGACGAATACACTGCCGAAAACATCTTCTTTGTCCCTGAGAATGCACGATGGAGTGCGATTGCTGCTGCCGCTCACACGCCGGAAATTGGCACGGTGATTGATGATGCAATGCGCAGTATTGAGAAAGAAAACAAGCGCCTCAAAGATATTCTGCCTAAGAACTTCGCCCGTCCGGAGCTGGACAAGCGGCGTCTTGGTGAAGTGGTTGATCTCTTCACCAACATTCAGATGATCGAGCATGGAAACAGTAAGGACATTCTTGGTCGGACATACGAATACTGTCTCTCCAAGTTTGCCGAGCAAGAAGGCAAACTTGCCGGTGAGTTCTATACTCCCTCTTGCGTTGTGCGTACCCTTGTTGAAGTGTTGCAGCCGTTTAATGGGCGTGTTTATGACCCGTGCTGCGGCTCTGGCGGTATGTTCGTTCAGTCCGCAAAGTTCATCGAAAATCATGGCGGCAACATCAACAAGATTTCCGTTTTTGGTCAGGACTCCAACCCGACCACATGGAAGATGGCGCAGATGAATCTTGCCATTCGCGGTATTGAAGCCGACCTCGGCAAGTTTAATGCGGACACGTTTTTTAACGATTGCCACCCTCAACTCAAGGCAGACTTCATTATGGCGAATCCTCCCTTCAATCTCTCCGGCTGGGGTGCGGATAAACTCGTTGATGATGTCCGTTGGCAGTATGGTACGCCTCCTGCTGGCAACGCAAACTTCGCGTGGTTGCAGCACATGATTTGGCATCTCGCACCGAATGGACGTATCGGTATGGTGCTTGCGAATGGTTCGCTTTCCTCGCAGTCCGGCGGTGAAGGCGAAATCCGCAAAAACATTATCAATGCTGACCTTGTGGACTGTATCGTTGCAATGCCGACGCAGCTATTCTACACGACGCAGATCCCGGTATCGCTCTGGTTCCTTGCAAAGAACAAGAAGCAAAAAAGGCAAGACACTATTCATCGACGCACGGAAACTCGGCACTATGGTTACGCGGAAAGCTGCGCGAACTGACGGATGAAGACATCAAGAAAATTGCTGACACCTACAACGCCTTCGTTGATGGAACGCTTGAAGATGAAAAAGGGTTCTGCGCGGTTGTTACTACGCAGGACATCGCAAAGCAGGATTACATTCTCACGCCGGGACGGTATGTGGGCATTGAAGAACAGGAAGATGACGGTGAGCCGTTTGAAGAGAAAATGGGGCGTCTGACTTCTGAACTGTCTGAGCTTTTCACTAAGTCTCATGAGCTTGAAGCTCAGATCAAAGAACGACTGGGGGCGATTGGGTATGGGCTATGAAACGTATCGTATTGCTGACCTAATTGATGAAATTGCGATGGGTCCATTCGGATCAAATATTAAAGTCTCGTGTTTTGTGGATAGTGGCGTACCTGTCCTAAATGGTAGTAATCTTGAGGGCTTTTCTCTATCCGAAAAGACATTCCGCTATGTCACAAGGGAAAAAGCAGACTCTCTTAACAAGGCAAATGCACATCGCGGGGATATTGTAATAACACACAGAGGAACGCTTGGGCAAATAGTGTTTATTCCTCAAGATTCAAAATATGACCGGTATGTGATTTCGCAATCTCAGTTTAGGGTGCGATGCAACGACAAGGTTTTGCCCGAATACCTTGTCTATTACTTCCACACTCCAATAGGACAGCATAAACTTCTAAGCAATGCCTCACAGGTTGGCGTCCCTGCATTGGCGAGACCATCTTCGACCTTTCAACAGATTGAGGTCGTATTGCCTGAATTAAGTATTCAGAAACGTGTTGTCGAGATTATTTCCACAATCCAAAAAAAGATTGTGAACAATCAAGAGCTAAACGATAATTTACAGCAGCAGGCTCAGGCGATTTACTCTTCAATGTTCATTGATAACCCTGATCCTGCATGGTCGCATGGACATTGTTCTATCTGATCTCATAACCGTAAAATACGGTAAAGACCACAAGAAATTAGCTGATGGTATCTATCCCGTCTATGGCTCTGGTGGGATAATGCGCTATGTTGAGCGCCCTCTGTATAATAAGGAATCAGTTCTGATTCCAAGAAAAGGGACTCTGAACAACGTCATGTATGTCAATCAACCGTTTTGGTCTGTTGACACCATGTTCTACACCGAAATGAAACTTCCGAATGTAGCGAAGTTTGTATATCACTTTGTCAAGGCAAAAGACCTCGCATCAATGAATGCTGGATCCGCCGTCCCAAGCATGACAACGGATATATTGAATGCGATGGAAGTTGTCATCCCCTCCGCATCAGCCCTTGAAGAGTTTGAATCTCTGGTTGCGCCAATGTATGAGGCTATGGAAGCAAACGATGTTCAATCGAAAGCACTGTCCCAAATCCGTGATACCCTGCTGCCGAAGCTCATGTCCGGCGAGATCGACGTCTCTGCCGTCAGCTCTAAGCCGCTAAATTATCGTTTACCGTCTGAATAACTCTCACCAGTGGCGAGAGTTTTACAAAAAGGGACTGCCACTGAATGTCGTTCTCTTACCTTGAAAGGAGACACGACAATGACAGAACAACTCATCACGGAGATACAGCGAAAAATGCTGCCGTATCTTAACAACGAACAACTCATGCACCTTCGGGATGCAATGGCTGAGACATTGGAAGGGGCAACGATCACCTATGATAGTGGCTCAATTCCAGCAGACGAAGCGGATGCAGTCGAAGCATTTATCACGGCAAAGCGGATCGAAGGCTGTTCGGAGAAAACCCTGAGCTACTACCGGAAGACGATTGAGGCTCTAATTGCCGGAGTTGGAAAGGCTGCGCGACAGATCACCACAGATGATTTGCGCCGCTATCTGACAAGCTATCAAGTTCAGCGTAGGTCGAGCAAAGTGACCATAGACAACATCCGCCGGATACTGTCCAGCTTCTTCTCATGGCGGCTTGAAGATGAGGATTTCATTGTGAAAAGCCCGGTACGCCGGATTCACAAAGTTAAGACTGCAAAGGTGGTCAAGGACACCTACACCGATGAAGCATTAGAGCTGATGCGTGACAACTGCACAACAGCACGGGACTTGGCGATGATTGATCTTCTGGCTTCCTCTGGAATGCGTGTTGGAGAGTTGGTCACGCTAAACCGCGAAGACATCAACTTCAATGAGCGCGAATGTGTGGTTGTCGGCAAGGGCAATAAAGAACGATTGGTCTATTTCGACGCAAGGACGAAAATCCACCTTCAAAACTACCTTGAGGGTCGTACGGATGAAAACGCGGCATTGTTCGTTTCACTGAAAGCTCCCTTTGACCGATTGATGATTGGCGGAGTGGAGACACGCCTTCGGGAGCTGGGAAAGCGTCTGAATATCCCGAAGGTTCACCCTCACAAGTTCAGGCGTACACTGGCTACAACTGCCATAGACAAAGGAATGCCCATAGAGCAAGTCCAGCAGCTCTTAGGGCATCAGAAAATCGACACCACCATGCACTATGCAATGGTGAAACAGCAAAATGTGAAGCTGGCACATAGAAAATACATCGGATAGGATGGTGTACCGCATGACAGAATGGATTGAGTGTACTCTTGATAAATTAGGAGAAATAGTTGGTGGGGCAACCCCATCTACAAAATGTGAAGACTACTACGGAGGCAGTATTCCGTGGATAACGCCCAAAGACCTATCTTCTTTCAAAGGAAGATACATAACCAGCGGGGAAAGAAATATAACCGAAAAGGGACTTGCGTCATGTTCTGCACAAATGATGCCGAAAGATGCTGTTCTCTTCACATCACGCGCTCCCATTGGTTACGTCGCAATCGCTTCTCAAAGTGTTTGTACCAATCAGGGATTCAAGAGTATTGTCGTAAATGAAAAAGCTGATCCGCTATTTGTTTACTACCTTTTGAAGTACAACAAGGACGCTATCGAAGCGATGGGAAGCGGAACCACCTTTAAGGAAGTATCAGGAAAAACGATGAGGGCTGTTAAGGTACGCATTCCCTTAGATGTCAGCTATCAAAAACGAATTGCTGCTGTGCTGGATAGCCTTGATACCAAAATTGAAAACAACGAAAGGATAAACGATAATTTAGCGGCTTAGAGCTGGACAGCAGACGCATCGATCTCGCCGGACATCAGTTTGGGCAATAGAGTGTCCCGTACAAGGGCAAGATGCTCATTTTCCATACCATTAGCATAGATTTTCGAGAAAACTGTTTGGCAGACGGCATCGAACTTCTCCACCAAACCCTCAGGTGCAATGACAATAGGCTCTGTTTCAATAAATCCATTGATGTCAAGATTTTTGATGCCTGTTGTTCCATTTTCGTAGGAAAAGAAAATGTCCCTGTCATAGAGGTACTGCCAATAGTAGTACACATACATACTGTAACCAGCACGAGGTTTAAGGGCTTTGCAGAAGTTTGTGCAAACCCATTCCCTTATCATATCGAGCAAGCAAAGCGTCTGATACTGCTGCGGCGCGCCCAGTAGATTGTGTCGGGCTACCACCAGAGATTTCAACAACTATATCTCCGTCAACAAGCTGCTTAGCAGCATAGTTCTTTGGCAAGATATAGCGTGTGGGCATTTTCCCCTTATTTCCTGCGCGTACTTCCGGAATATCGGCTCCCCGAATACAGTAAACCATCTCTGTGTTGTTGCCAGAAGGAGAATCTTTGCCCCAATCTCCGCTGATAGTCTTTTCAATGAGATTGGAGAAGGTACCTTCCTTCCATGATATAGCGTCAGGATTATCAACAAACCACTGCTTAAACAGCGCTTGAGCTTGCTGCTGTAAATTATCGTTTACGTTAGGAGGGATGAGATGAAATACTGCTTTTACTACGATGAGTCTGAGCATAGCAGGGTCATCAATCTCTCAACCGTTACTGGTGAGACATATTATGATGGTTTTCTGGCAGCTATTATCCGGGTGGTGGCGCAGCGATCACGAAACAGCTTTTGAACAGCGTTATCATGCTTTTGAAGAAAAAATACGCTGATAGGAAGAAAAAAGGAGAGCTGAAAAGCGGAACGATAAAGCCGAAGCAGTTAGTTCATGGATTTGCCTCTCTCAACGAAGCAAATGTAAAGCTGCTTGGAGATTTCTTCTCCATCTTTGATGAGAACAGCTATATCTATCTGTTCTGTGCAAGCAAAATCGAATACGTTATCACCCAGATTTTCAAAGGCTATCGCAATAGCGTCTTCTTTGATATGGACGCTGCACGCTACTCAATAGTCAAAGCGATAGTTACATACCGACCCACAGAGGTAATTGAAAGCCTGTATAAAAGTCCAGCGGAGTTTGTAGCTGCGTTAATGACATTCTTGACGAACCGGATTAGGCGTAACAAAGAAAACCGCGAATTGAAGGCGCAGGAAAGCACGGCATTTGAAGCCGTCCTTTATGTCCTGAATAACGTCGATGTTCCGCAGTCCCTCACTTGGGACTACCATTCGCAGTTTGTCGGGTTTGGAAATTTCCTGAGCAGCAAGGGCATTCTTGATTATTCAGTCTTGCTTGACAAGGAAGGTGAAGCAGGAGACGAAAGCAAAACTATCATTGCCGCGAAAGAAGCCAGTTTGAAGAATTGCGAAGAGGCAGACTCGATAGACCACTTTGGAATTAGAATGGCTGATATGCTGGTAGGAATTATCGGCAAACTGATGAAATCGCTATACCATTCCTTGACACCGACGCAGGACAGTCCCCGCATTGCGAAGACTCTTCTTAGCAAAGAATGGTTCAGACTAACCGATGGGCAGTTACAGCTATACAAGCAGCTTTATCATATCGTGTTCGAGATCAACAATGATTGGTATAAGGTCTATGCCGGTAATTATTCAGATGACCTTGTTAGCTTTTTTGGGACTGCTGGATTTCATGAATCATTTCAATTCATCTAAAGACAGCGAACAAGACTTTGATATGCAACCGGAGTATTGTAATAGCTGCATCTGCCAAAGACTTGAAACCCATTTTGAGCAGATGAAAAACAAGCTGCCTGTTGAGCCGGTGAAAGATCAAGAAAAGGATTTTTTTAGGAATCGACGCGGCGCAAAAGTTTATCACGATGTAGACAGACAACCCATTCTGGAACTCACCAAAGGAAAAAAAAACGCCTTTGTAGTTCTTTCTGTCGGTATTGCAAAGGGCGGCATCCCATTAGTCACTGTTGAGGCATCACCTGAAAATCTATGTTATAGGCTGCCTGTACAGTTGAACGAATGGGCAATGACGCTGGTTTCAATGGCAAATACAGGAGAAGATTTATTTCCTGCTGAGGTAATCTTCACAAAAGCTGAAAACCGCATCTATGCGGATATTATATAGAGGGAGTTGAGTACAAATGTCGGGCTATTTTACCGAATCAAATTATGAGAATGCCGTCTTGCAGCTTCTCAATGAGGATCTTGGATATACCTATGTCTATGGACCGGACGTGGAGCGCGATTATCACTCTCCGCTTTATGAGGATGTCCTGCTGCCCTCTTTGCAGCGAATCAACAAAAACTTGCCAATGGATGCTCTGACGGAGGCAATCTATAAGCTCAAGAACTTTGAAACCGGAACGCTTTTGCAGAAGAACATGGTCTTTATGGACTACCTCCAAAACGGAGTCCCGGTAAAATACTATGACAAGGGTGAAGAACGCTCTACCCTTGTTTACCTTGTAGACTTCAAAAATCCTGCCAGTAACGAGTTCACAGTTGCGAATCAATGGACTTTCATTGAGAACTCCGAAAAAAGACCAGATGTGATTCTCTTTGTCAATGGTCTCCCACTCGTCATTGTGGAGTTGAAGTCTCCGTCCCGCGAAGAAACCGACGCTTCCGCAGCATACCGCCAGCTCCGGAACTATATGTATGAGATCCCCTCTATGTTCATTTATAATGCGGTATGTGTCATGAGCGACTTGGACCACTTCAAAGGCTGGTACAATCACGTCCGGCGAAGACCGCTTTATGGAGTGAAAAAAACAACAGACGGCAGCTATGAGAATACGCAACACGCATCATTTGACACATTCTTTGTAGGACTGTTTGAGAAGACCCGCTTCCTTGACATCGTGAAAAACTTCATCTGCTTTAATGTGGATGGACAGAATACATTCAAGATACTCGCCGGGTATCATCAGTATTTTGCAGTCAAAAAAGGCGATTGAGTCTACAAAACACGCAACAGTGACGGACGGTAAGGGTGGCGTCTTCTGGCATACACAGGGCAGCGGAAAATCGTTGTCTATGGTCTTCTATGCTCATTATCTGCAAGAAGCGTTAGAAAGCCCCACTATCGTTGTCATTACCGACCGTAACGATCTGGACGACCAGCTTTACGGACAATTCGCCCGCTGCAAGGACTTCCTCCGGCAAACGCCGCAGCACGCTGAGAGCCGCAAGAATCTGAAAGAACTGCTTGCAAACAAACAGACAGGCAAACGGCATAATCTTCACGACCATGCAGAAGTTTGAAGAAAGCAACGAAGCTCTCTCGGAACGCCGGAACATTATCGTGATGGCTGATGAAGCGCATCGCGGGCAATATGGTCTCAATGAGAAGGTTGTGGTCAAGCAGAAGGACAACGGCGAAGTCGAGGCGAAAACCGTTATCGGCACTGCCCGCATTATAAGAGACACGCTTCCTAATGCGACCTACATCGGATTCACCGGAACACCGATCTCCACAAAAGACCGCAGTACACGAGAGGTCTTCGGTGATTACATCGACATCTATGATATGACTCAGGCAGTTGAAGACGGAGCTACAAGACCCGTCTATTACGAAAGCCGCGTTATTCACCTGAAACTCGACGAGAACACCCTCCATCTGATCGATAATGAGTATGACATTATGGCTGACAACGCCGATCCGTATGTCATTGAAAAGAGCAAAAAGGAACTTGGTCAGATGGAAGCAATCCTCGGCGCCGACCAGACGATCAATTCCTTGGTAAATGACATTCTTGATCATTACGAGAATTACCGTGAGAATATCCTAACCGGCAAGGCGATGATCGTTGCTTATTCGCGTCCCATAGCAATGAAGATTTATAAGCGCATTCTTGAGCTACGCCCGGCGTGGACGGAAAAGATTGCAGTGGTCATGACGCAAGGCAATAATGATCCAGAAGAATGGCGTGAGATTATCGGTAATAAAGCGCATAAGGACGATATGGCGCGGAAATTCAAAGACAATAACTCTCCGCTGAAAATCGCTATCGTCGTGGATATGTGGCTGACCGGCTTTGATGTTCCCTCCCTCGCTACGATGTATGTCTATAAGCCAATGGCTGGACACAACCTGATGCAAGCTATCGCCCGCGTCAATCGTGTCTTCAAAGATAAAGAAGGCGGTTTGGTTGTTGATTACGTCGGTATTGCGGCTGCACTGAAACAGGCAATGAACGACTATACTGCCAGAGACAAGAAGAACTATGGTGATACAGATGTAAGCAAGGCTGCATATCCGAAGTTCCTTGAAAAGCTCTCTATTTGCAGAGATTTGTTCCACGGATTCAGTTATGAGAAATTCATGACCGGAAGCGACCTCGACCGTGCAAAGCTTATCAGCGGCGGCGTGAACTTCATACTCGGCAAGAGTGTTGCAGAGTACAATCTTCCCGACAGTGAGAAGACACAGAATGTGTTTATCAAAGAAGCTCTGCTTCTCAAGCAGGCACTTTCGCTGTGCAGCAGCTTGGTAGACGAGCAAACTCGCATGGAGGCGGCTTTCTTCGAGTCCGTAAGAACAATGACCGTGCGCTTGGTTTCAGGCGGTACCGGAAAGAAGTTTACGCTTCCGGAAGTAAATAAGCGCATTAACGAACTTTTGAAGCACAGCATCAAGAGCGAAGGCGTTATCAACCTCTTCTCCGATGTCCAGACTGAGTTTTCGTTGTTCGATCCGAAGTTCCTTGAAGAAGTGGCAAACATGAAGGAGAAGAATCTGGCAGTCGAACTTCTGAAAAAGCTGATTGCTGAACAAGTATCTGTTTATCGTCGTACAAACATTGTCAAATCCGAGAAGTTCTCCGAAATCATTCAGAGCGCAATGAACCGCTATTTGAACGGAATGCTGACCAACGAGGAAGTCATTCAAGAATTACTCAAGCTGGCGAAAGACATTGCCGCTGCTGCCGCCGAGGGTGAAAAACTCGGATTGACAGCGGATGAACTTGCTTTCTATGATGCTCTCACGAAGCCGCAAGCAATCAAGGACTTTTACGAGCATGATGAGCTTATTGCTATCACGAAAGAGCTGACAGATTTGCTTCGCAAAAACCAGACAATAGACTGGCAAAAGAAAGAGAGCGCAAGAGCAGGAATGCGCCGCTTGGTCAAAAGGCTGCTGAAAAAACACAAATATCCGCCTGAGGGTATGGATGATGCAGTCCAGACTGTCATGAGCCAGTGTGAGATGTGGACGGACAATGTAATGACCGCTTAACTCCCCTACGAGAAAGGAGTAGATCATGGGCAATTCAGTCATGTTGAATGGCGTCGAATATGCCGGAGAACAGATTGCCTACAAAGACAGCACCTATGAGCTTGTGTCAAAGGTAGCATATCTGATCGGCGTCCCGCTCCGTATTTTTCAAAATGAACACGAGCCGCCGAAGATAGAGATATACAACCGGCTTGAGCAGGATAAAAATGCCCGCATCATCCGAAATCTATGTATCATCCGCACCGCCATTGAGCGCAATTACCGGAAAATAAATGACATCATGCGGATGGAATACCGTGGGCTTCTTTCGATGCCTGAGATCCTTCCGATGTCCAGTATGCAGCAGCTTTCAAATGACGGAATCAGCTTTATCAAAAAGTCGAGTACAAAGCTATGCCACCACATTATCGAGATCAACCGGCTGATTTCAGACCGCATTAACAACTGCAAAAGCCTCTTTCCAATCTGGATTAACTGGGCGTACATAAAAGAGCTGTTCATTATGCCAAACGGCTTGACAGAGGACGGAACGAAAGATGCTGCGGACATCTATTACACAAGTCTCTCCTACTACCCCTATCAAATGTACATCAACTGGGTACCGATGGACGAGGGTAATGTCCTCTATAATGATAAGAAGTTTGCTACCCTGCTTTATCAATGGCATTGCGACGCCTTCACGGAATACAGTAAAGTCTCCGATGCAGGGGCTTTTGTAAAAAAAACAATATCTACGACTTCATTGATGACAGCGAGAAAACCGTATTGGTAGTGGACTGCGAAAACTCTGACCCGTACAAGCTGTGTGCCACGCTCAAAAACCTTGATTATGAGGTCATGCAGAAAATTACGGCGATCATTCTCTTTGATGACGTACATACCGCTACGGCATGGCGGATTCTTGAAAACTACACCCGCATCCCCGTTGAACATATCATGATTGAGCGGATCAAGCAGAACAAATCACTGGTAGACATCAAGCTCACCGCAAGAGCCTGTCAGGAACACTACCAGAAGCAAGTGGATTCCTTCGTCATCGTCTCAAGCGATTCCGACTACTGGGGGCTTATCTCTTCCTTGCCGGACGCCAGATTCCTTGTCATGATTGAGCGGGAAAAATGCGGACCGGATATGAAAGCGGCACTTGCAGAATCAGGGATATTCTACTGCTATCTGGATGACTTCTACTCCGGCAACAGCGAGGACATCAAGAAAAACGCACTATTCAAGGAGATGTACCGCTGGATTGACAACTCCGTTCACCTGAATGTCAACGATATGTTTGATGCAGCTCTGCGAAACACGAGGATCGAAATGTCGCCCGCAGAGCGGCGGCAGTTCTATGAGAAGCACATCAAGCACATGACGCTGACTATCGACGAGAACGGAAACGTCAGCATTGAACTGAAACGCGGATAGCCTTGGTTTCTATTCCGGGAGGAATGTGGATGGACAACAGATTCTATTTTTTTTGGATTCAATACATCGGAGGAACGGAAAAAGCGCAGAAAAGCAGAGCTGTACTCCATGAGTGAGCAAGTCAGCACCTTCTTTTTGGGATGAAGCCCCGCAGCATGGATTGGAAATGCGTGAGGGGCAGCAGGATATGTCTTTGAGATTGTGGACGCCCTCATAAACGATCAGCATTTTGCGATTGAAGCTGGCGTGGGCATTGGAAAGTCCTTTGGCTATCTTGTGCCGGTGCTGCTGTACAGCAAACGCATGAACAAGCCGGTTATCATCGCAACCTCGACCATTGCGCTTCAAGAACAGCTCTGGCGCGATGTCCACGCGGTAATGCCCCTTCTTGGGCTGAACAGAGATGTCATCCTCGCAAAAGGACAGACCCATTATCTCTGCAACAAACGCGCAGATGAGTATATGTGTGACCCGAAGGCTGACCCACCGGACGCGCTCAAAGAAGGAATCCAGCAGGGGTATGAGGAACGCAAGGATTTCCCGGAGGTTTTGCCGCAAGGCATCTGGGACAAGGTAAACGTGCAGCGGTTCAGCATGAAGAATTGTGGCTTCTGTGAAAAGAAGTGCAAGTATTACAAAGTCCGCGCAGCATTAAAGTTTACGGATGGAGTGGTACTGTGCAATCAGGATTTTCTAACCCAGCATCTGATGAAACTCCGGCGCGGTCAGGAAGGGCTGATTAACGCCGCCGCTGATCTGCTTGTCGTGGATGAAGCACACAACTTGGATGATAAGGTGCGGAGTGCCACAACGGAGCGTTTCGGGCAAGGTATGCTCTTTGGAATGATTAAGAGCGCATTCTATGAGCTGCGATCCTTTGACCAGAGCAGTGTGTCCGGTGAAAAGCGAGAGGCAGAGAGCGCAATCATCGCCTTCTATAACTGCCTGAAAGCACAAGTTCAAAAGCAGATCGACGAGGCAGAGCAGAATATGCGCTACGCTGACCGCTTTTTTCTTCGACAACAATGGCAGTGCGATTGAACTTGCTTACCGAGATGAACGCCGCCATACATAACCTTTCGTCCAGCATTCAGATTTATTCCAGCATGGATTTCAGAAACAACCGTTCCTTTGCTGCCTCTGATGATTTGGATGCCGTCAGCGAGTCCCTTTCAGAGCTTCTTGACCAGATAGACGATATGCTGATCTGGATTGAGCAGCACGGCAGCAACACGGAACTCGTCTATTGCCCTAAAAACACAAAAGAAATTGTGAGCCGCCTATACTTCAATGGTGATGAAAGAACCATCTTGACCTCTGCCACGCTGACGAACGCCACGAGCGGGTCTCTGGAAGAACAGTATTCTTACTTTATCAGCAATACCGGCTTTCCCGCTGGTGATCGCGGCTGCTTATCCGAGCCAAAGCCTTCCCCATATCCATACGATGAACACGCCATGATCTACTATTGCGACGATCTCCCGCACCCGACCAGAGAACATGAAGCCTTCATTGAAAATGGCGTGGAGCGGCTGCTTGAGATCCTGAACATTTCCAATGGAAAGGCACTCGTGCTGTTTACGGCAAAGACCGACATGGAAGAGGTCTACTCCATTCTCAGTAAGAAAAATCTTCCGTACAAAATCCTGATGCAGCAGCCGGGATCGTCGCAGGACAAGGTGCTGCTTGAGTTTAAGGAAGATACGAACTCCGTGCTTCTGGGGACGGGTGCATATTGGGAAGGTATCAGCATTGAAGGAAAAAGCCTTTCCAATGTCATCATTTTCCGGCTTCCGTTCCCTGTCCCCGATCCAATTATCGAGTATAAGTGTTCCGTCGCAAAGGACGCTCTGATGGATGTCCGCGTTCCCGAAATGATTATCAAGCTCAAGCAAGGTATCGGGCGATTGATCCGCAATTTCACAGACACCGGCATTGTCTGCATTATCGACCGAAGACTGCGGGACGAGCCGCCGGAACGCTATCATGACATTACATGGGACTCCCTGCCTATCAGAATCGTACAAGCAGTCTGGACGAACTAAGGAAGTTTTACGAAGGTCTGCCCTCAGCCAAGGAATGATGGTACAAACGGCATTCTCTTCGGAAACATAGAACAGCCCCCCAAAAAAGGAAATCAGAAAACGGAGGTGTATCATGTTGTACAATGAAAATCTGCGCGAAGAAGAACAACATCTAATCCAGCAGATCGCTGAACAAACAGAGAGAGGAAAAATCGACTGGGAACTAACAGAGTACAATCCGCTGTCCTTTCTGAATGAGGACAAGATAGACAAGAACCCAGCAGTAATCTGTCAGTCCTTCTCCTTTGAGGCGATCATCGGCGGCTCCCGTTACGAGCTTGATGTCATGGAGAATATTGATGTGCCGTCCGGTATGGGAGACTACACCATAACCCTGACGCGGGATGAAACCGAAAACTATCTTAAAATTGAGGATGCGCTTTCCTTTGACTGTGACCGCTATGAATGCACACCGGAGGAAGTCGCAGAGCGATTTGCGGACAGCCCCATTGTCCGTCTCTGCAACGCCATCATTCCCGCCACGCTTGAGCAGGAGGATTTAGAAGAGGTCTTCACATGGGCAAGGTTTTTCAACGAGACTGGCATTTCTGCAAAGCTGATGAATCATCCGCTGACCAAGCTCTGTGAAAAGCTGTTCGACGAACACCGTCTGATGGACTTCCATTGCTGTGTCTTGGATGTGGGCTATCGAAAGCTGCTCCTAAATGAACTGGCTCATAACTAAGACACGGAAAAACGCCCCCGACACTGTGCCAGACGCACAGTGCCGGGGGCGTTCCCGTTTCCAGCGATTTATTTTTCTCTCGGCAAGGGACTGTTCATAAGGTGACACTTTCCGTTTTACGAAGCCGTGAAAATTCAAAGTGTTCCGTGGAGATGTTCACTGGGCAGCATACGCCGTACACGTTTCCAATAATCACCGAGTAGTGCAATGTGTATTCACTATCAGGAAATACTTCACGGTTTTCGCAACGCTTGATTCAGGAGTGGGATTTTTGCCTTATTCCCGCGTGACATCAAGGGAAACCGGATTGATAACGATGATAGATTTGCCCTTTTTGTGGGCATATCTCACGGTGTTCCCGGTACCGCTGGGGCATCCATTCCATACTGCGAGAATATAATCGGCGTGATCGACCATGTACCGATTTCTCTTGTCCATGCAGTCCGACGTGTACTCCCGTTGCAGCATGGTCTCCTTGTCACACTTTGCCGCGATATTGTAATACCGTTCCCGTGAAGCCACAGACCATTTGATCGCTTGTGTCTCACAAGGGATTGCGCTTTCCAGAGTAATGTGAGGGTATTTTGATTTCAAATCGAGTACAATTTCCGCAGCGTACATATCGACGCCAAGAGCCATGCCGGTAATAAAATGCGTGACGCCCTCGTTCTCGATGAGTGCTACAATCTGATCCCGCATAACAGACTTCAAAGAAGTACAACGCTTATCGGATTCATCAAAGCCGAACGGAAGACTCTGCGGTCTATGACCGGTAAACGCAC
>VOFJ01003152.1_pt1 | contig 14459 bp, 21 predicted proteins | sample 5384081 | NCBI WGS metagenome assembly VOFJ01 (sample SAMN12384729, study PRJNA508395) | human gut metagenome | isolation source: healthy gut I | host: Homo sapiens
TCTGTTGTGCTTCGTTCAGTTTACGTCATTTACCCAGGTCAAAACCGGTCGACATGCTCGGTATCACAATTGAGGTCATAAGGAAAAGTAAGATGGATTGAGGGCCGAATAAGGTAATACGGAAACAACGTTTCTCCCAATGTGCTTAGATAAGCGTGCATAAATGGTGTTTTGAATTTACCGGCGCGGATACGGAAAGATTCTTTTTTATAGCAATGTCGAACCATGCCTGCTGCAATAATGCACCACCGCTTTTAGCTGGATTCAATGATAAGTTGAAAGTAACTTTGTTGAATGCCTTCCCTGATGAAACCGAGGATGGCATTAGGTATGGCAAAAACCAGAATTCGCCACATTTTTAGCATAATGGCTTTCCAGTCCCTGCAGTCGTCATACCGGTTATAGGTTGTACTAGCCTGTACAAGGGCATAAGGCTTGAACAGGAAATCACCTGCTTTCGTGGAAAAAGAGAACCCTTTCTTACCTGCCAAAGGAGACCACATCGTTTTCTACGTATTTGTCGTCAAATTCTTTTTTAGTAGTATTTGTGCTTGTATCTGAATTGTTGCAGATAATAATGCTGCTGTCAATGCGATATATAATTTTTTCATTTCAATTTGTTTGACTTGTTTATAAACTTTGAAGAAATTTAATAAGAGCTTCACGGTCATCTTTACTCATACGGGCGAATAATGTGCGGGATGCGGCTCCTTCGCCGCCATGCCACATGATGGCTTCCGTCAGGTTGCGTGCCCGTCCGTCGTGCAGAAAAAATAGCTATGACCGTTGACCACTTCCTGTAATCCCAGTCCCCATAACGGTGTCGTACGCCATTCGTTGCCGTTTGCTATTCCGCTTGGATAATCGTCACCCAGTTCCACTCCCATATCGTGAAGCAAATAGTCCGAATAGGGGTGAATGATTTGATTGCCGAGTTGAGGTAGTTCTGTATTGTTGAGCAAGACGGTTCCTCGTGGCCGTGTCTTTAGGGTGGTTACATGGCAAAGGTGGCATTTAGCCTGATAGAATAGTTGCTCTCCTTTTTTTACAGTAGCGTCGTTAATGTTGCGACGTGCCGGTACACCTAAAGTTTGCAAATACAAGTCTACCATCTTCCATATCCTCCGGTCGAAACCTGTACGCCCGACATGGCAAATCCCATCATATTGCTTTGTCCTTCGCCTACTTCATGCGGGAAACGGTCGTTCGTTACACCCAGATCGGAAGAAAAAACCGAGTTCAACAGTCAGATCCTGATGGTTCGCCTTGTTTCCGGAAAGACCGATCTGTTTTCCTTTTTCCGTTACATAATTGAGTCGTCCGCTAATACCATATTCCGGATAATTACTTTTTGCTGCAATTTGTTTCAGTAAATCCAGATCGAGTGCCATCATTTGTCCCATTCCAACATGGCGTAGGGGTTGGCGGACAGATATGCGTATATCCGACATCGGGATACTGTCGGCGTACCACTCTGTGACCTGATAGTGAGGCGTCATCAATTCGTATTCTTCGCCATCAGGAAATTTGTATTTTTGTACGGATGTCGTTATTTTTGAGGCGTCCTTCCGGCTTTGTACCATAAATGGCCTGGTCGTGTAAAGACACGCCCGTAGTCGGGGTAGTAACCCCCACTTTTGCGGGGAGATGTAAATTAGCATCGAAGAAAAACCGGCTCCTGACCCGCCATCTGCTATGGCAGGACGTGTTCTACCGGTACTTTTGTGGCAGCTTCCACAGGAATATCCGGCATATAGCGGACCTAAGCCACCTCCGGATACATTTTCTACGCCACGTGCGTCGTCATATAGTCCGTCGCCGCTGTTAAAACGTTTTTCCAGTTCTCCTGTCACCCACTCTGCCTGAGAGTCATAGGCGTCCGGCGCATTGGAAAAAATAGTAGAGATACCGGCAGAGAGTTCTTCGGGGGATGCTACCTGGCCATTCGGCTTTTTGACTAGCCAGTTCTCGATATCTTCCGTTTCACAACTGCAAAAGCAAACATCCGATAATAGAGAAATATATGAGTAATCTCTGTTTCATTTTATTGGTTATTGATATATAGCTTAAATGCAAAAGAGGGAGGAACCTTTTTTGTTATAAGGTTCCTTCCCGATACTTATATTATGTTTGTGTTATTCGGCAGAAAGCTTGGCACGGATTTTTCCTAATCCGTTTGTCAATTCCTTGCATGCATCCGTCGCAGCCTTGATTTCTGTTTCAGCTCCCAGATTGTTACGGAATGGACGTGGCATGTCTTCTATCGCTTCAATTGTTTTGTCGATCTGTACAACCATCAAGCTATCCAATGTCGGGTTTATAACCTTGACCAGCGCATGCAGACTATTGGCACTTGCATTCTCTTTTATCCAGGTCACGGCCTCCGAAGTATGAGTTTTTTGATGCTGACAATATTGTTAGCATAGTCATCGATAGAGTTCCAGCTATACCATGATTCTACAGCCAATACACCGGGGTTGTTCGGATCTGATGCATCTTTGTTGCTGTCATTCCATTTATCAACAGGATCCTGGATCTTTTGAGTTCCTACCTCGTTGGATATACCAGCCATACCGTTATCCCCCGTTTAATATTGTTTCAATGGCCTGGTAAACAGTACTTAACCCTGTATAAGCCGAACCGTCATGTTTTTTCATCGCATCCCCGTAAGAAGTAGGTACGTTGATATCTCTAAACCTTTGTCCCATCCATTATATAATGCTGTAACATCTTTCAGCATGTGTTTAGATACAATTTGAAGATATTTCTTTTTCATTGTCACTGAAAGGTGATTTCGATATTTGACGGGGATCACCGTTATCGAACAACATTCTTTCTGCTGTGTGGAAGCCACGAAGGTTTTGAGGAGCATCGGCAGGCGCGTCTTCGTCGTCATCAACATCACCATCTACATTACTAAAATCTCCGGACTCTATAATTTTATCAATCCCATTTTTATCCAATGGCCAGCTATCCAAGCTTGGATCATACAAACCTTTATCTGCGACACCGAAAAAAAAGCTTCCGATTGTTCCCAAGGCACACGGGCAGCACGCCAGGCGGAACATGCATCGGAGAGGTCATTTTGACTATTAGATGCTACGAATTTGTCTACGGCAGCAGTATAAGCAGTCATTTTGTCTAATAAATCCTTATAGGTCGGTAATACAACATGATCTACGTATTGCGTAACAGTCGCACTCATTTGTGCTTCTGTCGGTTTTGTACCTGTGTCATTAGGCAAGAGGTCGAAAGTCCATCCCTGAGCATTGTTATCGGGATCGTCGTCACTGCAAGAAAAGAAACTCAATGAAACTCCCATTAATAAGATGGGAAATAATGTACTCTTTTTTTCATTTTCAAATTCTATTATAAATTTATATTTTCTCTTTTTATTTTTTTTATGAACCAGCCTATATAAGCAATGCCTATAGATGCCATGTTTTGGCTGTTGTAATCGCCTCCACCTACAATTTTGTGGGTATAGTCTGCTTTTATAACCAGATTGGGGAGTGCATAATAATTTAAACCTGCCGTTATAAGGCTCTTTTCCAGACGTTTGTCTGCGACTTTGACATTGCCTCCTTTTTTTCCATCTTGTACATGGGACTGTAAAATTCGTAACGTACAAACGGATAAATCTTAGGTGCTTTTTTTTTCCCACAGAAAGAACCAATGTTATAGCCAACTTCACCTCCATAGCTTATGGCATTTTTTGGCTACGGTTGATTTGGGGTAACCGGAAGCATTGGAAGAACCATTGTTTATACTGGTCAATGCATCACTGTCCTCCAGATTGCCATATATGATGTTGGCGCGAGCAATCAAACTGTTATTCACGCTCTTGTATTGGGCATCTGCCGAAAATATCGTAACCGGGAATTTATACTTACTGTTTCTTGTGGGTTTGGTTCCGTTTTTAGCCATTTGGTCGTAATAGAAAGAGGCTCCGACGCGTAGTCCCTGGAATGCCTTTACTCCATTATAGTTGACGCGTGCTACAAATGCCGGGCTTGTGAAATTGCTGATTTCGAAAGCGCCCTGAGTCGCTTTTCCTGCCCAGTTTTCTGTGCGGAAAGCCTGCGGGTCAAGACCGGAAACCAATTGTAATTCATAGTCGAAATTACCTAAGTCACCAAACAGCGCAACGCCTGTTTCATGCCAGGTGGAAGGCAGGATGGTCGTTTCACCCTCCGGACGATATACCCCGAAGAAATTCAATGGTTCATGATGCGTATTCGTTAATCCGACAGGAACGATCATGTGACCGAAGCGGAAATTTAAATGTTTATTCATTAAATAAGAAATATGAAATTGTTCGAGAGCTACTTCACCGCCCTTTTTCAATTTCGGTTTCATATTCACCATTTTCTTCTTTCCATTCGATTTCCTTTTCGGGCAGCTCCGGTTCCTCCATATTCAAATTCGATTTCGGAACTTAACACCCATTTTGGGGAAAACTTGTAGTCAAACGCTAAAAAATAAAACGAGGTATGGATATTTTCTCCTCTGTTTCTTTTTTGCTGTTCCGTTGGCTGTTGTCCAATTCGAATCGTAATCTAAGTAACTGGCAGCCATCTCCCCATAACCTCCGAAACGAAACTTTTGATAATCATCGTAGACCTCTTTTTGCTTTTAACGGTAGAGTTCATATCGCTTTCTTGAGCTAAAACCGGGCAGCAAACACATATCGCTAACGTAAGGAAATTCACTAATCTTTTTCATGCCTTTTTAAAATTTTTGGCAAAAATTAGCTTGTGTAGGAAGCCTACGCAATCGCATATAGTAGGTAAAAAGTGGTTGAACTTACCTAGTTGTAGGTATTTGCTTTACTGACCTGGCATTACTTCCGGTTATATAGATTGTATTTTTTATCTGATTCTTGTTCGCGGAAAATAAAACCACTCCGGGAATCTTTATCCTTTGATTATATTTATATCTTTGTCTGTAATATTTATTTATTCAATAATTGTTCTTTTATGTATTTAACAGATATCGAATAATTATTCAACAATTGTCAAACGAATAAAGAATATCTGTCGAATGAATAAATTTTCAAGACGAAGAATTAGATTTTTTGAGGAAGCATATTGATTCGTCAAAAAGAAACAAACAATATTCAAAATGACTAATAATTAATACTATGAGTGCATACTATGACCTGTATGAAACGCCTTCTCCCAAAGGGAAAGATGGCAAGAAATCGCTGCATGCCCGTGTCTGTCCGATAAAAACCTATACGCAGGAAGAGTTTATTAAACATGTGGCTGCCTTCCAACTTCTGCCGAAGAATCAGATTGCCGGGGCACTTACTGCCATTATCGATGACCTTTGTGATCTGCTTTTGCCGATGGGTACACCGTGGAAATGGGGACCTCGGATTCTTTAGCACTTCATTGAAATGCCTTCAGGAGACGGATGACGAAATGATAAAATCAGAGCGGAATCAGTTACCTTTCAAAATGTGCATCTGAGAGTCAGCAGCAAGTTCCGTAAAAAGGAATCAAACATGCGATGAAGTTCGAACGCGTGCATTCCCTTACACGAAAACAGAAAAAAATTACCTCTACCGTGGAAGAGAGAAAGAAAAAGGCTGGTGTCTTTTCTTAAAAATAGATATCTGTATCACTCGAAAGGAATATATCCGGCTGACCGGATTGACACCTTATGAAGCAATGAAGGAACTGAACGATTTTATTAGCCAGGGTGTTCTTCGCCGTCGTGGGGTGGGCAGGTCTGTGGTATATGTTGCGGGGAAAATCTGAAGGTTGAATAATTATATAGGTAATATTTTACCCTGTAATCCCTATTTATGGTTAGAAATGAGCTCGTTTTTACATATATATAGGTATTGCCAATGCCTTTCCGGGGGTTTACCTTTGCCGTATCAATTAAGTTTTACTATTAGTATAAATCGTCCTGACCAAAATCCGATTTGTTGATTTTTATGTACACCTATTATTTAAAAAGGTAAATACCATGGAAGGAGTTTTTTTATTGGTTGTCCCTTTCATATATAAAACTGAGCCATCCTGTGAAGAATGGCTCTTTTTGTTTATCAAAGAAAGCAATTTTCGCAAATATTGTTTATTCAATGATCAATTTTCCCGATTATAACACAGAATAGTAGTAGGAAGCTCTTTTTTATACTATATAATAGGTATTGTGTACTCCCCTTGACGGCTCTATCTTTTGCAACATAGAAAAAAGTAACACTATTAGTATAATCGCTATATCAAAACCTTTTGTCAATTATGTAAGCATATAAGATGATTAAACGTGTGTCGGAAATTTTTTATTGGTTGTTTCCGACATAAAAAGGGACTCTCCTGTGAAGGATGGTTCCTTTTTTATTTACGGACGGCGGGAAAAAAAGATATTACTGCCTTGCATTAATTAATAATAAATGTATCAGACATTTCAGATGGATTAGTATCTTTGTATAAACGTTTTAATAGATATAAACTATGACATCAGAAAAGCAACAGGTTGATATGAAATATAGCCTGACCGACATAACAACGGAACCATCGGATGAACAGTTGTCTCAGCTGATGAAAGAAGTTGCTGAAGAGGCTAAACAGAAAGCAGACAAAGCTAATTCAGAATTTTTTTCATAAAATGCAGGAGTATATTCGTGAACAGAAAATAAAATTTGCTACTCGTAATATCAACTTGAATAATGCATAAACCGGTATTAATAATTATAGCGGGGCCTAATGGATCCGGTAAAACTTCTATCACGTCGAAAATTATTAAACATGACTGGATGGAAGATAGCATATATATTAATCCTGATAATATAGCACAGGAAAAGTTTGGAGACTGAATTCATCTGAAGCTGTAATGAAAGCAGCTAAATACTCTGGAGGAACTAAGGGAACAATGTCTGAAAGAACGGAAAAGTTTGATTTTTTTTCAGACTGTGTTATCTGTTTATGACAAGTTAGACTATATCTTGCGTGCAAAAAGAGGCTGGTTTTTTATCCGGCTATTTTTTTTGTCTGTACAAGTTCACCTGTCATTAATGCGTCTCGTATTGCGAGAAGAATTCTGGCCGGAGGTCATGATGTTCCAATTACAAAGATTATATCCAGATATCAGAAATCGATTATGAATTGTGTTATTGCATCTAAATTTGTAGATCGTACTTATGTTTATGATAATTCAAAAGGATTTCAATGAAGCTCAATTACTATTCAGATTAACCGAAGGTAAACTGGAGAAACAATACGTTGATGTAATACCTAATTGGGCAAATTCAATTCTTACTTAGACATATTCTCGACGTGACGTAATCGAATATCTATGCCACCAAGAAAAAACCGATAGTTGTATTATTGATCATGCCTTCTTTTTATTTTTTTGATATTATTTATAATCCTTCCTGTTTGATACCTATATCAGGCGATACGCGGCACTATATCTACCGTTTTAGTAACTATTTGTAGGGATTTTGGCCGTTGGGGAATACATGATGTATTTGTTGATTGTTTCGCATGCCATATAAATAACGTACCTTTGCATCGAAATTAAAACCGAAGAAAACAAAATAAGGTATGAAGTTTGAAAACGAGAACTGGGCGCAGTTCAAAGGCGAAATTTGGAAAAAGAGAGATCAATGTAAGGGACTTTATCCAGAACAACTACAAACCTTACGAAGGAGACGATACGTTCCTCGTAGACTCTTCAGAGAAAACGAAGAAAGTGTGGAACAAACTAACCGAGATGTTTAAGGTTGAAAGGGAGAAAGGGGTATATGATGCCGAAACGAAGCTTCCCCAGGGATTGACACATACGGACCCGGTTACATCGATAAGGAAAACGAAGTAATCGTCGGCTTGCAGACAGACGCCCCGTTGAAGCGCGGTATCTTCCCGAAAGGCGGTATCCGCATGGTCGAAAACAGTCTGGAAGCCTATGGCTACAATCTGGACCCGATGACAAAAGAAATCTTCACGAAATACAGAAAGACGCACAACGAAGGCGTTTTCTCAGCCTATACAGACGAGATGATTGCGGCACGTCGTTCCGCCATCATTACCGGGTTGCCTGATGCCTACGGACGCGGACGTATCATCGGTGATTACCGTCGTGTACCTCTGTACGGAACTCAGATCCTGATCGAAGAAAAGAAACGTTTCAGAAACGTCTCGATATACAGGAACTGACAGAAGAAATCATTCAGAGCCGTGAGGAGATAACGGAGCAGATCAAAGCGCTGAAAGCATTTGAGAAAATGTGTGCCGGTTATGGTTTCGATGTGACACGTCCGGCAAAGGATGCCCGCGAAGCCGTGCAGTTTTGTATCTGGGCTTACCTGGCAGCCGTAAAGGATCAGGATGGAGCAGCCATGTCTCTCGGACGTACTTCTACTTTCCTCGATATCTATATCGAAAAAGATATTTGCGAAGGCAAGCTGACGGAAGAAGAGGCACAGGAATTGATCGACCAGTTTATTATCAAACTGCGTATTGTCCGTTTCCTGCGTACTCCGGAATACAACGACCTGTTCTCCGGCGACCCTGTTTGGGTGACTGAATCGCTGGGCGGACAAGGTGTTGACGGCCGTTCGCTGGTGACGAAGACGTCTTACCGTTATCTGCATACATTGTATAACCTTGGCCCGGCACCGGAACCCAACTTAACGGTACTGTGGTTCAACAACGCTCCTGAAAACTGGAAAAACTTCTGCGCAAAAGTATCGATCGATACCTCCGCTATCCAGTATGAGAACGACGACCTGATGCGTCCGGATTATGGAGATGATTATGGTATTGCCTGCTGTGTGTCTCCGATGAAGATCGGTAAGCAGATGCAGTATTTCGGAGCTCGTGCCAACCTGGCAAAGTGCTTGTTGTATGCGATCAATGGCGGACGTGACGAGAAATCGGGTGTGCAGGTGGCTCCCCGTTTCGAACCGATCACCAGCGAGTATCTGGATTACAACGAAGTGATGGAGAAATACGAGCAGATGATGCGCTGGTTGGCAAAAGTCTATGTCAATGCACTGAAGATCATTCACTACATGCACGACAAATATGCGTATGAAGCATTCGAGATGGGGCTTCATGACGGAGATGTGGAACGTATCCGCGCAACCGGTATCGCCGGCCTTTCTATCGTTGCCGACTCGCTGGCTGCCATCCGTGATACGAAAGTGAAAGTGATCCGTGACGAACGTGGTTTGGCTGTCGACTTCGAACGCGAAGGCGAATATGTACCTTTCGGAAACAATGACGACCGCACAGATAGTATTGCTGTCGACATTACTGAGAAGTTTATGGAATATCTGCGCCAGCATCAGACATACCGCAAGGCAACTCCGACACAATCTATCCTGACTATTACGTCTAATGTCGTATACGGAAAGAAAACAGGTGCAACTCCTGACGGTCGCGAAGGCGGTACGCCGTTCGCTCCGGGAGCTAACCCGATGAACGGACGCGATACGAAAGGGGCTGTCGCCGCTTTGGCTTCTGTAGCCAAACTGCCTTTTCAGCATGCACACGACGGTATTTCCTATACATTCGCTGTTTCTCCTGCAACGTTAGGAAAAGAACGTGATATCCAGATCGCTAATATGGTCGGCCTGTTAGATGGTTACTTTACTCCCTGACGGTGGCCAGCATCTGAATGTGAACGTGTTCGATAGGGACTTGTTGTTAGATGCAATGGAGCATCCGGAGAAATACCCGCAGCTTACGATCCGCGTTTCTGGCTATGCCGTCAACTTCGTGAAGCTGACACGCGAACAGCAGCTGGATGTGATCTCAAGAACAATCAATCATTCAGTTTGTAATTGAAAGTTGAAATTAAAGTTGAAACGTATACATTCTCTAGAGAGTTTCGGGACCGTTGACGGTCCCGGAATTCGCTTTGTCGTTTTTATGCAGGGGTGTCCGCTTCGTTGTCTGTATTGCCACAATCCGGATACCTGGGATAGCAAAGGGCTTGCCAACATCAGATGACGCCTGAAGAATTATTGGCTGAGGTTTTACGATATAAGAACTTTATCGCCAAGGGAGGCGTGACTGTTACCGGGGGAGAACCCTTATTGCAAGCTGAATTTTCAGGGAGTTTTTCTGTCTTGCCGGAAGCCGGTATTCATACGGCGCTCGATATCCGGCTATATCTGCACACCGAAAGCCCTGGCGGTTCTGGAATATGCCGACCTGGTCTTATTGGATATAAAAACCATCGATCCTGAACTGCATCCACGTCTAACGGCCGTGAAACTGGGGATAATACGTTACGTTTCCTGGACGAACTGGAAAAACGCGGTGTCCTTCGGTTTGGATACGCCATGTCATTGTGCCCGGACTGACGGATAATGACGAAACCTTGGATAAACTGGCCGAATACATCAGCCATTATACGGTTGTACAGAAGGCGGAACTTTTGCCTTATCACACGATGGGTGCTTATAAATACGAGGCACAAGGTCTCGACTACAAACTGAAAAAGAGGTAGAACCTTTATCCGGCCGAACGCCTTTAAGAAATGCCAAAGAAATATTTAAGAAGCACGGTATCACGGTGTAACCTTATTCTGACGGCTCCCGAATGATCTTTACCGGCTGTCTGCGAACTTTGTTAACAATGCGTACACTATCGCTTTCGACACTGCTGACATCTCCTTGACAGTTGGTGAAATAGACATAATGACCTTCATCCTTGAAACGATATACTTTACAACCGTCATGCTCGAATAAATATTCAACCTTGTAACTGGGATTATTATCAGGAGCCACTTTGGATATTGGCTTTTCAGTAATACAGGAAGGAAGACATATGATACCTGACAGTAATGTCACAGTCGAGAGTATAATAAAAATTCGTTCTTTTTTCATATTCTTTTTCTTTTTAGTCTGTTTGTGGCCAAAGGTAACTTTTTATTGCTGTAAAAACTTAGTTTTGTTCTATATTGTTACTCAAATAAAAAAACAGGAATAAATTATGGAACAACATTATCACGATCATCACCACCACGAAATAACCTCTTTTGAACAAGGCTTTCATTATAGGTATCTCCCTGAACCTGGCTTTTGTCGTAGCTGAATTTACGGCTGGCTTCTGGTATAATTCATTAGGACTTTTGTCGGACGCAGGGCATAACCTGGGAGATGTAGCCAGCCTGGTACTGGCTATGCTGGCTTTCCGGCTGGCTAAGGTGCACCCGACTTGCAACTATACCTATGGATATAAGAAAAGCACTGTACTCGTATCTCTTCTGAATGCGGTCATCCTCTTGGTGGCCGTCGGTATTATTATTGCTGAAAGTATAGGAAAACTGCTGCATCCGCGTCCGGTCGAGGGTGATGCGATCGCTTGGGTGGCAGGTATCGGAGTCGTTCTAAATGCACTTACGGCATGGCTTTTCATGACGGATAAGGATCAAGACCCGAATGTACAAGGTGCTTACTTGCATATGGCAGCAGATGCACTGGTATCGGTCGGCGTGGTTGTCTCCGGAATTGTTATTGCCCATACCGGATGGTATATCATCGACCCGATTATCGGATTGTTGATTGCGATCGTTATCATTGTTTCTACCTGGGGACTGCTGCGCGACAGTATCCGTCTCTCTCTGGACGGTGTACCGGCGGGAACGGACATCGATAAGGTGGAAAAGACGATACATTCGGTTGAAGGCGTTGAAGGCGTCCATCATCTCCATATCTGGGCGATCAGTACGACCGAAACAGCACTTACCGCCCATGTTTCCGTTGCGGATATTTCAGAAATGGAACGTATCAAACAGGAGATAAAACACGACCTTCAGCATGTGGGAATCCAGCATGCTACACTCGAATTTGAAACGTCGGGATTCAAGTGCGATGGGCGCTGTTGCTCAGACTAAAACAAGTATATTATAAACCTGATTTACTGATACTCAAAAGATTTTGTCTATGACTGTATAAAACCTTTCGATTGGATTTTTTGTTCTTACCTCGAATCGGCAACTTATCTTTGCACCAGTCACAAGTAACAAAAACAAAATAGTAATAACGATTAAAAATAAAAATTCTATGGAACCTATTATCAATTCACAAGCACCCGAGTTTAAAGTTCAGGCATACCACAACGGTAGTTTCAAAACTGTAAGCAGCGACGACATCAAAGGCAAATGGGCGATTTTCTTTTTCTACCCGGCTGACTTTACATTTGTTTGTCCGACCGAGTTGGTAGATATGGCTGACAAAATATGACCAGTTCCAGGCAATGGGTGTAGAAGTTTACTCTGTAAGTACAGATTCTCACTTCGTACACAAAGCATGGCACGATGCTTCTGAAACGATTCGTAAGATCAAATACCCGATGTTGGCAGACCCTACAGGCGTATTGAGCCGTGCATTCGGTGTCATGATCGAAGAAGACGGTATGGCTTATCGCGGTACGTTCCTGGTAAATCCCGAGGGAAAGATCAAGATTGCCGAAATCCACGATAACGGTATCGGCCGTAATGCAGACGAACTGCTTCGTAAAGTAGAAGCTGCTCAGTTCATCGCCGAACATCCGAGCGAAGTTTGTCCCGCCAAATGGAAAAAAGGTGGCGAGACATTGAAACCGAGCATTGATCTGGTCGGTAAGATCTAATAGTAAAACAGGAGGGCCGGCAACACATTGTCGGCCTTTTTGTTTAGCAAGATTTAAGCCATTCTATAAGTAGGAAGGCTTGATTATTACAGGTTCATTTGCCGTCTGCTTTAGCTGACGGATTACAGGCTGTCTCTCTTTTGGCTTTAGCCACATTTTTTATATCCTGAAACATAAGAAAATGGGACTAAAGTCCAAAGATATATTCCATTATTAAGTCCGTCAGCTAAAGCAGACGGCAAATGAACCTGTAATAGCTAAGTCTTTTGACAATGGAAAAAGCTATTTATAATTAAAATAAAGGATTCAACTATGTTAGATTCATCAATGAGAAATCAGTTATCCGGTATCTTTAGCGGATTGACGAACGAATATATATTTTGATATACAAGTTTCTCCTGAACATGAAAGCAGGAAGGAATTATTGGAATTGCTGAACGATGTGGCTTCCTGTTCCGATAAGATCACCGTACAGGTGGCAGACGGTGAAGGCCTGGAGTTCTCTGCTGAAAAACGGGGAAAAGACCGGTATTAAATTCCGGGGCGTTCCCAATGGACACGAATTTACTTCGTTGCTGCTGGCTATCCTGAACAGCGACGGCAAAGGCAAAAAAATATTCCCGACGAAAGTATTTGTAACCGTGTGAAGGCTCTGAACGGCCCGGTCAAACTGACTACATACGTCTCTCTGACCTGTACCAACTGTCCTGACGTTGTACAGGCTTTGAATGTCATGGCTACGCTGAACCCGGAAATCTCCCACGAAATGGTGGACGGTGCGATCAACCAGGAAGAGGTTGCTGCCATGAAAGTGCAGGGGAGTACCTTCCGTATTTGCCGACGGTAAACTGATCCATGTAGGTCGTGGAGACTTTGGCGAACTGCTTGGCAAACTCGAAGCGCAGTATGGCGTGAAAGAGGAAGATCTGCCGGTGGTAGAAAAAGAACTACGATGTTATCATCGTCGGCGGAGGTCCTGCCGGAAGTGCGGCAGCTATCTATACTGCCCGTAAAGGTTTGGCGGTGGCTGTTGTAGGCCGACCGTATCGGCGGACAGGTGAAGGAAACTGTCGGTATCGAGAATATGATCTCTGTTTCGCAGACGACGGGGCAGCAACTGGCTCTCGACCTGATGTCGCATATGAAAGATTATCCGATCGATATCCTTGAACACCGCCGCATCGAGAAGGTGGAAGTGGAAGGACGCGAAAAGCTCTTGACAACTTCTACCGGCGAAAACTGATAGCCCCGGCAGTTATCGTAGCAACCGGAGCCAGCTGGCGCAGACTAAATGTCCCCGGAGAGTCCGAATATATCGGACGAGGTGTCGCTTTTTGCCCTCACTGCGACGGTCCGTTCTATAAAGGTAAGCACGTAGCGGTTGTCGGCGGTGGAAATTCGGGCGTTGAAGCGGCTATCGATCTGGCAGGTATCTGTTCAAAAAGTGACGCTTCTCGAATTTGCAGATGAGTTGAAAGCGGATCAGGTCTTGCAGGATAAGGCTAGAAGTCTTCCGAACGTGGAGATCTTTATGCATTCCCAGACGATGGAAGTATTAGGTAACGGTGAAAAAAGTGACCGGTATCCGTATAAAGGACCGTAAGACAGAGGACGTTCGCAACATCGAACTGGATGGCATCTTTGTCCAGATCGGCCTGGCAGCCAACAGGGGTCCGTTCCAGGATCGCCGCCGAGCTGGCCCCCAAGACCACCACGAAGATCACCACCGCGCAGGTGGATGCCGATCAGACCGAAGAAGTGATCGCTCATCAAGGCCTATCAGCCCGGATCTGGTCATGAACATTGCCCTGCCCTACCAGGACCTGACCATCATGGATGCCTGCCTGGCCTGCGGCGTCA